>Ga0105240_10003450_pt1 | contig 24537 bp, 17 predicted proteins | sample KBSC54metaG_FD_80426 | JGI IMG/M metagenome (GOLD analysis project Ga0105240, IMG submission 80426) | Corn rhizosphere microbial communities from Kellogg Biological Station, Michigan, USA - KBS C5-4 metaG | ecosystem: Host-associated > Plants > Roots > Rhizosphere > Soil | place: Michigan, USA...
ACCGGCTGGGCAGGGGGCGCGTGTGCTTACAGCTTCTTCCCCAAGATCGCGTAGTCGAGCGCCCCGAAAAAGGCCTCGCGGAAGTCCTCGGGCAGCGACCCGAGTGAAGGCATCGAGTCGATTGCCGGAGCCAGCCTGCGCACCTCGATATTGCCCAAGCCGAATTCCTCCAAATAGAAGGCCAGCAGCGGATGCGGTACGGGACGCTGATGGGTGGGGTCGAGATAGAAGTGCGACGCGAAGATCGCCAGGCACTCGGGGTTGGGTGTTTCGATGGCGATTACTCCGTTGCGCGCCAACCGCGAACAGCACAGGCGGATCATCTCGGGCAGACGTTCGACCGGGAGGTGCTCCACCACTTGCGAGCAGAAGATCCCGTCCAGCGAGGCCTCTGGCAGGGCCGCCAGATACTCGAACAGGTCCGCGACCTCCGCATCGAGCCCCTTAGCCAGGCACGTCGCGACCGACTCCTCGCCGAGGTCGATGCCGCGCGCGGGTACCCCGGCGCCGCGCATCATCTCCAGAAACTCGCCGCGCCCGCAGCCGATATCGAGGACGTTCTGGCGGCCCGCATAGTAGGGCAAATAGAACTGCTGTCCCGCCTTGACGTACTCCTCCGACCCGCGGAACCGCTCCGCAAACCGGCCGTAATCGAACTGCAGGCCGGTGGGCGCGGACGGCATGGCGGCAGGCGCTTGCTCTCCGCCAGCCACCGCGGCGCGGACCTCAGCCCGCTGCCGGATCGTGCGCAACTCGGAGTGAATCAGGCGTTCATAATCCAGCCGGATGCGTTCCATGTCGGTCCACAGCCGCTTCTGGACCTCGACCATCTGGCGTTCCAGCGCGGCCATGAAGTCCTGATGCTGGGCGCGCATCAGGTCGCGATAATTGGCCTCGTTCTGGATGCTGCGATATTGAAACGCGCTCTGCAGATCGGCCACGCTGCGCAGAAACTGGACCTCGTTCTGCTGCAGCTTGCGCTCCCAATCCACACGCCATTCGGACCAGTGATTCCGGATGTCCTTCAATTCCTCAGCCACCGAGATGCGCCCGCCCAGTTCGCTCAGGGCGCGGTTGGTTTCGGAAAGCGCCTCGAGCGTGGAATCGACCGCCGCCACGATCTTACGGTTGAATTCCACCTGCTCGCGCACGTGCCAGTCGAGCACGCGGGCCAGGAACTTCTTCCACGTCTGGACGATTGTGTTTACGAGGCCGCCGGGCCGCGGATTCACCGTACCGATCGCCGCCACCTTGCCCAGCGCCGAATCGCGCGCATGCACCAGCGGCATCAGGTCGGGTATCGGGATTCCCGGCGCGCCGGGCACTGCCGTATCGGGATTCCGCCCGCGCACACGGCTGCGGACCTCTTGCAGAATCGCGATCAGTTCAGCGCTTTCCACGCGACGACCTCCGGGGCTTCTGGTAGGATGCCGTGACCAGCGTCGTGAGGCCGCCGCGCGCCGAGAAATCGCCGATCACGGTAGCGGTTACCGGGTCGGCGGCTTTGACCACGTCCTGCAGCACACGGTTCACCACGTTCTCCTGGAAGATGCCAAGGTCGCGGTACGCCAACAGGTACATCTTGTACGATTTCAGCTCCAGGCAAAGCTTGTCCGGTACGTAGCGCAGGACGATCTTTCCGAAGTCGGGCAGCGCCGTCTTGGGACAGACGCTGGTGAACTCCGGCATGACGATTTCGATTTCGTAATCGGCATACTGGTTGGGCCAGGTTTCAATCTCGGGCAGCGGGGCAGTGACGCCGGCGCCCGCGTGTTCGTCGGTATATCCACGTTTCATGCTGAGGCTTTCGAGAGGAGATCCAAAAACATGCCGACATCGGCGACCACGCCCACCGCTTGTCCGGTGCCCCGATCGCTGACCTTGGTCGCGACCGCGGGGTTAATGTCGACGCAAACGATTTTCACCCAACTTGGCAACATGTTGCCGGTGGCGATGGAGTGGAGCATGGAGCCGAGGCAGATCACCAGGCCGGCGCCCTTCAACTGCGCGGCGTATGCGTCCTGCGCGGCGTTCATGTCGGTGATGGTGTCGGGCAGAGGACCGTCATCGCGCAGGCTGCCGGCCAGCACGAAGGGCACCCCGGCCTTCACGCATTCGTACAGGACGCCCGATTTCAGCCTGCCGGACTCCACCGCGCGAGCGACCGACCCGGCGTGATAGATGGCGTTGATGGCGCGCATGTGATTGCGATGGCCGTGCTCTTCCTGGCGCCCGTCGCTCAGGCGCACGCCCAGCGAGGTGCCGAACAGCGACGCTTCGACATCGTGCACGCCCAGCGCATTGCCGCTCAACACGGCGTGGACCTTGCCGGCGCGGATCAGTCTGCTGAGTCCGGCGACCCCGCCGGTGTGGACGACCACAGGTCCGGCGACCACGATCACCCGCTGGTTCTGCTCGATGGCCTGTGCGACCAGTGCCGCGGTCTGCCGCACCGCTGTCTCCACCTGGCGCTCCGAAGAGATGCCGTTGGACATGAAGGCGAATGCCAGGCGGTCGCGCTCCTTGGCTTCCGGTACGACGCGGATGCCGCGCAGGCCGACCACGATCTGGTCGCCGGCCTTCAGGTCGCGCAGGCGGCGGCACTGAGCGTGCCCGCTCGCCACCACGATCATCGCGTCCATGCGCTGGTTTTCCACCTCGAGCCACTTCTGGCCGTGGCGCACCAGCGTGTGGTGATTGGTGGTGGAGTAGAAATCTTCCGGCGCGCAGCAGTCGCGCTCCACTTCGCGCAGGGCGGCATCGCCCGTATCCACCGGCGCGCAGCCCAGTTCCAGCAGATTCTGCAGCAGCCTCTCCATGGCTGCCGCATCGGGCGTCACCACCTTGAGGCGCAGGTAGGACGCTTCGCTGTTGGTGCGGCCAATACGGAACTGCTCCACTTCGAACCGGCCGTTATACTCCACGACCTTATCGAAGATGTTCTCCATGATGTGGGAGTCGATCAGGTGGCCTTCGGCTTCGACCACTTCCTGAAATTGCATAGAAGATATTATTGTAGCGGCATCGCTCCCTTACGGTCGCGGCTCTGAACACTGCAAATGTCCCGAATCGTGCCTGCGCGAGCGACGTGCTGCAGCGCGTCCAGCAGTTGGGGCACGCGGACCGGCTTCGAGATGTAGTCGTCCATTCCGCTTTCCAGGCAGAGCTCGCGATCGCCCTTCATGGCGTGCGCCGTCATGGCGATGATCGGAATGCGAATGCCGCTGCCGCTCTCGAACCGGCGGATGGTCTTGGTGGCCTCCAACCCGTTCATCACGGGCATTTGCACGTCCATCAGGATCGCATCGAAGGGTTCCCTCGTGAGCGCCAGGAGCGCTTCCTTGCCGTTGCCGGTAGCGACGGCGGTATGGCCGAACTTCTGCAGCACGCGAAGTATGATCTGCTGATTGACGGGATGGTCTTCGGCGACCAGTATGTGCAAAGGCCTGGTGACGGGTTCCTCTATTTCGGAACGCTGGAGTTCGGGGACTTCCTGCGTGCCCAGTGCGGTCGCCGCCTGAAGCGTGAACCGGAAACAGCTTCCCTGGCCCGGCCGGCTCTCCACCCAGATCTTCCCGCCCATCATCTCCACAAGGCGCGCGGAAATGGTGAGCCCGAGTCCTGTACCTCCGAAGCGGCGTGTCATCGATCCATCGGCTTGTGCGAATGGCTTAAAAATGGTGTTCTGCTTATCCGGCGGGATTCCCATGCCAGTGTCACGCACCGCGACTTCCAGTTCCAGACCGTTCGGCCTGTCGCGCTTCGAGACCTCCACTCCGACTTCGCCGGACTCGGTGAACTTGATCGCATTCCCTGCCAGGTTTAGGAGGATCTGGCCGAGCCGCAGCGCGTCGCCGACGATGCGTTCCGGGACATCCTCAGCTACCGTACAGGTCAACGTTAAACCCTTCGCGTTCGCGCGCGCGCTGACCAGCCGGACCGATTCCCGCACGCACTCGCGCACGTTGAAAGCGTGGGGATCCATATCCAGTTTTCCGGCTTCGATCTTGGAGAAATCCAGAATGTCATTGATGATGGTCAGCAGCGCATCGCCCGAATTCTTCACGATCCGCAGCGAATCGCGCTGCTCTTCCGTCATCGCGGTATCGAGGAGGAGGTCGGTCATGCCGAGAATGCCGTTCATGGGAGTGCGGATCTCGTGGCTCATGTTGGCGAGGAACTGGCCCTTCGCCCGATTCGCCAGTTCGGCTTTTTCCTTGGCGTCGATCAACTCCTCGTTGACCCTTTGCAGCTCCGCCGTGCGGGCGGACACCTCCTCTTCCAGGCTTTCGCTGTGCAGTTGTAGTTGCCGGTCGCGGCTCTGGATCTCCGAGAGCATCTCATTAAAACCGTTAATCAATACGCCGATTTCGCCGTTAGTAGTCGTGCGCGCCCGGATTCCGTAATTCTTGACCAACGTCACCGCTTTCGCCGTTTGCGCCAGATGGATGATGGGCTCGGAGATCAGGCGTTGCAGACGCGCGGCCAGCACATAGGCGACCGCCCCCGAAGCCAGGAAGACCAGCAGGAGCACCAACAATGATCGGATCAATTGCTCGCGAAACTGCGTCAAACTCGTCGCCAGATAGACCCAACCGAGCGGCTGCCGGTTCCACACGACGCGTTGACAGATGGTGAGCCGGTCGTTGTGAAATTCGACCCCCTCCCGTCCCGGATGAGGAGGTATCGCGAACGTGTCGGCGCGCCGGTATACCGCGAAGATCTCCCCATCATCGGAATACAACGCGCCGGCGACAATCCCGGCATGCGCGGCCAGGCCGCTTAACAGTTGGTCGGCTGATTCCGGATCCTTGAAGCTGAGCGCCGCGACACTATTCTGCCCAATGATCTGCGCCACGGTTTGCGATTCCTGCCGCATGTCGGAACGGTTGGACAAGACCTCAAACACCACGGTCGACGTCCCCACCAGGAGCAGTGCCGCCGCGACCGACGCCATGATAATCGCTTGCAGCTTATGTTCCAGCGAGAGTTCGTTCAGCCAGCGCATGATGGGTAACCTACTGGGCTGCACCGCCCACCACCTTCGCCACACTCAACAGCCGCGAACTGACCTGAAGACGGCCTCGTTGCGCGGCCTCCAGGTTGATGCGAATGCGGACACGCTGCTCGGAAAGTTCAAAGCCGATGATGCCGCCCCGCTTGCAGAAATCGGGCATGTCACCAACGCTCAACACGGCCGGCGGGAGTTTCCTGAGAATGGATGCGAGGTCTTTCTGCTCGGACGACGAGATGAAGGCGATGCGGCAGGACCCTAAATCGCGGCCGTTTTGCGCACGGATGACCAGCAGCGGCCGGCCATTCACCGACCTGCTCTTCACGGCGTCATCCAGGTAAGAGCCGAACGGGTCGCGCCCAATAATGGCGATGCAGCCGGAAGCGCCGCCTGTGTCCTCCGGCCATTGCACGAATGAAAAGAACTGATACAAAAACGCTGCTTTGACCTCGTATTCGCCCGCGGCTGCTGACGGCGGAATCGCCGGTGTCGCCAGCAGCAGAGCGGACAGCCAGATCGCAAGCGGCGCCAGTCGCCTCAGAAAGTCCACGTGATCCTGCCAGAGACACTGCGCATAGCCGGCCCGGCGGCCAGATTGTATGCGTCGCCGGACTCGAACGTGCTGTTGCGCAACAGATTCTGTCCGGCAATGCTCACCTCTACTCGCTCCCCGAAGTGTCGCGACAACCGGAGGTCGAGGCGAGTGTGGCCGGGTATCGCCCCGCCGGGTAGCCGGGCGGTGCAAAACAACGTCTGGTCGAATTCCGTGGTTCGAGAGAGGTCCACTATGGAACGGATTTGCAGCTGATTTTGCGGGAATCCTGTGTTGACGGAGGCCGTCGTGATACCACCGGACGAGGTGTCTCGCCCGAGAGTCGCGTGCAAATAGGAATACCCCGGCCGCAGTCGCCAGCGGTGCAAGGGACTCCAGTTCACCGAGACCTCTCCGCCGTAGTCCGTCGCTCGGGCCAAATTGCCGACCACCAGCGGCGCGACGATCTGTACGGGCGAGCCCGGAAGCATCGTCATGGGACCGGGTTCCCACGTACAGAGATCGTGATAACGGCTGAAGAAGCCGGCGACATCTACCGTGAGCCGCTGCGTAAGGGCGGCGCGATAACCGGCTTCGTAATCGTCGACCTGCTCATTCTTCACCCGAGGATTGCCCACCACGCGGACGATCGCAATCGTATTAGGGCCGACATCCGTGCTCTGCAAATCCAACAGAATCGACGTGTCGACGCGCGAGGGCTGCCGGTCGGCATTGGCCGCCGATGCCCAAACCGTATGCCGCCCCGCGCCCGGCGTCCAGGCAATGCGTACGCAGGGCTCGTCCTGGGTGTGCAGGGAATCGGCACGCTCGAACCTCTCGCCCAGCGTCAGGGACAATGCGGGAGTAAGGCGAATCTCGTCCTGGATGAATGCGCCGAACCAGCGGTCGGTACCCGACGGCGGCGAAAACCCTACGAAATGGCCCGGCGGAACTTCAGCCCAACTGTTGCGAAGACTCAATCCCCATACAATGTCGTGCCGGCTGCCCAGCCGCAAATGGTGCTGGAACTCCAGACTGAACTCGCGCACTTTTTCGGGTGTACCGAATTCGATCCGCTCATACGCCGTGTAGCTGGTTTGCACCGAGGTTTGCCCCGTCCCGCGGGTCGTGTGGTCCCAGCGTGCCATGAGGCTGCCTCCCGAGCTATCCACGTGTTGGCGCGTGAGTGTATCACCCGAAGACCCGAGCCAATCCGAACGCATCGATGCGTGTTCCCGATTGACGAACAGATCGCCCGTAACCGTTAAACTGTCGCGTGTCGAGAGGTCCCAGTCCGAGCGGAAGCCGCCGTGGGCCGTTGACCAGAGATCGTTCGCCTCCCGGCCCGAGTTGCCAAACCGGCCGAACTGGCCGAAGACCCGATAAGCGCCGGACCGTCCCGCGGCAGCGCCGAACTGCGTGAGGTCCAGTGTCTGCGTTTGCGAGCCGCCCATGGCCGATAGCGTGGTCCTCCCGGTTGTCTTCGCCGACTTCGTGAAGATGTTGATGACGCCATTGACGGCGTTCGCGCCCCACACCGTCGCGCCCGGGCCGCGTATTACTTCGATTCGCTCGATCTCCTCGAGCGGCAGCATCTGCTGATCCCAGTACACGCCGGAAAAGGATGGGGAATACACGGACCGGCCATCGATCGTGACCAGCACCTTATTAGAGAACCGCGAATTGAACCCGCGAATACTGATGGCCCAAACACTCGCATCGACCTGTTGGACGTCGACTCCGGGGGCAATGCGGAGCACGTCCGGCAAATTGGTGGCCCCAGACCGCCGGATGTCTTCAGCGCCGATCACGAACACCGCGGCCGCGATCCCGCTGAGCTTCTCCTCTTTCTTCGAGGCCGAAGTCACCTGCGTATTCAAGAGTTCTTCCAGGCTCGCATCCGCCAGCTTCTGTTGACCGGCGGCGGCACCGGCTAACAAGAAGAAGATCCCCGCCCTCGCACGATTGCAACCCACATGGAAGGTATCGGCTGTTTGGGCGGAAACTTTAGAGTGGTTCCTTCACCACGGAGCCACGAAGAACGCGGAGCAAACACGGAGGAAAAACCTGTATATCATTCTCCGTGCTTTCTCAGTGTTCTCCGTGTCTCCGTGGTGAAGTGCGTTGTAAGCCTTTGCGGGAAGACGACGGAGGCGGGCCGGACAGCATCTCCAGGAGACCGGCACGCTGACCGCTGGGTGTGCCATCCAGGCGTTCGTCCCATGCCGCCAGCAGTTCCGCGAGTTGCTTGCGCAGGAGCAGCATCTCCTCGATCCGCCGGTCGATCTCGCCGAGGTTGCATTCCGCCATGGCGCGCACCTGTTTGCAGGGTGCGCCTCCCGCGTCGCGTACGCGGAGAATTCTGGCCAACTCCGGCAAACTGAACCCGACCGCCAGCGCGCGCCGAATCAACAGCACGCGCTGCAGCGCCGCAGCCTGATACACGCGGTAGCCGGACGTAGTGCGCCCAGGACTGGCCAGCACGCCCAGCCGTTCGTAATGGCGCAGCGTATCCGTGCTGACTCCGGCAAGCCGCGCCAACTCGCCGGACCGCATCCCGTTCCCGCTCTCTGTCATTCTTCCCAGCATAGTATCCACTCCGGAATCGATTCCAGGGTCAAGGACTTTTTTCGCGCGCGTTACCATGAAGGTGTGGCTGCGTTGACATTTGCTGAAGCGCGCGACGAAGTGCTGCGCCAGGTGCGCGCGCATCGACCCGCGCCTGCGATCGAAGAACTCGATCTCGCCCTTGCCGATAGGCGGGTGCTCGCGGAGGATGTTGCGGCGGACCGCGATTCGCCCGCGCTCGCGCGCTCCGTGCGCGATGGATACGCCGTACGCGCCATCGATCTGCCGGGCACGCTCGATGTGATCGGCGAGGTCCGCGCGGGCGACCGACTTACCGGCGCGGTCGGAGAAGGCCAAGCCGTCGAGATCATGACCGGCGCACCGATACCCGCGGGCGCCGACGCCGTCATCATGGTCGAGTACACGCATCGCGACGGCGACAAGGTCAGCTGTGACCGCGCCGCCGAGCCGCATCAGTTCATCAACCCGCGGGGTTGCGAAGCGTCGGCCGGCGAAGTCGTGCTGCATCGCGGTGCGCGCCTCGACTATACCGGGCTCGCGATGCTGGCGGCCTTCGGGCGTCCGCGCGTAAAGGTGTACCGGCAGCCGTCCGTCGCCATCATCGCGACCGGCGACGAAATCGTGGAGGTCCACGAGCAGCCGGAGGAGTTCCAGATTCGCAATTCGAACGCCCGGTCGCTAGCCGCACAGGTGGCGCGCGCGGGCGGGAGTCCGCAAGTGCTGCCGATCGCGCGCGACACGGTGGAGCATACGCGCGAAAGCATCGGCCGCGGACTCGAGGCGGACCTGCTGTTGCTTTCCGGTGGAGTTTCGGCGGGCAAGTACGACGTCGTGGAAGAGGTGCTCGCGGGATTCGGCGCCGAGTTTTACTTTGAGCGCGTTCTGATTCAGCCGGGCCAACCGCTGGTCTTCGGCCGCGCCAACGGCAAGTTCTTTTTCGGACTACCGGGCAATCCCTCGTCGACCATGGTGACGTTCGAGATCTTCGCCCGCGCCGCGCTGGAACTGCTCGCCGGGCAGGAAGAGGTTTCGCTGCACATGCCGTTCGCCCGCTTGACGCGCGCCTTCCGCCATCGTCCGGGACTGACGCGGTTTCTGCCCGCGCGCCTGAGTGCGGACGGCGGCGAAGTGACTCTGGTCGAATGGCACGGGTCGGGCGATATCCCTGCGCTGACCAGGGCCAACGCATTCCTGGTGGCCGATTCCGACCGCGCCGAGTATCCGCAGGGCGAACTCATCCGCGTACTGTTCAAATGAAGAAACTATCCCATTACGATTCGGCCGGCAACGCCCGCATGGTGGACGTCTCCGCCAAGAGCGACACGCGCCGCGCGGCCAGCGCTCATGCCTTCGTGCGCATGAAACCGGCCGTCCTCAAGGAGCTACCGCGCAACCCAAAAGGCAATCCGCTGGAAGTCGCGCGCATCGCCGGGATCACCGCCGCCAAGCGGACCAGCGACCTCATTCCTCTCTGCCATCCGCTGATGCTGTCGCATGCGGACGTGGAGGTGACGATCGAAAAAAAGGGCGTCCGCGTCGTTTCCACGGTCATCACCACCGGGCAGACCGGTGTCGAAATGGAGGCTCTCACCGCCGCTACTGTCGCTGCGCTGACGGTCTACGACATGACCAAGGCGCTGGATAAAGCCATCGAGATTCAGGACGTCTACCTGCTTGCCAAGTCGGGCGGGAAGAGCGGAGATTTCCGCCGTAAGGGGAAGGATGCCTAACGCCGCTGTATTGACCATCAGCGATTCGTCTAGTGCCGGAAAACGTGCCGACAAGTCCGGTCCGGCCGTGCGTGAACGATTGGAACAACTGGGCTGGAGCGTGTCAGTCGTGGAGGTTGTGCCCGATGAGGCCGACCAGATCAGCCATCGCCTCGCCACGTTGGCAGATGGCGGGCAGGTGTCGGCAATCTTCACTACAGGCGGCACGGGAGTGGCGCTGCGCGACGTCACGCCCGAAGCTACAAAGGCCATCTTGGACCGCGAAATTCCGGGCTTCGGCGAACTGATGCGGACGCGGGGACGCGAATTCACGCCGCTGGCGGCGCTTTCCCGGTCGCTGGCCGGCACGCGCGGACAGGTGCTGATCGTCAACCTGCCAGGGTCGCCCAAGGGAGCCGTGGAATCCTTGGATGCTATTGTGGAATTGGTGCCCCACGTGCTTGATCTTCTCAAAGGACGGACAGAACACGTGTCTGCCAGGCAGGAGTAGTATGTATCGCTTTCTTACGCTAGCGCTCGTGTCCGGGCTCATCGCCGCGCAACAACAGGCGCCTCCTCCGCCGAAACCGGCAGCACCGGAGCAACCTACTCAATTGGGTGCACCGGCGGCGCAGGATCCCATGCACAAGATCGTCACCAGCGTCGAAAACGTGGTCGCGCCGGTGATTGTCTTCGATCGCAATGGAAACACCGTGGCCGGCGTGCGGCCCGACCAGTTCCATCTCTTCGACAACGGCAAGGAACAGAACATTCAGGTGGATGAGACGTTCGTGCCCATCTCCATGGTGATCGCGATCCAGAGCAATGCGGAGGTCGAGAAGATTCTGCCTCAGGTAAACAAGATCGGCAATCTGATCCGGCCGCTGGTCCTGGGCGAGTTGGGTGAGGCCGCGGTGTTGAAATTCGATTCGCGTGTCACGAAGCTGCAGGATTTCACCAACGATCCCGACAAAATCACCAAGGCAGTGCAGAACATCTTCCCGGGCGGCCGCTTCGCGCATCTGAACGACGCGGTGGACGAAAGCATCCGCATGTTGCGGAGTCGCCAGGGGAATCGCCGCCGCATCCTGCTGCTGATCAGCGAGACGCGCGATTACGGCAGCGCCGCCAGCGCTCGTGACGATTTAATCGAACTGCAGATGCGCAACGTGCAGGTGTACCAGGTCACCATGTCGCGCTTGCTGGGCAAAATCACTGCCGAGCCGGACGTGAGATACGATACCAGCGTGCCAGCCATGCATCCGATGCCGCCGGGAGTGGCTGCTACGCCCACTAGCGTGCAGCAAGCCTACGGCACGCAGGGCGGCAGCGCCGAATTCATCCCTCTGCTGATGGAGATTTATCGCGACGCCAAAGCCATCTTCAAGAGCACACCCGTACAGGTATTCACGAAGGGCACGGGCGGTGAAGAGTTTCCATTCTATGGCGGTAAGGGTCTGGAGCAGGCCATCACCAGGATCGGCGAGCAACTGCACAGCGAATATACGCTGAGCTATAACCCGACCGAAGCCACAAAAGCTGAGGGTGGCTGGCACCATATTGAAGTTACGGTGACCGGCCACCCCGAAGTGCCCATCAAAAATGGCGTGAAGGTCCGTCCCGGATATTGGACGGCGACCCACTAGCTGTTATTTCCTGGACGAAGGGCGAGGCGTAACCTGCAGGTTATTCTGCACTGAGAACACGCCCGCTACCGTATTGGCGCGCATGCCGGCCAGATCCTTGTCCGCCTGGCTGTCCACCACGCCCTCCAACGACACGTGACCGTTGGAAACGATGATGTGGATCGAAGGAACGCTCTGCATGCCGTAACGGTCCAGCCCCGGGTATCCGTAGATGGCCCGGAACTCGGCCATGCGCGTCTGGTTGTCGAATGAAGAGAGCGGCAGAACTTCGATCTTGTTATCGACCTTGCCGACGCCTTCAATGCGTTTCACAACGTTTTCGGCGTCGCTTTTCAGAACAGGATCGCGCACCTGTCCCAGTAGAGTTACGTTGTTGCCGTCGACCCGGTAGGCCAGGTTATCGAACACCCCGTAATACGGCAGCATCACTAGTTCGTGACGAACCTCGCGTGTGATCCGGTCGGCGCCGGCTGTGCCGCCGGGTGCATACCGGTCAGCGCTTTTCTGTGCCGGAAGTGGTACACAAAGGCAGGCTCCCAGTACCAAAAGGGACAATCCTTTTCCAAATTGATTCATGCTCATCCTCCCTACCCCGGAATAAGCAATTCGATTACCGCTAGTGTCGGAAGTGGCGGACGCCCGTAAACACCATGGCTACCCCCAACCTGTCTGCCGCGGCGATTACTTCTTCGTCGCGAATGCTGCCGCCCGGCTCGATGAACGCCGTAGCGCCGTTCTTCACCGCTTCTTCGACGCCGTCGGCAAAGGGGAAATAGGCGTCGGAGGCGACCACGGTCCCGGTCAACGGCAGGACGGCTTTCATGGCGCCGAGCTTGACCGAATCGACGCGGCTCATCTGTCCCGCGCCGACCGCGACCGTCTGCCCGGGGCGCGCATACACGATGGCGTTGCTCTTCACGTGCTTAGCGACGCGCCAGCCGAATTCGAGCGCGCGCCATTCGTCCCCGGTGGGCGCGCGTTTGCTCTTGACCACCGCCTTGGCGCGGTCGAGCACGGCGTTGTCGACAGTCTGAGCGAGGTAGCCGCCGGAGACCGACTTGAGCACCAGCGTGTCGTCCGCGGGGTCGACGCGCATGAGGCGGAGATTCTTTTTCGCCTGCAGCACGGCGAGCGCTTCCGGCGTGTAGGCCGGAGCGGCGATGGCTTCGAGGAACGTCTTCGCCATCTCGCGCGCCGTTTCTTCGTCCACCGGACGGTTGACCGCGATCACGCCGCCGTACGCCGACACCGGGTCGCATTCGAAGGCTTTGCGATACGCCTCGGCGAGCGTGTCCTGTTCGGCGCATCCGCAGGGGTTGGTGTGCTTGATGATGGCCGCGGCCGGGGCAGGGAACTCGCAGGCGAGCTGCCATGCGGCATCCAGGTCCACCAGATTGTTGTATGAGAGCTCCTTACCGTGCAGTTGTTGGGCGCCGGCAATCCCTTTGCCGGCCTTGGCATAGAGCGCCGCCGACTGGTGCGGATTCTCGCCGTATCGCAGGTCCATGGCCTTCGGGACGTGGAGGCTGAGTTCGGCCGGCAGCGGGGTCGCGGGTTCGTCGACTCGCGCCAGGCGCGCGGTGATGGCGGTGTCGTAGTCGGCGGTGGTGCGGAAGGCTTTGCGCGCCAGATTCCATTTCGTGGCGTCGGACAATTCGCCGGAATTCGATTGCAGCTCGACGATCAGAGCCGCGTAGTCCGCAGGCGAGACGACGACTGCGACGTCCTGATGATTCTTGGCGGCGGCGCGGATCATGGTCGGCCCGCCGATGTCGATGTTTTCGATGAGTTCTTCGAGCGTGGCGCCGGCTTTCGCGGCCACTTCCTCGAAGCGATAGAGGTTGACGACCACCATGTCGATGGGCGTAATGCCGTGCTCCGCCAGCGCCTTCATGTGGGCGGCGTTGCCGCGGATGGCCAGCATGCCGCCGGCGATTTTGGGATGGAGCGTTTTCACGCGCCCATCCAGCATTTCGGGGAATCCGGTGACTTCGGATACATCGCGGACGGGAACTCCGGACTCGCGAATCATCCGCGCCGTCCCGCCGGTAGAAATGATTTCGGCGCCGAGCGCGTTCAACTCGCGCGCGAAATCGATAATGCCTGTCTTGTCAGTAACGCTGATCAATACCCGCTGAATTCTGCTCACCTTTGCAAGGTAACACGTAGGGGCGACCGGGACCTGCGCGTTGTTTTCGGCAGACGCGGCGCGCTGAAATTGCTGCTGTCCTTCGCTTGCTTACGCGAGCGGCTCCGAATGGCTTCGCAACCCCCGATCGGAGCCGCGACCGTAAGGGAGCGAATGAGTACCTCGCTTGAAGTTCAGACAACAGCCGAAAACACCGTTCAACGCGTTATTTGCGTCAGAGAGGGCACGCTGAGATTGCTGCTGTCTTTCGCTTGCTTACGCGAACGTAAGAGAGCGGTCGTTCGGAAATCGCCCAGCCTACCGTAGATCCAGCGACGCCGTTTCTCCGGCGCGCACCGTCACCTTGGTCGCCCGATCCAGCAGCGGCTGTTCGAAGATCCCGTAGATCCAGGCGCGGGGAAACTCACCGGACGCCGGGATTGCGTAATATTCGCCAGGGCGGATCGATTTCGCTTCGTAGTGTCCGTCTGTCAGGCAGGGCTCCGCGTGCCAGAAGGCGTGCCGCTTCGCCGCTTCCTGCGGAATCAGCCAGACGCTGCCTTCCGTGCATCCCTCGAACGTTCCGCGGACCGCGCCGCCGTTGATTTTGTACACCGCCGTGATCGTCGCGGGACCAGAGAGTTCGATCTCGCGAGTGGTGGGCTCGATGCCGTCCACCCTGATCGCGTCGAGATAAAACGGCTGCGGAGGCCGCGGCGCAGAGATGGCGTAAAGTCCCGGATATAGCTTGTCCATTCGCACCGTGCCCATAACAATCAACGCCGTGTCCATCCCGCTTTTCGAGAAGTGCGGCGTCAAAGTGATACTCGGCATGCGCGGAACGGTCACGCCCTGCGGCGCCTCGACTTCGACCTTCGACGTTACCGCAAACGGCGCGCCGAGCCGCAGCGCCACACGTTCCAGATCGTGCCCGCCCATGTCGATCCACTCGCTGGCCTGCAATTCGCCTGACTGCGCCCCCAAGTTCCACTCGCCATCGACTACGGCGGCAAACTCCCACGCGCCCTCGGCGTTCGATGTCACTGTTTCGGCAATTGGGTACGGCCGGCCCGGACCGCGAGTGATTTTCACATTTTGCGCCGGCGATCCGTTCGGATTCAGGCATATTCCCCTGATCGTGTGGGTCGGCACGGCCATGAGCTTCAGTTCCAGGCCGAGGACATCCACTCCCGCCTTCAGCGACAGCTTGGCGGCGCCTTCGGGCAGCAGGCTGGCCGGATAGTAAGTCCGCGCCCACGCCAGCACCCGGCCGCTGTCCGTTTCGGGGTCGGGCAATTTCATCCCGGCGGGCGCTGTGGCCCACAAAATGTACTCGCCCGGAGGAAGCGAGTCGTGCAGGTCGAACTTGCCCACGTCGTCAGTCGCGCCACTGTAAGAGAATACCGGCGATAGCGCGATGACGGTGGCTTTAGGCACCGGACTTCCGTTGCTATCCAGCACGCGTCCGGTGAGGTGGGGCCTCGGCGTCAGTTTCAGTTCGACTTGCGCGGGAGTGCCGTTGACGACCGTAAAGCGCGCGGGGCGCGAACCAAAGCCCACGAACAGAGATTGAACGGTCCACGAGCCTTCCTTTAGATTGTCGAGGTGGAATTTACCCTGGTTGTCGGTGGTGGCGGAAAGCACCGTGCCACCCTGCATGACGTGAACCGTCAGTCCGCCGATGCCGAAGTTCGTCACGGAATTCAGCACCGTCCCGTCGACGCTTTGAGCGGCAGCACAGGCGCACAAGAACGCGAAAACGCACCACAGCCTGGTCATGGTGCCAAGACGCTTGCCGGGACGAAAAAGTTTACGCCGCGCACTCGCCGCGGCCGAGTTTGAGCGAATAGGACTCGGTGTCGCCCCAGTCCTGGTAGATCTCGGGAAACATCTCGGCGGGCTTGGCGAATTCGCTGGTCAGCTCGCGGAACGTCTCCACCTTATTGCGCAAGACGTAGGCGCGGAAGCTCTCGCCATCCTCCCGGTTGGCGAGGAAGTGATCGAGCACCTTTGCGATCGCCGCCGGAGCCAGCCGCGCCGGAATCGACTGGACCGCGAGGCCGAAGCGCAGCATGCCGTCCTCGTCGAACCCGCCGCCGAGCAGCATCTGGTAGTACGGAATCTCCTTGCCGTCGACCTTGCGGGCGTTGCCGTAGAAGCCGATGTCGCCGATCCAGTGATGGCCGCACGCATTCGGGCAGCCGCTGGCCTTGATCGCCAGGCGGCGGATCTGCGGATCGTCATACTGCCGCACCGTCTGCTGCAGCGCGTCGCCGAGATTCATCGTCTTGGTCAGCGCCAGGTTGCACGAATAGGCGCCGGGGCAGGTGATGATGTCGTCGATCTGGTCGGCGCCGGAGTCGGCCAGTCCGATCTCCCGCAGCGCCGCGTACACGCGCGGCAGGCGGGCCAGCGGAACGAACGCCAGCAGCAGATTCTGATTGATGGCGACGCGCACCAGTCCGTCCCCGGCCGTTGTGGCGAGTTGGGCGATGCCGCGGAGTTGCGCCGTGCTCAGGTTGCCCTGGTCGACCTTCACCGTGACAGCGGCGTAGCCGGTCTGCTTCTGTTCCTCGACGTTGGTGGCCAGCCAGGCGTCGTACGCCGGATCGCCGCTGGACTGCGCATTGACCACGGGCAGCAGCGCGCCATTGCCGAGCGGCGCCGGGTTCGACTGATAGGCGCCGAAGCCCTCGGGCACCATCTCGGGCCACTCGATGCCGCCGTTGGCCAGGATGTCGTTGTACTCTTTCTCGATCTCGTCCCGCATCCACGAGAAGCCGCGGTCGCGGATCACGAACTTCATGCGAGCCAGGTTCTTGTTCTTGCGATTGCCGTACTTGCTGAAAACGCGGATGATGGCTTCGATGCGATTGATCAGCCGCTCTTGGGGGATGAACTCGCTGTACAGTTGCGCTTCCATGGGCAGGGGACCGAGTCCGCCGCCGATCACCATGCGGAAGCCGCGTTGGCCGTCGCGGATCACAGCCTTCAGGCCGATGTCGTTCATCGGACCCATGATGCAGTCTTTGCCGGCGCAGCCATCGAAGGCGATCTTGAATTTGCGCGGCAGCGTGCTGGTCAGTTCCTTGCGCAGCAGGGCATAAGCGACGCGCTGCGCGTACGGCCGCACGTCGAAAACTTCGTCCTGCGCGATCCCGGCCTTGGTGCACGTGGTGACGTTGCGTACAGTGTTGTAACAGGCTTCGCGATTGGTCAGGCCGGCGTCGGCAAGCATGTGCATGAGGTCGGGCACACGCGCCAGCGGCACGAAGTGATACTGCATGTTCTGCCGCGTGGTGAGGTGGCCTTTGCCGCCGCCGAACTCCTCGGCCACAAGCGCCAGTTGTTCGAGTTGCGCCGCAGTCAGAAGACCGCCGGGGATTTTGCAGCGTACCATCTGCACGCCGGCCTGCCGCTGGCCGTAAATTCCGTGTTTCAGGCGAAACGGACGGAAGTCGTTTTCGGTAATCTCTCCGGCCAGGAATTGGTTCGCACGTTCACGGAACGTCTCAATTTCCTGGCGGACGGTAACCTGGTGCTGGCTTTCGAATTCCTCGCGCTGGGCAAGGTCTTCCCGGGTGGCTGTGGACATAATTCGCCTATATGGGGATTATATCCGCTCAATCACCCTAATGGCAATCGGGATTAGGACGGCAGCGATTGTCGCCGGCTTCGGAGCGCGATTGCCGCACGGCCTGCGAAAGCGCCTTTGGCGGCGGCGTGGCGCAGGCTTCAGCGGGGCCGCTGCCCTGAAGCAGATCGAACCGGTTGAGAGCCCCGCTCCGAAGGGAGTGGAACAGGCCACCATCGTTTCTCGGAGATACGGTGACTGGCTACGCTGCCACCAAGCGCCCGTCCTACTGCTTGCCCTTGCTGAGCTTGCGGAAGTACTCGGCGACCGCGTCTGAATAGCCCTGCGGGATCTGTTCGTTGCCGGGGCTGCGGACGGTGCCCGTGCCGCCGGTAGCGTCCACCTTGCGGCGGAGTTCCATTTCGACCTGCTGCTCGTTGGCGAGCGCCGCCTGAATGCGCTCGGAGAGGAGCGGATCGTTGGTGAAGTGCGCCGGATCGAGATTGCGCAGATCCTTGATTAGGCCCTGGATGTCCTGCTGCGTGGCCTTATCATCCTTCATCTGCTGCTGGAGTTGCATCAGGCTCTGTACAGTGGCCTGATACTGCCGAGCGTAGTCCTGCGGATTGACCGGCCCGCCGCCCCAGTTGCCGCCACGATCCCAGATATTGCCGCCACCCCAGTTGCCGCCGTTTTGGCCGCCGTTCTGACCGCCGCGTTGGCCCTGCTGTTGGCCGCCCTGCTGGTTGCCGCCTTGCTGTCCGCCCTGACCCTGCTGGCCTTGTTGCCCCTGCTGCCCTTGCTGGCCCTGCTGCCCTTGCTGGCCGCCTTGTTGACCTTGCTGGCCCTGCTGCCCTTGCTGGCCCTGTTGACCTTGCTGACCCTGTTGGCCCTGCTGACCCTGTTGTCCTTGGCCGTTGCGCGCCATCTGCGACTGCTGGCCGCGTTGTCCTTGCTGACCCTGCTGGCCGCGCTGCCCGGCCGCGTTCTGGCCCATGGCCTCCATCTGTTTCCGGAACTGCTCTAACTGCGACAGCGCCGCTTCGACAGCCTTATCGTTCTGGCCTTCCTTGCCGTCCTTCACCAGCGCCTGCTGCACCTTCTTCACGTTGTCGCGGAGGTCGTTCATGCCGGCCGTAATCTGCGCTTCCGACATCACGGCGTACTCACCCATGCCGCGGCGGATCCACTCGGCATTGCGCTGCATGTCGCGCGCGATTTCCTGCTGCTGCATCTGGCCCAACGCTTCGCGCATCTTGGTGGATGCCTGCCGCTGCGTCGACATCAGGTCGCGCACGGCGTTCTGCATTTCCTGTTCGAGCTTCTTGAGGTCGGCGATCTCGCCATCTTTCTGCTGCGCCAGCTTGCCCGAATTTTCCCGCGACAAGCCGTTCTCTCCGCCGACTGCTTTGCGCATCTCGCCCTCGAACTGCTGCTGCCGCCGCGCCAGATCCTCGGCCTGTTTGGCGATATCGTCCACCTGATTCGTGGACTGGCTGCCGCGCATATTCTGCAACTGCTGCATGGCTTCCTTCAGTTGCTCGGCCGCGCGCCGTGCGTCGGCCTGCGCCTGCGGAGTCCCGGCCTGCTGCGAGGATGCCGCATTGCGCATATTCTGCAGCGCCTGATTCAAGCTGTCCAGAGTCTGCTGCAGTTGTTTGGAATCGGCGCCGCGGGTCTGCGGATTCTGCTGCTGCTGTTGATTGCCGCGCTGAGCCATCTGCTGCAACTGCTGCTGCTGTTGCTGACTTTGTTGCTGTCCCTGCTGACCCTGCTGGCCGCCCTGGCTCATCTGTCCGCTTTGCTGGCCCGATTGCCCTTGCTGCCCCTGTTGGCCCTGTTGGCCCTGCTGTCCCTGCTGTCCCTGCTGTCCCTGCTGCCCTTGTTGCCCCTGTTGGCCGCGCTGCATGGACTGCTCGCCCTTCTGCATTTCCTTCATCTGTTCCTGCAGCTTTTCGGCTTCCCGGCGCAGCATCTCCTGCTCCCAGCGCTGCTGCGAGGTCTGCTGCTTGCCCTGCTTCTGCTGCTCGGCGAGTTCCTGCTGCCGTCGCGCCAGTTCCTGCAGTTTCTGCAGCATCTCGTCGACCTGCCGCTGTTTGGCGTCGGCCGATTGCGTGGGCTTCACGCCTTCGTACTGATTCTTTTCCGTGTCGAGTTCCAGGTCGAACAGACCCTGCAAGTCGCGTGTGGCGCTATTGCCGCCACCGCCTCCGCCACCGCCGCGCTGTTGACCGAATGCCACCTGGATGTCGCGGAACGTCGCTTCGGCACGCAACAGGTACTGCAACGCTTTCTGCTCCGGCACCAGCGCATCCTGCCACTTTGCGCCCTTCAACATCTCGGCGGCCGGACCCATCGACTCGGCGGCTTTCTCCATGTCAGTCACGAAACTCTTGAACGAATCGCCCGCGCCTTCGAGCTGCCGCGCCTTCATACGTTCGGCCAGCGACTTCGCCTGATCCTTCAGCTTCGATTGCACCTGCGTGAGGAACGTGGCGTTCTCCGAATCCGTGCCGCGCGCGCCCTGGCCCTTGGCCTGGTTGAACGTCGCGGTGATGATTTCCTTCTGACGCTGCGAAATCTGATCCTGCTGGTTCGCGTCGTCGTCCCCGCCGCCTCCGCCACCACCGCCGCCCTGCTGCGACTGCGTATAGTTGCGCTCGAAAGGCTGCGCTTCGATGAAGAACATGTCCGTGCTGGTGCTCTGCCGAGCGTCCTTCGCCACCGCATACATGCTGACGATGTCGCCGGGTTCCACCTTGAAGTCCTCCAGCGAAATGGTCGCCGTACCCGTTCCCGACTTGGCGCCCTTGGTCGCCAACAGCGGGATGGTCTTCTCGGGAGCGCCGTTCACCGAATATCGCAGTTCCATGCTCTTCAGGCCGAAGTCGTCCTTGCCCTCGACCGACACCGTGACCTCTTCGATCGGGCTGGCCTTGAAATCCCGACCCGGCTTGATCATCTTGATCTCGGGCGGATTGTCCTTCATCGCCTCGATGAAATAGTCCTCGCCCAGCCGGACATCTTCGCCGTTTTCGACGGCCGCCACATGATACTGCCCGTCCTTCTGGATCGGCACATTGGCCATCACGGTGTTATTGGCGCCGGAGCGCAACGCGATCTTGGAGCCGTCTTCGAGCAGCAGCGCGCCGTTCGACAGCGGCCGGTCGGTCTCGATGGCCACTTCCGCCACCGTGCCCGCCACCGCGCGCAAGTCGCCGCCCGGATCTTCCACCGCATCCTTCATTTCCGTCCACGACGGGAAATGATAAGTCACGCGGATTTTCTTCACGCTCGGCAGGTCGATGACCTTCAGCTTGTAATGCGCCGACGCCACGCCGCCCGCTTCCACATAATATTCCAACGATTCCGGCACGCCCGCGATCAGGAACTGGTACGACGTCCCGCCCGCTTCGGTCCGCATCTCTGCCTGCTCCCACTGCGAGGCGCTGTCGTATTTCGCGAAGAACCGCACCTTGGGCGCGGTGAAGCCGCTCAGACTCGCACTGATCACTTGATCGGCGCGCTTGCGGATCGTCTTATTACCCGGATCGACGCGGATATTGTAGAACGGCTTGATTTCACCCTTCGGCAGTCCGCCCCAGAGCAGCGACGTCCCGTATCCCAGAAACCCCGGACCCGCGATTCCCAGCCACAACAGAATTCCCAGACATGCCACGGCCGCCGACGAGAAGCTGAACATCACCGCCGTTTTGGCGACTTCCTTCGGCTCGGCCTGCTGCGACATTTTCAATGCATCGTCGGCCAGCAGCGGCAGGAAAGGATCGTTGGCGTTCTGCTCCATCTTTTCGGTGAAGGTGAGCAGGCGCTCCTGAAAATGGGGATACCGGTTTTCGGCCTCACGCGCCGCGCGCCGCCGGTTCAGGCGGATTACGGGTATGATGAGCGCCGCTCCGATGGCAGCAGCCAATCCGAGGAACAGGAAAACTCGCGCGCCGGTGACGCTGGCGTCGGAAAATGCGAATTTGTTGGCGACCAGGACGGCGATCACCGTGCAAGCCAGTGCGGCCAGCATGGTCACCGCGACCCCGCGGGTCACGGCAATTACCCGCAACCGCCGTTCGATAGCGCCCAGATACTCGGATAACCGGTCCAAAGGTTTCATGGAGCCTCTTGATCTACAGAAAGATGCTGGTTCCCCAGTAAAGATTCAGCAATCGCCAGCGCCAAAACCGCCAGCATCACGTACCACCAGAGCGAAAGCGGCTTCTGCGTAGATTGTGGCCCGGCATCGCCCCCCTGACTTCCGCTGGCTGTATTCTGCCACAAATTCAGAGTTTCCGGGGGCGCCGGTGTTAAGTCCGATTCGTGCCGGTCGGCATTCACGGCCACCAGTTCGTTGCGTCCGTTCGGACGGCGTATGTCGTAAAAGCCCGCTTCCGTATACTGTATGTTTTCGGCCTTCGTCGCCTCGGCGAGTGAGAGTACGCGATCGCCCTTCGGGTCGACCACGTCCACTGCGGCGCCCTTTTCCTTAGAATCGCGCAACTCGCCGAACGACCCCACCTGCACGGCCGGCGAACCCTGATCGAGCTTGCCGAGATACCGCGCGGTCTGCTCGATGAACGGCACGAATGCCGGGTGCAGCGGGAAGTCATTCGCGATGTTGTCGAACGTAGAGGCGAACACCAGAATGTGACCCTCGCCCACCTGCTGATCGATCAGCAGCGGCGTATCGTCGGACAGCTTCGCGGCGACTCGCGCCTTGCCCGGATCGATGCGGATCGCCTGGTAAAATTTCACATCGTCCCAGCGATTGTTCTTCTGAATCGAAGGATGCGACGGATCCAGCCACGCCGCCAGTTGGAAGCGCGCGCCTTCGCGTCCGGCATACCTTGTGTCGGTAATACGATCGTCCGACACCGGGACTTTGGCCCGCGCCACCGACATGTGACCCAGCGCGACCAGGACGCTGCCGCCGCCGCGTACGTAACTGCGCAGTTCGTTCTCGAATCCGCCGGGCAGCGTGCCCACGTCGCTCAGCACGACGAAGGCATACTTCGTGGGATTGAGATTGCTAGTCTGCTCGGAGACCGCCGGGTCGATCGCAAACGCGTCCTGTCCCGAAGCTTCGAGCGCCGCTTTGAAGTACAGTAGGCCGGCGGTGCTGCCGGTCTCGTGTACGAACAGGGCATGGCGTGCGTCGGCGCGTTCCACCGAGAAGAAGAACGTATCGTCGGCCGGCAGGCTATCGCCTGCGTCGACCCGCACTTCGCCTTTGTTGCGGCCGTACGGCACTTCGAGCGAATTGAATTCCACACTGGCGCGGCCGTTCTCGGGAATCTCGGCAGGCTTGGTTTCGACCACGCGCCCGTTCAGCACCAGCGACACGTTCTTCTGAGACTTCTGATTGTTGTATCCGGCCACCGTGACCAGCACACGCGTCTTCTTGGCGTCGTAGACCCGGCGCGGCGCCACGATGTTTTCCACCGTGAAATTCGGCACGTCCTTCTGATCGATCGGGTGCGGTTCCAGCCGCACGTCCGCGTTCAGGCGCAGGTCGTTGAAGTTCGAGGGCAGGCCGGATTTCTGCATGTCCGAATAAAGATAGACGTGCAGCGGCAGATGCAGTGAGGTCGCGATCGAACGGACGGACCGCGCCAGTTCGGCGAACGACGTCCGCGAGTCGGTTCCCTGGACAGCGTCGATGCCGGCGTTCAGCGACAGGTGATCGTCGGTGACTTCGCTCATCACCGCGACGCGCGAGCCGAACGACAGCACCTGCGCGCGCTCGCCGGGATGCAGGCTGGCCACGACCGACTTGGCCTGATTCTTCGCCTGCGCCAGTCGGTCGCCCGCGCGCATACTGAGCGAATCGTCGATCGCCAGCACGGTGACTTCATTCGAGCGCGTGCGCGGCAGAATCTTCTGCGTGATATAGGGATGCGCGAAGGCCAGCACGAGCAGCAGCAGCAGCAGGGCGCGCAGCGCGAACAGCAGCAGATAGCGCAGGCGGCGATGCTTGATAGAGCTCTGCGTCCGCTTCTCGAAAAACATCAGGGAACTGAACGGCAGCGGCGTGGTCTTGTGCTTCCGCAACAGATGCAGCCACACGGGCAACCCAACGGCTGCCGCGCCCGCCAGAAACCAGGGGGTCAGGAAACCCATCTAGAGGATCCCCCTCCGCACGCTCAAATATTCCCGCAGCCCCTCGTCGAGGGGACGTCCGGTATCCATAAGAAAATAGTCCAGGCCGGCGCCGCGCGCTTTCGATTGCAGCGCCGCGATATGCGAATCGATCTTCTGCCGGTATTCGTGTTTGGCGTATTCCGGCGAAACTTCCAGCGAATTCGTCTCGTTTTCCATGTCGAAGAGCAGGACCGGTTCGCGAAACTTCGGCTTGATTTCCTGCGGGTCGAGGACATGGAACAGGACCACGTCATTGCCGCGATATCGGAGCGGTTCGATGGTCCTGACGATGACGTCGGGGTCTTCGTAAAAATCGGAAAGCACCACCACGATCCCGCGGCGGTGCAGGTAATTCTGAAAATGCACGAAAGGCTTGAGGTAGTCGGTGCGCGTGCCCGGCGCGGACTTCTCGATGGCGTGGAGCAGGCGGAAAAGTTGGCCCTGCCGGGTGGACGGCGCGATGTAATTGATGACGTCTTCGTCGAAGATGATCAGCCCCGCCGCATCGCGCTGCAGGTTGGCCATGTAACACAGCGACGCCGCGACGAAGCGCGCATAGTCGAGCTTATGCACTTCCTGCGAGCCGTACCCCATTGAGGCCGAAGTATCCAGCAGCACCAGCAACTGCGAATTGGTCTCCCCGCGGTACCGCCGCAAGTACAACCTGTCCGTCCGCGCGAAAACATTCCAATCCACGTGCCGCAGATCGTCGCCCTCGGAATAAGACCTGTACTCCGCAAACTCCTGCGAAAACCCAAAGTCGGGGGAGCGGTGGAGTCCAGAGACGAAGCCGTCTACGACTGTCTTGGCAATCAGATCGAGTCCGGAGATCGATGCGAGGGTCGCAGGATCAAGGAAACGTTGTAGCATTATTTCACCGCCGAGACGCCGAGGCGCTGAGGGTCCTCGTAGTTAACCACCAGCCGCTTCAATCCACGCCGCAACACCGGTTCATTGAAATTCATGAGCAGCCCGACCTTTTTCCCTGAGAGTTTCAGATCAGTTAACAACTGCGCGGAGTGTATCGGCAAAAGGTGTTCCACTGTTTTTAGCTCGAGTATGATCGAGTCCTCCACCACTACATCCATTCTGAAACCGCAATCCAACTTGATTCCTTTGTAGACCACAGGCAAGTCTACCTGTCTTCGAAACGTCAGCCTCGCCTGGCTCAGCTCATAACAGAGGCACTCCTCAT
>Ga0105240_10003451_pt1 | contig 24525 bp, 22 predicted proteins | sample KBSC54metaG_FD_80426 | JGI IMG/M metagenome (GOLD analysis project Ga0105240, IMG submission 80426) | Corn rhizosphere microbial communities from Kellogg Biological Station, Michigan, USA - KBS C5-4 metaG | ecosystem: Host-associated > Plants > Roots > Rhizosphere > Soil | place: Michigan, USA...
CGGCAGCAGCAGGCTGCGCGCCACCGCGCGCGCCGTCACCTTCCGCTCCAGGCCATCCAGCCACACCGCCTGGACGTCGAACCCGGCCGCGCGCGCAATGGGCAGCTCCATGCCGCCGCGCGCGCCCACGATCAGCAGCGCCGCGTCCGGCGCCGCGGCCCGCACCGCCCGCGCGATGGCCAGGGAACAGAAGATGTGCCCCCCGGTGAACCCACCGGCCAGCACGACCCGCAGCGGCCGGGACGACACCAGCGCTAGCCCGACGAGCCGGCCGTGGCGCGCCCGCGCGCCCCCATGTAGGCCCGGTAGAACTTCGACGGCACCTCGTGACCGACCAGCGTCGAGGCGAGCTGCGACGCGACCACCAGCTTGTCGATGTCCACGCCCGTGCGCATCCCCATGCCTTCCAGCATGTAGATCACGTCCTCGGTCGCGACGTTGCCCGAGGCGCCGGGCGCGTACGGGCAGCCGCCCAGCCCGCCCAGCGCGGAGTCGACGGTGGTGACGCCCATCTCGATGGAGACCAGGATGTTGGCCAGCGCGGTGCCGCGCGTGTCGTGAAAGTGCACCGCCACGTCCCCTGCCGGGATCTCCGCGAACACGCGCGATAGCACGTCGCGCACCTGGCGCGGGTTGGCCACGCCGATCGTGTCGCCCAGCGAGATCTGATAGCAGCCGAGATCGCGCAGCTTGCGGCACAGCTCCACCGCCTTGTTCGGGTCGACGGCCCCCTCGTAAGGACAGCCGTACACGGTCGACACGTACGCGCGGACCTTCAGGCCGGCCGCCAGCGCCGGCGGCACCGTCTCCTCGAACGCCTGCAGCGTGGCGGCGATCGTCTTGTTCACGTTCTTCTTGTTGTGCGTCTCGGACGCCGACATGAAGACCGCGACCTCTTTCATGCCCGCGGCGATGGCCGAGTCCAGGCCCTGGCGGTTGGGAACCAGCGCGGAATAGACGACGCCAGGCCGGCGGGTGATCCGGCGTGCCACCTCGGCGGCGTCCGCCAGCTGGGGGATCCACTTCGGGTTGACGAAGCTGGTGATCTCGATGGCCGGCAGCCCCGTCTCCGACAGGGCGTCGATGAAGGCGATCTTGTCGTCCGTGGCGATCAGACGGGCTTCGTTCTGTAGCCCATCCCGAGGACCAACCTCGTAGATCTTCACGTCGGGTGGTAGATGCTCGAACACGGCGGCAGCTGAATTTTACCATGCCGTGTCGGACGCCCCGAATTCGGCGGCCGTCGTCGCCGCCAGGCCGGACCCTCAGGGGCGGATCGAGACGACGCCGGTCGCCGGGTTCAGCAGCGACGAGCTGGGCAGCGACGAGGTCAGGAAGGTGGCCATGCTCTTGGGAAACTCGGCGTCCACCACGTCCCCACCGCCAAACACCGCCGACAGCAGGTCGCACCGGGCGGGCTGCGCCTGCCAGTCACAGGACTGCGCCTGGCCGCGCAGAGAATCCAGGGACACGCGCGTGGCGGGCTCGGGGCGGAAAGCCAGGGACGAGAAGATCTGGGAGGTCCCCTCCAGATGATCCAGCTCCTCGTTCCGGTGGCAAACGCCGCACACGGTCCCGCCGTTGCTGTAGAGGACGCGGTCGAATGGCACCGTCGGTGACACCTGGTCGGTGGTGGGGAATTGCATCTCTGCTTTCAAGGACCGCACCCCGTCATCCAGCAGCTCGCCGAACTCCAGCAGGTCCTTGCCGTCCCCGTCGATGACGATCGACAGCCACATGCGGCCCACCTTGAAGAACACGCGGGGGCTGGCGTTCGATACGGCCGGCTGCAGGCTGAACATGCTGTTGGTCGCGTACGTGCCCAGCGGCCGGTCCAGGCTCTCCACGAAGCAGGCGACGCTGGTGGGCTTCGGCAGCGCGTTGATCAGCGCGACGGCGTCCCCGATGGTCTGCGGGCTGCCCGTCATGCCCGCCGGCGGCGTGCAGCGGGCGCGCCCCAGCGGGTTCACAGCCGGGCCCGTCCCACCGCTGCCCGGGCTGCCTCCGCTACCGTCGCTTCCCCCGGTCCCCTCCGATGGAGCGCCGCCCGTGCCGCTGCCCCCGCTGCCGCCGGCGCTGCCGCCGCTACCGGGGACCGACTGCACTTCGGGGCTGCCGCAGCCCACGCAAAGGATGACCAGGATCGCGGTCGCGCGCACGGGACGGGTCATGGCGTCGCCTCCAGCTCCAGTTGCCGCTTCCACAGCTTGATCAACGCCGGGGCGCGCGGCGCGAAGTCCGCCAGCGTGTGCGCCTCCAGCTCCTTCATGAACGCGCCCTGCGCGCGCAGCAGCACCTGCTTCAACCCGCACGCGGGGTCGATGGGGCAGGTGTTCGTGGCGCCGTCGAAGCACTCGACCAGGTTCATGTGCGGCTCGGTCAAACGGACGACGTCGGCGACGTTGATGTCCGCAGGCTCACGGCCGATGCGCAGGCCCCCGCCCCTGCCGCGCGCGCTCTCGATCAGCCCTTTCCCGATCAGGCGCTGCACCACCTTCACCAGATGGTGCTGCGAGATGCCGTAGGCGGCGCTGATCTCGGACAGGGCCACCCGGCGATCGCGGTGCATGGTCAGATACAGCAGGACCCGCAGGGAGTAATCGGAGAAGAGCGTCAGCTGCATGGCAAGACGACCACCATGTCTATAACATGCATTTGAAATACATGTTTAGAAAATCAGCCCGCCGGGGGCAGCGTGGCCCTAGTGCAATGCCGTTCACTCTAAGTGAACGGCATTGCACTAGCTGTCGCTGTCGACCAACCGATCGCACAGCTCGTCGGTCACGTCGGCCAGCGTGTCGACGACCACGTCCGCCGGTGACAGGTCGTACCCCACGAAGTTGCCGGCCCGGACGCCGATGACGCGCGCGCCCGCGGCGCGGCCCGCCAGGATCCCCGGCGTGGCGTCCTCGATGACGATGCAGCGGGCCGCCTCGGCGCGCACCCCCAGGTGGTCCATCGCCAGCAGGTAGGGGTCGGGCGCCGGCTTGCCGTGGGCGTAGTCCTCGGCGCCCAGCGCCACCCGGAAGTGGTGGGCGATGCCGATCCCCTCGATGGCGTCCCGCACCTCGACCCGGCTGGCGCCCGAGGCGATGGCCAGCGGGCAGCGCCGGGCCAGCCGCTCGACGGTGGCGATGGCGGCCGGCAGCGCGTGATGGCCCGTCACCGCCAGCAGCGCCCGCTTCTCGTCCACCGCCCGCGCGATCAGCGCGTCCATGCCGATGTCGACGCCGTACGTCGCGGCGATGCGTTCGTAGATCTCGTTCCACGAGTGGCCGACCACGAAGCGCTGGTCGTCCACGTTCAGCTCCACGCCCAGCGCGCGGCACGCCAGCACGACCGACTCGACGTTGGCCCGCTCCGAGTCGACCAGCGTCCCGTCCAGATCGAACAGGATGGCGGCTGGTCCGCCGTACGGGGATCGCGGCGCGCTGATCGGATTCGAGCCCACGCGGCCTTTTACCCGGTCGGCGGGCCAACCCACAAGCCGGGCTCAGGCCGCGACGCGTTCCTGTCGATGGGCCAGGCGATGCGCTCCCCTCCGGCCCCGGTCGTTCGGCTGCCCGCGCGACGGCCGCCCAGGCGCGTCCGGGATTCCGGCGTGGCCGCGCTGGAGCTGGCCATGCTGATGCCCATGCTGGCCCTGCTGCTGCTGGGCATGTTCGACTACGGCAAGTACGTGTGGGTCGCCGTGGCGGCGACCCAGGCGGCGCGCGAAGGCGCGCGCGAGCTGTCGAAGACGCAGGTGACCAACTGTTCGAACACCAGCGCCGTGAACGCCGCCATCTCCATGGAGCAGGGCAGCTCGGGCGCGGCGAAGCTGTTCATGAACCAGATCGGCCTGTCCACGGCGACGACGGTCACCGCCAGCTGCGTCACCACCGTGAACTCGGCGAGCGTGCCGAACCCGACCTGGAAGGTGGCCCTGCAGGTCGATTTCCCGCCGATCCTGGGCTACATGACCCGCTCGAACCTGATGCCGAAGGGCACCGGCACCACGGCGCGCGTGAACGCCACGTTCTACATGCGCGGGTACTGAGTCGCGCGTGGGCGGTCCGAGCGCCCGGTCACTCCACGTCGGTCAGCGTGGTGCCGGCGACGTTGATCGTGCTGGTCCTGAACACGAACGCCAGCTTGGGCGTGAACGTGTAGGTCGTGTACACGTGGACCACGTCCCCCGCCTGTCGCGCCGTGAACGCCGTCGAGCCCGAGTTCACCTCGACGTTCACGTTCGAGGCGGACAGACCGATCAGGGAGGCCGACTGCGCGACCGCGTCCTTCACGTTCTGCAGCGTGCTGCTGCGCAGCGAGGCCACGCGCCCGCCGCGGGCCACGGCGTAGGACACCAGCCAGCGGGACATCATCAGACGCCCGCCGTCGATGATCCCGAAGATGAGCGCCAGAAACAGCGGCAGGACCAGCGCGAACTCCACCGCCACCGCGCCGTGCGACCTCGGCGCGCGCCCGCTCGTGCGGTCGTACACCAGCCCGCGGGCGCGACCGGACGGAGCAAACCTCATCGCCCCGCACATCGTCGGATCTCGGGGCGGTCTTGAGCGGCACTGCCGTACCGCGGCTGGTCCGGCGCGGCGGCCTTACAGCCGTTCCCGGTCGTGCGCGTGCGCGACGGCCTTGCGCATGTCGTCGCCCACCCGGCCCAGGTCCAGGATCACCTTCCCATCGTGGACCGCCTTGATGGCGTCGGGCAGCACGACGAAGTCGCCCGCGTTCTCGACGTAGACGACGAGCTGTGGCCGGTGCCCCCGCTCCACGGCCCGCACCGCGCCGAACTCCTCGCCGCCTTCCTTCGAATAAACCTGGTAGCCCACCTGGATCGTTTCGATCATGCGGCGAACGATACCGCGCCGCTGCCGGGGACGCCCCCCAATCGTGCGCTTCCCGCAAAAGGTGCAAATCGTGAAAGGACCCGCGAATTGCGTTAGGGTCCGATGCCATGATCCCGAAACCATTCTCTTTCCCGTCCGTGTCCCCGTCCCCGGCAGTCCCCGCGCGCTCGCGCGCCCTCGCTCCGGCCCGGGCTGTCCTCGTGGCGGCCCTGGGCCTGGTCACCGTCGCCGCCACTGGCTGTGTGACGACCGGAACGTACAACCAGAAGGTCGCCGAGCTGGCCGATCACGACAAGAAGAACGCCGACACGATCCATTCGCTGGAGGCCCAGATCAAGGATCGCGATGCGCGCATCGCCGCCCTGACCGCCGAGCGCAACACCCTGCGCAAGCAGCTGGACGACACCACGTCGCTGGCGGGCGAGCTGAAGGATCGCCTGGAGAAGCTGGGCCAGAACGTGGACAAGCTGACCAGCGAGAAGGGCCAGCTGTCGACGGCGCTGGAAGAGCTGCGGCGCCAGAAGGCGGCCGCCGAGGCGCGCGCCCAGGTGTTCCGGGATCTGGTGGCCCGCCTGCGCTCGATGATCGACGCCGGCAAGCTGAAGGTCATCATCCGCAACGGCCGCATGCTGATCGCGCTGCCGAACGACGTGCTGTTCGATTCGGGCAAGACGAACGTGAAGACCGACGGTCAGGGCGCGCTGCAGAACGTGGCGCAGGTCCTGTCGACCATCAAGGACCGCCGCTTCCTGGTCGCGGGTCACACCGACGACGTGCCGATCCACACGGCGAAGTTCCCGTCGAACTGGGAGCTGTCGACCGAGCGCGCCGTCGAGGTCACGAAGTTCCTGATCGCCAACGGCATGCAGCCGCAGACCCTGGCCGCCGCCGGCTACGGTGAATTCGATCCCGTGGTGGCGAACGACAGCGCCGAGCACCGCGCGCAGAATCGGCGCATCGAGATCGTGCTCGAGCCGAACATCTCCGACCTGCCCCCGCTGGACGACACGCAGACGGCGCCGCAGGCCGCCCCGAAGAAGTAGCCGCGAGCGGTCGCGGAGGTTACGGTCCCGCAACCGTCGGTTCGGATTCGACACATCCCGGCGGCGCGGCCTGCGAAAGGCCCGCCGCCGTGACCGTATGAAAACTGTTCGATGCTGGCGTACCGGATGCAGCACGTACGAAGGTGCGCCCCCCTCTCCCCGGTCTGCCGGCCCTGTTCGCGTCCCTGCTCGTGGCGTCGACCGCGCCGGCGCGCGCGCAGGAATTGCGCAGCGCCGCATCGCCCGATGAGGTCCTGGAGAAGACCGCGGCGCCCCCGGCCGAGGAACTGACGCCCGCCTCGCCTCCCCATGTGCGGCTGAAGCTATCGCTGGAAGGCTTCTCGATCGGGACCACCTGGGGCATGCCGGTCGGCTTGACCGGCCTTCACCTGGAGACTTATCCGCTCTCGCGCCGCTGGGTGCGGCTGGGACTGGGGCTGACGGGCGGCATCGGCAACGCCGCGATCGACAGCGCCAGCGCCAGCGCCGTCTACGGCATGTTCGGCGCCAGCGCCGGCGCGCAGTACCCCGCCCGCATCACGCCCTTCGTCGAGGGACACGTGGCGGGCGGCTTCATGACGGCGAAGCTGGATCGGCCCGTCATGGTCGGCACCCTGACCGTGCGGAACGCCTCGGGGACCACCTGGCTGGTGACGCGCGGCCTGAACGCCGGCGCCGAGATGTACGTGTTCGGTCGGGCCTACCTGTCGTTCTCGCTGGGCTGGATTCGCTCGACCTGGGCCAGCCCCGACTACAACCCGAACGCCCCCGCGGCCAACACGAACCTGCGCATCACGACCGTCACCGCCGACAGCTTGCTGTGGAAGGTGGGCCTGGGCATCTGACGGCGCCTGTGGAATAGCTGGGGGATGAGGCGCGCCATCACCGGCTTTCACCAGGACGAGCAGGGGGACTGGGTGGCCGACCTGCAATGCGGCCACGGCCAGCACGTCCGTCACAGGCCGCCCTGGCGGCTGCGCCCCTGGGTGATCACCGAGGAAGGCCGCCGCGAACACCTCGGTCTCACGCTCGACTGCCGGCGGTGCGACGACGACTCACCTGGGGCGACATGACCGCCAGCGTCCCACGCTCGGCTACCTGACCCCGCAAGTGCGGCCTCGCATTTTGTGAGGGAACACCTCCACCGACGGCGGCAATCAGCCGAAGAGTCGTTCACATTAGACCATGGGCCGAGGTGACTGCTAACCCGAGCGTGACCCTCCACGAGGGTGACAGCGAGGCCCGTATGGGCCGCTACCGCCTGGTGGGCCTGCTGGCCACCGGCGGAATGGCCGAGGTGTACCTGGCGCTGTCGGGCGAGCTGTCGGGCTTCCGGACGCTGGTCGTGGTGAAGCGCATCCTGCCGCACCTGTCGTCGAACACCGAGTTCGTCGACATGTTCTTCGACGAGGCGCGCATCGCCGCGCGCCTGGACCACCCGAACATCGCCCGCATCATCGAGGTGGGGCACGAGGGCAACGAGTACTTCCTGGCGATGGAGGTGGTGCAGGGCCGCTCGCTGTCGGCGCTGCTGCGCCGGGCGCGCCGCCACCAGCACAGCCCCCTCTCGCACGCGCAGTCGGCCTACATCGTGGCGCAGGCGGCGAAGGGCCTGGGCTACGCGCACGAACTGACGGACGCCTACGGCAACCCGATGAACGTCGTCCACCGCGACGTCTCGCCCCAGAACATCCTGGTCTCGTTCGGCGGCGCCGTGAAGGTGATCGACTTCGGCGTGGCGCGCGCCTACGGCCGCGTGACCGAGACGGTGCCGGGCGGCCTGAAGGGCAAGATCCAGTACATGTCGCCGGAGCAGATCCGCGCGAAGGCGATCGACTGCCGCTCGGACGTGTACGCGCTGGGCATCGTGCTGTGGGAGGCGCTGTGCGGACGGCGCCTGTACCACCGGGCCACCGAGATGGAGACGATGCAGGCGATCGTCGACGAGCCGATCACGCCGCCCTCGATGATCGTCCCCACGTCGGCGCGCCTGGAGCGCATCGTGATGCAGGCGCTGGAGAAGGACCCCGCGAACCGGTTCCAGAACGGCTCGGAGATGGCGCTGGCCCTGGAGCGGCACGCCTTCGCGAGCGACGGCTTCAACCCGCTGCAGATCTCCACGTCGATGAAGAAGCTGTTCGCGACGGACTACGCGCGCTGGACCCGCACCGTCGCGCAGGCGATGGACCTGAAGGGCCCGCCCGAGAAGTGGGGCAACACCAGCGGCACCTACCTGAACCCGGGCGCCATCCACCTGCACAGTCACGACGTCGACGACCGCGTCACCCCGCGCGAGGACCAGACCGCGCTGACCAAGGCGGACGAACCCCGGAACGACAGCCACTCGGTCACCACCGCCGTGACGGCGGCCGACGACGACGTCGATCACCTCGACGGTCTGCCGTCGCTGCGCTCGCCGATCAGGTTTCCGCCGCCGCTGTTGCCGGTCCCCACCAAGCGGGTCATCGCCGCCAGCACCCGCAACCTGCGCGTGGGCGCCGGGGTGGCGGTGGTGTGCGCGGCGATCGCCATCGGGCTGAGCGTCTTCAACCTGGTGCGCCCGGGACACACGGTGACGGTCATCCGCACGACCGCGCCGGCGGTGCGCGGCACCGCGCCGGCGGCGACCCACGAGGGCGCGGTCCCCGGGACAGACGAGCCCGCGGCGTCGGGTCCCATCGTCGCGCCCGAGTCATCGCCGGTCGTGACCGAGGAGGCGCCGCAGCCGGCCGCCAGCGCCGAGGCCGCGCCCCCCCCTGCGGCCTCGGGACATCCAGGCGCGGCCCCGTCAGGCCTGCACGTCGAACCGACCATCGTGGCCGCCGCACCGCCTGCGCCCGCCAGCGAGGAGAAGTCCGACGGGAAGCGCGGCGCGGGACGCAAGCGCGGCAAGAAGACGACGCGGGGCCGCGCCGTTCACGCCGACAAAGGCGCGCCCGTCGTGGCCGCTCCCGTCGCCGTCGCCACGGCGCCGACACCGGCTACGGCACCGGCTGCGGTTTCTGCTGCGGCCGCGGCCCCGGCGGCGAGTCCCCCCGCCGACGCCAGCCCCGGCACCGGGTGCACCCTTCGCCTGGGCACCATGCCGTGGACGGAGGTCTGGATCGACGGCCGCAACACCAACGCCCACACCCCCTACAGCGAACCGATCGCCTGCGGAAAACACGAAGTGACGTTCAAGCGCGACGACCTGGGCCTGACCAAGTCGACGACGATCACCCTGCGCGACGGCGAGACCGTGAAGCGCTCGTTCGTGTTCCAGGAAGACGCGCCGGAGTGAGAAGGCGCGGGGCCCGCCGGATGGCCGGCGGGTAGACGGGCACGACCAGCGCGGTCGGCCCGGACGCGGGGCGCGCGCGATCAGTCGACGGCACGATCGCCGTCGCGGCGTTCGCGCCGCGAGCGGCGCGAACGCAGTCCGGCTATCGCAACCGCCGCCGACAGCAGGAAGACCGTCGACGAGTGCCCGCCCCGCGCGTCCCGCCCGCCGGCGTCGCACGAGCAGCCTGAACCAGAACCTCCGGTCTCCCCCACCCCGCTGCCGCCGCTGCCGGTGACACCGCCGGTCCCGGAGGATCCGCCGCTGCCATTCGTTCCACCCGACGAGGTGCGCGCGCCGCCGCTGCCGGCGATCACGCTGCCGCCCGTGCCGTTCAGGCCCCCGCTGCCAGCGGTCGTGCCGCCGCTGCCATTCACTCCCCCGCTGCCGCCGCTGCCGCCGCTGCCGCCGCTGGCGTTGCCGCCGCTGCCGGCCGCCGTGCCGCCCGTCGCCGTCACGCCGCCACTGCCGCTGGCGCCGCCGCTACCGGCCGTGACGCCGCCCGCGCCGCTGACGCCGCCGCGCCCGCCGCTGCCGTTTCCAGCCGGGCCGCCGCCGCGCCCGCCGGCGCCGGTCGCGCCACCCGAGCCGGTCGCGCCCGCGCCGCCCGCCCCGTTCGTGCCGCCGCCCGGCACCGCGCCCGGACAGGCCGCCGTCTCCGGATCCTGGCCACCCGCCTTGTCCAGGCCGAAGTACGCGGCGACCGCCGCCCCGTCGAACGGCACCGCGTGCCCGACACCCGACAGCGCGAACGTCTCGTAGACGGTGAAGCCGCACGCGTTCTTCCACGACTGGTGCGTCGTCCCCGACTTCGGCGTGTCCGTCGCCGTGGGTGTCTCGCTCAACCCCAGCAGGTTCGTCCACTCCTTGATGTCCTCGGCCATCACCTTGTAGTTCAGCGTCGTGTCCGCCGTGCCGTGCCAGTGCTGCAGCCGCGGCCGGTGGCCCATGTAGCCCGGAAAATAGGAGCGCACGAGATCCCCCCATTGCTGCCCCGTCTTCATCACCGTGCCGCCCGCGCAGGGACCGCTCCACTGCCCCGTGCCGTCGGACGGGTTGCCCGTGACGTCGTGGTACTGCTCGGCCCAGCACCCGCAGGGCACGCCCATCAGCGACACCCCCGCCATGAAGACGTCCGGATACACCCCCAGCAGCGCCTCGGTCATGATCCCTCCCGACGAGCCGCCGACCGTTTACACCCGGTTCGCGTCGCCGTTGTACTTCCCCAGCGTGTACTTCACCATCTGCACGATCGCGCCCGTGTCCCCCAGGCCCCCGTGCTTCAACGAGCGCGACGACCCCGCGTCCCAGCAGTTCTCCCCCGTCGCCTCCGGAATGATGACGATGAACCCCGTCTGGTTCGCGACCGTGTACAGGCTGGCGATCTCACTGTTCGTCGAGCTGGCGCTCCCCTGGCAGTGGTGCGGCACCACGACGATGGGAGGCTTCGCCGCCGGCGAGTCCGGCACGTAGATGTACATGTTCACGTAACTCGGCAGCCCCGTCACCCCCGCCCACCACGTGCTCTGGTCGACCTTCTGCATCGAAGCCGCGGAGGCGGTCTTCGCAAAGAACAGCGCGCCGACAGCCAGGGTCAGAGAAGCCACGCGGACGTTCCTCATGGTGTGCATGCTCCGGATTTGTCTGCGGCAGGGTCCTGTTGTCAGGGGAATCGCACCGAAAACCTGACGGACGGACCGATCGGCCGCGGCGTTTCCCCGTCTCTCACGGGTCTCAGGTCACCTTACCCCCTGGCAGCGCGCCAGGGAACGTCCTGGCCGTGCGCCGCAAGGACGCGACGGGGGACCCCCGCGTGACGGTCGGCCCGGTTCGTGTTCAGATGCGGCCGGATGCTCGCGCGGCGGTTCCCGTGGGGGGTGGCGGTTTCGATGGCCGGCCTGCTCATCGGTGCGAAGGCCGCAGCGCAGGTCCAGGGCGCCCCGGCCCCAGTCCCCGACACCGCCCAGGGCACGCCGGGCGCCCCGGCGGCCCGATCGGTAACGCCCGACGCTCCGTCACGGCACGGCCTTTTTCTGGGGGCCAGCCTGGGACTGGGAGAACTTCACTTCGGCTACGGTCCCCATGTGTTCTGGGGCCGCAGCACCCCCATCGCCCTGTCGGCGGGAGGCGCGCTCACGCGCAACCTGATCCTGTTCGGTCAGGTCTACGACGCGCACGTCTTCGGTCCGTCATCCACCTACGGCGAGCTGTCTGATCTGAATCTGATAGGCGTCGGGCCCGGGCTGAAGTACTACCTGGGCTCCACCGACCTCTTCCTGTCCGGCTCGCTGATGATCTCGAAGTTTCACTTCGGAATCGACGCCGCCAGCTCCACGAGCCAGGCCACTGACGAGAGCACCAACTGGGGGGCCACGTTCCGTCTCGCGCTCGGTAAGTCGTGGCAAACATCGCGCCGGTGGTCCCTGGGGCTGGAGGGAGAGGTTCTGTACGGCCGGATGACCTATCCCGCGGCCGAAGACGGCAGGGGCACGGTGAAGAGCTTCTCGCTGCTGGTGTCGGCGGCATATGGCCACGATCCCGTGGACCCGGGCCCGCGGATGGGCCTCCACGCGGACGGCGGTAATTTCGTCATCGAGTCCCGGGGCGGGCTCGGCCACCTGTGGACCCGCTACGGCGTGGACTTCGCCTCCGGGACGATCGTTCCTCTCGAGCTGTCGGTGGGGCTGCTCTTCACGCCACGCCTGGCGGTCATGGCAGACGCCGCGTACGCGCGAATGCCGGACCTGAACGCGGGCCTGTATCCCGCCTTGCAGTCGGCCCGGTCCCACGGGTTTGGATTGCGCGCGAAGTACTACCTGCAGCCGCGCAGCACGTTCGTCGCGGCGGCCTTCGGCTACACGCACTTCAGCTTCTCGAACCCGGCGCCCTACTACACACCCGGCTCGCAAACGGGGGTCGCGGCGCATGTCACCGTCGGCAAGGAATGGTGGCTGTTGCGGCACTGGGCGATCGGTGTGGCGGGCGATCTCTTGCTTGGCGCCGTCGAGGGCGGCGAGGACGGCCTGCACGTGCCGAAGGCCCTCTCGCTGCTCGCCCTGCTCGCCTACAGCTCGTCACGCGGCGACGGCCCCGCAGGGACGTCCGCGGTCGGCGACGCCCTGGCCGCACCGGCGGTGGCTGCGGAAGTCGAGCGGCCTTCGGCGGCGCCGGCCGCCGCGCAAGAGACGGCGCCCGCACCCGTTTCGCCAGAGCCAGCACCGGCCACGCTGGCTGCCCCTGGTCCGCGTCCGAGGCAGGGATTCCACGCGGGCGCGCGCCTGGGAGCGGGCTGGCTCGCGCTGACGGGGCGCACCAGTAGCGGCAACGGCGACTTCCGCATCCATGGCTTCGGAACGCCGTTCGCGCTCTCGGCAGGGTGGGCGTTGACCCACGACTGGGTCGTGTTCGGTGAATTCTTCGAGCACCGGGTGCGGCGGCCCGAGACCAATTTGAACGAAAGCCTCGTCGACGTGGACCTCCTCGCCGTCGGCCCTGGTGTGACCTATCACGGCCTCCCAGCCGGGCTGTTCTTGTCGACCGCGCTGTGGCTGTCGCAGGTCAGCTATCGCAACGACAGCCCGCTCGACACCCGGTACGGGACGAACGCGACCTCGCACTGGGGGTACAGCGGCCGGCTGTCCGTCGGCGAGGAGTGGCGCGTGTCCAGCTACTGGGGCCTGGGCGTCGCCGTCGAGGCCACCCTGGGTCGGATGAACGACTCTTCTTTCGGCGCGAACAGCGCCTACACGGTAAAGACGCTGTCGGCGCTGGCCATCGCGAACTTCGACTGACTGACAGAGCACCGCCGCCCTCGAGGAGCTGATCGTTCACTCGACCATGCAGGCAGCCCACGAAGTGGCCGATCTCAGCTGACCGCTGCTGCCGCGGTTTCGGGTTGACAGCCGCGCGATGGGTCCCCGAGACTGACGCGGTGATGCACCTCCGCCGACGTGTAGCGATCATCGCCGCGGTGATCGCGACGTCGGCGCTCGCCAGGCCGGTCGACGCATCCGATGCGCCCCCCGGCGAGCCGGGCGAGGCCGCCATCCAGCGCGGAATTCGTCTGCGGAAGGCAGGTGACGACGCCGGAGCCTTGCCCGAGTTCCAGAGCGCCTACCAGCTGGCCCACACGCCGCGCGCCGCCGCGCAGCTGGGCCTGGTCGAGCAGGCGCTGGGCCACTGGGACGACGCCGAGGTGCATCTGACCGAGGCTGTCCGCACCGCCGGCGACGCGTGGGTGGAGAAGAACCGCCCCGCCTTGCAGAAGTCGCTGGCGGTGGTGAAGGAGCACGTCGGCACCCTGCAGGTCACGGGGGAGCCCGAAGGCGCGGAGATCTACGTGAACGGCCGGCGCCGGGGCCAGATCCCGATGAGTAAACCCATCACCGTGATGGCGGGCGACGTGGACGTCGAGGTGCGCGCCAGCGGCTACAAACGGGCGGCGCAGAAGGTCGCCATTGCCCCCTTCGCGTACCGTCCGCTCGTCATCCGGCTCGAGCGACTGGAGGACGCCGCCGCCTCTCCCGCCCCCGCTGGAGCGGCGGCGAGCAGCGACGACCACCGAGCAGGCGGGACGGCCCCCGGTGGGCCGGCCCTCGCCACGCGGATCGAGGCTGAACCCGCGCCCGCCGCCAGCGCGGTGCCACCAGGCGAGGCGGTACCCGCAGCGGGTGAGCGGCGCGGCTCGGTGTGGCCGATCGTGGGGTGGTCGGTGGCCGGTGCCGGCGCCGTCACCGCCGTGGTCGGCATCGTGGAGGCGCTGGCCGGCCAGTCGAAGATTGACGCCGCCAGCGCCGACGCGGATCGGGCCAACGCCACGGCAAACCCGACGCTGTACGCGACCGCGGCGGCAAAGTTCTCGGATGGCAGCAGTCAGCGCACCACCGGGCGGCTGCTGATGATCGCGGGCGGCGCCGTGGCGGCCGCCGGCCTGGTGGTGGCGCTCACCACCGGCCATGGAAGTGACGCGGGCGCCACGCGCAGCGCCCGCTGGCAGCCCTCGATCGATCTCGAGCCTGGACGGCTGATGTCCGCCCGCCTGTCCTTCGTGGGGCGGTGGTGAGGACCGACGAGGTCGCATTCCGGGCGCGCGGGCTCGCGAGGCGGCTCTTGCGGCGCGCGCTCGTCACCGGGGTCCTGGTGGTGGCCGCAAGCTGCGGGATCTCCAGCATCGCACCGTACAATCCCGACGGAGCGGCACGCTCCGGCAGCGGGGGTGTCCCGGCCGGCACCGGCGGCAGCGCGGTGGCGAGCGGCGGAACAGGCAGCGTGTCGACCGGCGGAAAGGGTGGCACCTCGCCGGCCCTGGGCTCGGGAGGCAACGCGCCCGCCGGCAGTGGCGGCCAGGCCACGGCCACAGGCGGCGGCCAAGCCGGAACGTCGACGGGCGGTAAGGGCGGACAGGTCAACGCCGCGACCGGCGGCAACGGCGGCCAGATGCAGGGGGCCAGCGGAGGCAGCCCCGGGGTGGGCACGGGGGGAGCGTCCGGCCGCGGTGGCGGTCCGGGCACCGGCGGCATCTCGGGCACCGGCGGCGGGGCGCCCGCCTGTCAGGAGGGAAACCAGCGGTGTTCCGGCAACGGCGTCCAGACCTGCGGCGGCGGTCAGTGGGGGATCGTGAACCCCTGCGGCGGCACGCACCAGATCTGCAGCGAGAGCGCGGGCTCGGCCTCGTGCGTGTGCAAGATGGACCCGCTCTGCGGCGGCGCCGGGAGCATCTGCGTCGACGCAGCGACGATCGCCTCCTGCGCGCAAGACACCGACGGGTGCTTTTACAAGACGACCACGGTCGCCTGCACCACCGGAACCTGCAGCGTCGCAGGCGCCAGCCCATCGTGCTGTATGTGCCTTGCCGGCAAGCCGGCCTGCGCGCTGGCTGGCTCGAGCCAGGTCTGCGCCAGCAGTCTGGTGTGCGAGCGGTCCGCTCCTGACGTCTGCGCCGATGCCGAGTGGGCGCAGTGGCCGATGCCGAATGGTCCGGCCGCCGTCGCCAGCGGGGCGCCGAATGCCATGGGCTACACGGACAATGGCGATGGGACGGTGACTGACAAGATCACCGGGTTGATGTGGCAGCAGACCAGTTCCGGGCCGTCCACCTGGGCCCAGGCGGTCGCTCATTGTCCGACCGTGACTGTGGGTGGGCACAACGACTGGCGCCTGCCGACCCGGATCGAGCTCCTCTCGCTGGTCGACTACAGCGTCACCGTCGGAACCACGTCGATGATCAACGTGACGTTCTTCCCGTCGATCGCGAACGCCTACTACTGGACCTCGACGGTGCAGGCCAGCGCTCCCTCGTCGCAGGCGTGCATCGTCAATTTTTACCAAGGTGGGAGCGGCTACGTCGACATGGGGCTCACCTCGGGCTACGCGATGTGTGTCCGTTGAGAGGGTAAGTTGATCTCTAGATGGGGGAGAGACAGGCCATGACGCGACTGACGAAGCCGATCGCGGCGCTGCTGTTGTCGATGCTGGCCGCGCCGGCGCTGACGGTCCAGGCGGCCACGCCCGCGGGGCGGTACACGGCCAGCAGCGGAACGGTTCTGGATACGAAGACCAGGCTGGTCTGGCAGGAGCCGTTTGCCGCCTCGTCGATGAGCTGGGCGGCCGCCAAGACCTACTGCGCAGGCCTCGGTGCGACACTGGGGGGCAGCGGCTGGCGTCTGCCGACGATCAAGGAGCTGCAAACCTTGGTTGATGTCTCAATCACCACGGGCGCCTCCATCGACCCCACCTACTTTCCCCTTGCGAGTATCAGCACCTTCTGGTCCTCGACCCCATCGACCGCCAGCACGACAGCCGCCTGGGTCCTGTCATTCAAGGCGAGCGGCGGCGAGGGCCAAGCCGAGATGTCGGCAAACGCCGCCGTGCGGTGTGTACGCTGAAAGGGCCGACGTCGGTATCACAACCGCTGCCCGCCTCCGTTCACCGCGCGAGGACGACAGGTTCCCGACATGCCGCCGCATCGTGATGCCGTGACCAACCGAACCGAACCAGGTAAGGTTGCTCGTCCATCACGAGAGACGAACAAAGCCGGGGTGGCGAAACGGTAAACGCGGCGGACTTAAAATCCGCTGCCCGAAAGGGCTTACGGGTTCAAGCCCCGTCCCCGGCACTACGCGCGCCGAAACGGTCGTCCGTCTGGCGACCATATCTTTTGGTGGCGAGGTGGCACACTGTCGATGCGGCTCGCGCACTTCGCCTGGCCCCGTTCGTGACGCGAGCTATATTTCGCCGGTCGTCGAGCTGCGCGATGTGACCGGGGTTTCGGTCTCGCGTCCCCGGGGTGGGCTTTCGCTCACCGGAATGGGGCGTCCCGTACACTATGGGTTCTCGGCGGTTCGTACGCCGCAACCTCACAAGGAATACGATCCCTCATGCCACGTAGCATTCGTCCCATTCTCCCCCCTCGTCCGGCCCGCAGTCTGACCAGTTTCTCCTTTCATCTCGCTGGCTTCGCGGCCGTGCTGGCCGTCGGGTTGGCGCTGCCTGCCTGCAGCAGCAGCGGTGGGAACGTCAGCGGGAGCGGCGGGTCGGGGAGTGGCTCGGGCGGGGCGAGCAGCGGGTCGGGCGGGAGCGGGAGCGGTGGGTCGGCCTCGGGCGGAGCCGTCGGGTCGGGCGGGCAAGTGGGTAGTGGCGGAAACACGGGCTCGGGTGCGTCGGGCAGCGGCGGATCGAACAGCGGCTCGGGAGGAGGCAGCGCCACGGCCTGCTCGCCGCCTTCCGACAAGACCCAGCCGATCGAGAAGCTGAGCGACACGGGGTGCATGAGCGCGCAGACGCCGACGGCGTTCGCCAGCATCGTGGTGCCGTACAGCGTGAACAGTCCGCTCTGGTCGGATGGGGCGGATAAGGCGCGGGGGTTCGTGCTGCCGGCGGGGGGGAAGATTCATGTGAAGAACTGCGCGGACTCTTCGGAGAACTGCACCGGCGGCGCCGCGGACCCGGACGACGGGAAGTGGGTGTTTCCGGTGGGCACGGTGATGGTGAAGAACTTCTCGTTCGACAACAAGCTGCTGGAGACGCGGCTGTTCGTGCGACACGACGCCAGCACCTGGGTCGGCTACAGCTACGCCTGGTCGGAGGACCAGAAGGACGCCACCATCGTTCCGTCGAGCGGGTCGGAGGTGATGTTCAACACCGGCTCGCGCACCGTCGACTGGCACTACCCGTCACGCGACAACTGCATGAAGTGCCACAAGCCGACGGGCGGCTCGACGCTGGGGCCGGAGACGGCCCAGATGAACCGCATGATGGACGGCGGCAGCATGAACCAGATCGACATGATCAAGCAGATGGGCCTGTTCGAGAACACGGTGCCCACGCCTTACAAGTCGGGCATGGTGACGCCGTACCCGTCGCAGGTCGGGTCGCCGCCCGCGTCGGCGACAGTCGAGCAGAAGGCGCGCGCCTATCTGCATGCGAACTGCGCGTTCTGCCACCGCCCCGACGATCCCGACTTCTTCTACACGGACATGCGCCTGGGCGTGGCGCTGGGGGACATGGGCGTGTGCGGGCAGGACCCGCAGAAGAGCGACCTGGGCGTCATCGGCTCGAAGCGGCTGGACCCCGGCAAGCCGATGAACTCGCTGATCTGGCTGCGCATGAACGCGGCGCTGGACGAGAGCGCGCGCGAGCCTGACCGGATGCCCCCGCTCGCCTCGTACATCGTCGACCCGGACGGACTGAAGGTGGTCGGCGACTGGATCTCCGGCCTGTCAGGGCCCTGCCCCGACCCGACCAGCCTGCTCGCGCCGATCCGCCAGCTTCCCGTCTCGCACTGACGGATCGCGGAGCGACCGGGTGTCAGCCCGGTCACCGGTCGCGACGCGCGTTCACGCGGTCGCCGATCGCGACGGGTGTTTCCCACAGAGCGACCGCGGCGGTGAACCGCTGACACCGGGCGTTCGCCCGCCTCGCTCACCGCCCACAAACGAAAACGCGCGACGCCGACAACTCGGCGCCGCGCGTTCTAGTCGTCACTCGGCGGGCTGGTCGCCCGCGCCTCGCCTCAGTGCACCGTCCAGGAGCACAGCTTGGCGTCGGCGCCCGTGACGATGCGGCCGTTGACGGCGATGGGGGACGTCCACTGGCGGACGTTCGCGCAGGTATCGGTGCTGGTGTACACGACCGCGCCGGTGTCGCCGTCGACGCCGGTCAGCTTGCCCGAGTTGATGTACCAGACGATGGCGTCCTTCTTCCCGTCGCTGGTGGTCGCGATCGGCGAGGTGACGGGCGTCCCCAGCGCCGCGCACCAGGCGACCTGAGGCGCCGGCGGCGAGCCGGCCGGGATCAGCACCGACATGATGACCTTGCCCGAGGGCATGCCCGTGGGGCACTTCGCGCCGCTGTCGATGCCGAACGTCACGTAGGTGCCCATCGCCGTGGTGTACGTCGCCGGCACGTTGTGAATCGACATGCCCGCCGAGGCGACCGAGAAGTCGACGACCTGGCCGCCCATGCCGCCGAACTTCTTGTTGTCGACCAGGTTGAAGTGGCCGTCCTTCGAGATCGCCACGAAGTATGACGACGGCGTGGCGCCCGGGACCTCGACGTAGATCGGGTTGGTCGACCCCAGGTCGTAGTCGCCGCTGTCCATCGACTGCCAGCTGGTCGGGTAGAACACATTCGTGTCCGACTTGTCCGCCTTGGCCAGGCCGGTCAGGCGAATCAGCTCCTCGCTGTCGGCGTGCGTGGTGACGCGCGCCGTGTTGTTGCCGGTCAGCACGGCGACGCCGTTGCCGTCAGAGGCGGTGCCGCCCGCCGCCCAGATCGCCTCGCCCTGCCCGCCGGTCGCCCAGGCGCCCGTGGTCACCGGGCTGGCGGTCGTGTCGACCGCGACCACCCACCCGTGGTAGGCGCCGCAGTCGCCGACGTGGCCGCCGTAGGTCACGTACAGGATGCCGTTCACCAGCGACAGCGCCCCTCGCTGGTTCTGGTACGAGTTCGCCGCCATGAAGGTCAGCGAGCCGGCGCTGAGCGCCGAGACGTTGACCGGCCAGCCGCCCGTCGTCGCGTCCGAGCCGTCATCCAGCGAGAGCGCGTGAACCTCGTGACGCATGATCGAGGTCGTCCCGATCGCGCCCGCGACATACACCTTGCGGTTGGTCGCGTCGATCACCGGCGTGCTGAGGATGCCCAGCGGGTGGATGTTGCCGCAGGTCGGGCTGCCCGACTGGTTCGCCGTGGGCGAGCTGCCGATGTTCTTCATCCACACGACGTGACCGTCGGTCTCGTCCATGGCGATCACGTCGTTGCCGGTGGTGACGGCAATGAACACGCCCTTGCCCGACGGGCCGTTGGCCGCGTACAGCGGCGACGCCCACATGTTGCCGGTGAAGGCAGCGGCGAACGCCGCGTCCTTGGTCTTCGCCGCCGCCATGGCGGCCGCCTTGGTGATGCTGGGCTGCAGGAACAGGCCGTCGCGCGAGGGGTGGTTGTTCCGTTCCAGCACGGACCCGGTGCTGCCGGTGCTGCCCGCCGTCCCCATCGATCCGCCACTGCCGGTGGTCATCGCGCCGCCGCTGCCGGTGGCGCCGCCGCCGGCATGGCCGGCCGGACCGCTGCCCCCGCTGCCGGTCGTCACCATCCCGCCGGTTCCGGTCGTGGTCGTGGTGCCGCCGCTGCCGGTGGTCGCCTTCCCGCCGGTGCCCGTCTGGGTCGTGCCACCCGCCCCCTTGCCGCCCGTGCCCGTCTGGGTCGTGCCGCCTGACGCGGTCTGGGTCGTGCCGCCCGACCCGATCCCGGTCGTTCCACCCGAGCTGTTGGTCGCGCCGCCCGACCCGGTCTGTCCCGTGCTGCCGCCCGAGCCACTTCCCGACCCGCCGCCGCTCGACCCGCATCCGACCGCCGCACCCGCCAGGGTGAGCGACAACATTCCGAACATGATCCGTCGGTTCATCAAGATCCGCCTCTCGGTAAAGGAACCGAAATTCCTGGTGAACCCGCGCGCCAGTGGGGGAGAGAAGACGTCGCGCGGGAGATGCAGCTTACCCGATAAGAGTCTGTGATCGACCCTACACGCCCGAAAAAGTCCTACCGGCGCCAGGGCGGTCGATCACGTCGGGTGGGTACGGCGGAGAGGGGGGATTTTCTTCAAAATTTCGGCGGACCCGGAGGCGATTTTCCGATGTCCTGGCGGCGTTACGCGGGAATGGCGCGCAGGCGCTCGATCAGCTCGGGATGGTCCGACTTTTCCAGCCAGGCGGCCAGGGTCCGGCTGGCCAGGACCGACGCGACCTGGCGGTTGTCCGTGACCCGGGCGGCCTCCTTGTAGGCGGCGGCGACCAACTCGGCGACGCTGTACTTCCGTTTCGACGTGCGACCCATGGCTTCTCCGTTTTCTGCGGGGGCGCGGCGAAAGGCGCCGTCAGGCGCTGTCGCACCTCCGCTCACCTTTCTACGTTCAACAGCGTGAACGGTTACCGCCTTCCTGAAGAACTGTGAAAGGCGCGGCTCCGCGGCCGGGCGCTTATTGGATCGCCCCCCAGGCCGCGACTACGCTGCCCTTGTGTCGCCGACCGCGCCCTCGCCCGCCCCTACGTCGCGGGCCGCGCGCCTGGCGGCCGCGGGGCTGATCGCCGTGGTGATGGTCGTGGCGGTCGGCGTCCGCCTGTGGTCGGCCTGGCATGCCCGGTTCAGCGGCGAGGAGGCCAGCTTCTGGAACACGGCCGTGGGGATCGCGCGCGGCGAGTCGTTCCCGGCGCTCGGCCACTCGGTCAGCGGCACCCGCGCGCTGCACCCGGGTCCCCTGTTCTTCTGGCTCATCGCGGTTTCGCAGTTATTCGTGACGTCGCCGTTCGTCGGGAACGCGGCGGTCTCGCTGTTCGGGCTGTTCGGGGCGCTGGTGATGGCCAGGACGATCGGGCCGGCCACGGCTGCGTCACGCGCGCTGCCGGAGGACACGACCATCGGGCCGCCCTCCTCGATCGGCGCGCTGCTGTTCCTGCTGGTGGCGGTGTCGCCCTGGTGGGTCGTCTACTCGAACAGCACGTGGCCCAGCTACGTGGTCACGGGCACGGCGGCCTGCTTCGTGGCGTCGCTGTGGCGGGTGGCCGCGCACCCGCGCTCGCGGGCCGTCGCTCCGCTGGCGTTCATTCTGGTGGCGGGCTTCCAGCTGCACCTGTCGCTGCTGCACTTCTGGCCGCTGACCGCGGCGGTGCTGCTGGTGGCGCGGCAGCGCCGCTTCAACCTGCGCTGGCTGGCGGCGGGCCTGCTGCTGGCGGTCGCCTGCTACGTGCCGTACGTCGTGTCCGAGGTGCGCACGCACTTCGCGAACACGCGCCTGCTGCTGGCGAAGTCGCAGGGCGGTCCGCGCGAGGCGCGCGTGCTGCTGGAGCTTTACCTCTACTTCGTGGCGTTCCCCACCACGGACATCTCGTACCTGTGGCAGCACGGTTTCTGGCAGCCGTTCGACGCGCTGGCGTTCTGGGGCGGCCCCGGCGTGGCGCAGACCGGCGCCTTCTTCCGGGACATCGGCGCGGCGGCGTTCCTGTGGGTCATGCACGTGCTCAGCTGGCTGGTCAGCGTCGCCGCGCTGGTCGTCGGCGCCGTCCGGCTGGTGGTGGGCTGGCGCCGCGGGGTCCGCCGGCCCGACGCCGCCACCACGCTGTACCTGGTGGCGCTGCTGGACATCGCGCTGTTCTACGCGCTGTCGGGCAAGGGCGGGTACGCGCACTACGTGGGGGTGCTGCTGCCCATCGCCTACGTGCCGGTGGCATCGCTGCTGGCCTGGGTGGCGCGCACGCGCGCCGGGCGCGTGGCGGCCGGTGCCTACCTGGTCGCCTTCTCGCTGGCCGGCGTGCTGGTGATGTCCGGCTACTATCGCGTCGACTCGCGGCTGTCGGCGCCGCAGAGCGACCGCGTGGTCGGGTTCGTGCTGGCGCACGCGCGCGGGCCCGACGGCCGGGTCGAGCCCGCGGCGCTGCAGTTCGAGTTCTCGCCCGCCTGGACGGGCCCCTACCAGGTGCTCGCGCGCCGCCTGCATCACGAGGCGCTGGTCCTGCGCGCGCCGGCGCCCCACCGGTTCGTGGTGGGGATCCGCGCGCCGGGGGCGCCACCTTCCCCCGATCCGCATCGCCTGGATCTGGAAACGATCTTCGTCGCCGGCCAGTAGGTGGGCAATTCGCGCCCGCTCGTTGCCTCGGGCGGCGCCGGCCCCAAACTGGGCGCCGGGGAAACGCCGCGGTGCTAGGCTGCGGCGACACCACAGGAGGCACGCGCGTCGATGGCCCAGACCACTGCGAAAACGCCCGGTAAACCGGCACCCCGGTCCGAGCTGGTAAACGTCCCGCGCCTGGTGAGCGCGTTCTTCACCACGCAGCCCGACGCGGACGTGGCCACGCAGCGGGTGGCGTTCGGCACCTCGGGCCACCGCGGCTCGGCGCTGAACGGCGCCTTCAACGAGGCGCACATCCTGGCCATCACGCAGGCGATCGTCACGTACCGCCGGCAGCACGGCATCGACGGCCCGCTGTTCCTGGGCGTCGACACGCACGCGCTGTCCGAGCCGGCCTTTCAAACGGCGCTGGAGGTGCTGGCCGCCAACGAGGTCGAGACGCTGATCGAGGCGTCCGGCGGCTACACGCCCACGCCGTCGATGTCGTTCGCCATCCTGGCCCACAACAAGGGGCGCAGCGGGCACCTGGCCGACGGCATCGTCGTCACGCCGTCGCACAACCCGCCCGAGGACGGCGGCTTCAAGTACAACCCGCCGAACGGTGGCCCCGCCGACACCGACGTGACGTCGGTGGTCGAGAAGATGGCCAACGAGCTGATGAAGGCAGGGAACCGCGACGTGCGGCGCATCCCGATCGCGAAGGCGCGCGTCGCCTCGTGCGTGAAGCGGCACGACTACGTGGGGCCGTACGTGGCCGCCTTGCCCGAGGTGCTGGACCTGGACGCCGTGCGGGCGGCGGACGTGAAGATCGGCGTCGACCCGCTGGGGGGAGCGGCGGTGGCCTACTGGGCCGTCATCGCCGAGCGGCATCGCCTGTCGATCGAGGTGGTGAACGACGTGGTCGATCCGACGTTCTCGTTCATGCCGCTGGATCACGACGGCAAGATCCGCATGGACTGCTCGTCGCGCTACGCGATGGCGGGGCTGATCGGCCTGAAGGACCGGTTCACGATCGCGTTCGGCAACGACACGGACGCCGACCGCCACGGCATCGTCACGCCTTCGGTGGGCCTGATGAACCCGAACCACTACCTGGCGGTGGCGATCGACTTCCTGTTCCGCCACCGGCCGCAGTGGCGGGCCGACGCCGCCATCGGCAAGACGCTGGTGTCCAGCAGCCTGATCGATCGCGTGGCGAAGAGCCTGGGGCGGCGCTTGGCGGAGGTGCCGGTCGGCTTCAAGTACTTCGTGGGCGGCCTGGAGGACGGCAGCTACGGCTTCGGCGGCGAGGAGAGCGCGGGCGCGTCGTTCCTGCGCCGCGACGGCAGCGTCTGGACGACGGACAAGGACGGCATGCTGCTGGGCCTGCTGGCGGCCGAGATCACGGCGCGCCTGGGCCACGACCCGGGCGTCGCGTTCCAGCGCCTGACGAAGGAACTGGGCGCGCCCGTCTACGCGCGCATCGATCAGCCCGCCACGCCCGAGCAGAAGCAGATCCTGAAGAAGCTGTCGCCGTCGTCCGTCCGCGCCACCACGCTGGCGGGCGATCCCATCCGCGCGAAGATGACCGAGGCGCCGGAGGGCAAGGCGCCCATCGGCGGGCTGAAGGTCTCGACGGACCAGGGCTGGTTCGTGGCGCGCCCGTCGGGCACCGAGAACGCGTACAAGATCTACGCGGAGAGCTTCAAGGGCGAGGACCACCTGAAGCAGATCCAGGACGAGGCCCGGCAGATCGTCACCGACGCGCTGGCGCAGGGCTAAGCCAGCCGCCGTGGTGATCGCATGACCGCCGCCGCGATCCTGGCCGGCGGTCGCGCCACCCGCCTGGGCGGCGCGCTGAAGCCCCTGCTGGTGGTGGGCGGCCAGCGCATCATCGATCGCCAGCTGGCGGTCCTGCGCCCCCTCTTCGACCAGATCGTCCTGATCACCAACGACCCCGCCCCCTTCGCCGACCTCGATCTTCCCCTTCTGCCCGATCGACAGCCCGGCAAAGGCCCGCTGGCCGGCATCGACGCCGCCCTCGCCCACTTCGCAGCCCTTCCCGTCGTCTGCCTGGCCGGCGACCTACCTTTTCTCAACCCCGCCCTCGTGCAACACCTCCGCGACGCCCCCCCAGCCCTGGCCCTCGTCCCCCGCAGAGGTGTTGCACGAGGGCGGGGTTGAGAAAAGGTAGGTCGCCGGCCAGGCAGACGACGGGAA
>Ga0105240_10003453_pt1 | contig 24519 bp, 30 predicted proteins | sample KBSC54metaG_FD_80426 | JGI IMG/M metagenome (GOLD analysis project Ga0105240, IMG submission 80426) | Corn rhizosphere microbial communities from Kellogg Biological Station, Michigan, USA - KBS C5-4 metaG | ecosystem: Host-associated > Plants > Roots > Rhizosphere > Soil | place: Michigan, USA...
AACGATCTCCTGCAACTCGGCCTTGGCCTCGTCGACGCCGGCGATGTCGTCGAACCGCACGCCGGTCGTCCTTTCCATGTAGACACGCGCCTTGCTCTGGCCAAGGCCGAGTAACCCCATGCCACCGGCTCCGCCGGCAAGCTTGCGGTTCATCAGGTACCAGAGACCGAAGATCATCAGCGACGGCGCGAGCCAGCCGAGCGCATCGGTGAACCAGTTGGATTCGTGCACGCGGCTGTAGCGCACCTCGTGGCGCGAGAGCCGCTCCGCGATCGCCGGCTCGACCAGCACGGACGCGATCGTCGTCTTGCCCTGCTCTGGCGAGCGAAGGCGGCCCGAAATGCTGCGATCGCCTATCTCGATATCGTCCAGCTTGCCCTCGCGAAGGTACTGCTCGAAGGTGCTGTAAGGCACGGGCTCGATGGTCGCCACCTGCTGCCACCAACCCTTGGCGAGCCAGAGGCCAAGCAGCACCGGCAGCAGCAATGCCCAGCGGAATGCCGGCTTGCGATTCAATGGGGCGTTCGTGCGGGTATCAGCCATGTTGGGATGGTGCGGGTCAGTCCTCGCCGAAGAGGTGGGCCGACGATAGCCGGCAGGTCACCATCGCCGCTTGAGGCACATCAAACGGCAGCACGCCGTGCGCACCGCCGGAAAGCGCGGCCGTGCGGCTTGACCGAGATCAAACACCCGATGCGGTGCCGCGCGGACACTGCTGCGATGAATACACCGTCCATCCACACGGATCAGATGCCATGAACGCAATGGTGTTGCATGCCCCCGGCCGCCTCGGCGCGGACATCGGCAAGGCGAGGCTCGGACAGCGTGTCGGCGTCTCCTGGCGCGTGCACACCTTCGGCCATCCCGTCGTGTCCCTATCGGCAACCGTGGGAAGACTGTCATGAATGCCTGGCTCTGGACGGGGATCGCATTGGCCTTCTGCGCAGGAGCATGGCTCGTCGTTCGGATCCTGATGTCCGTCGTGACGCTGGACTGACCAGTCCAGCCTTGATGCAGGCTCTCGCACGCGAAGACTTGATCAAGCGCAAAGCGTGCCGCCGCGCTACTCCTAGACTGAACCGTGTCGGCCGGTCTTGGACTCTCAGCCGACATTCACGATTCAACAGGAGCCAAACCATGACTGCACTGACCCGCATCGATACCTTCGATCGACTGCTGCCCGAGATGTTTCGCCGCTTCGCGCGCCCCTTCCCCTTCGAAGACGGCAGCGCCGGCGAGATCCGTATCGACCTCACGGAGAACGACAAGGACTATCAGGTCCGCGCCGAAATGCCCGGCGTGAAGAAGGAGGACATCCGCGTCAATGTCGAAGGCAACTTCGTCTCGATCGCGGCAGAGTCGCGTACCGAAAAGGAAGAGAAGTCAGGCGGCCGCGCGGTGTTGAAAGAAACCTATGTCGGCCGGTCCTCGCGCGGATTCTCGCTGGCACACGAGATCGACGCCCAGCGCGTGACCGCGAAACTCGAAGACGGCATCCTGAAGCTGACGCTGCCCAAGCGCGAAGGCGGCGGCAGCCGGACGATCGCGATCCAGTGACGCAGCGGATGGCGCAGCCGGCCTCGCGCTGCGCCCCGGCCATCATCGAAAGGGACGACTCATGAAGACCGATGTAGAACTCAAGAGAGATGTCAGCGCAGAGCTGGCCTGGGATCCGGAAGTGCGCTCCACGCTGATCGGCGTCGCGGTGAAGGATGGCGTGGTGACATTGACGGGCCATCTGCAGACCTTCGCGGAAAAGCACGCCGCGGCGCGCGCCGTGCGCCGCGTCGCCGGCGTCAAGGCGATCGCGCTGGAACTCGACGTGCGGCTCTCGGCGGATCACAAGCGCAGCGATACCGACATCGCCGCCGGCGCCGAGCTGGCGCTGAAGTGGAGCACGGAGGTGCCGGTGGAGAAGATCCGCGTCACGGTCGATCACGGCTGGGTCACGTTGCAGGGCGAGGTCGAGTGGGACTACCAGCGGCGCAGCGTCGAGAAGGCGATCCGTCCGCTGATGGGGGTGGTCGGCATCAGCAACGAGATCACGTTGCGAGAGGCACCACAGGTCGCCGACATCTCGCGCAAGATCGAAGATGCGTTGAAGCGCCAGGCCTTGCGCGAGGCGCATCGCGTGCAGGTCAGCGTCGACGGCGCGACGGTAAAGCTCAGCGGCACGGTGCACTCCTGGCAGGAGCGGGACGCGGCGCAAGGCGTGGCTTGGACGGCGCCCGGCGTGCGCGCGGTTGTCAACGACCTGCGCATCGGCTGAACGGGAGGCGGGTCACTCCGAGCGCGAGATCGGCGGGTGCGGCGACTCAGGCCAACAAGGCCGGGGCCTCTCGCGAGAAACATCTCGCACTGTCGCCGCATCCTGCCGCGCGATGAGACCCGCTACCCATGCGGCTGGCCGGTTTGACGCAGCGCAACGGCGCGGCCCTTGCCAGGCGATCGGATCAACGCCCTTCGGACGTCCGGACGGGTTCAGTGCAATGCGCTCGGCCGAATCGCCGGCGTCGCGAATTCCCGGCCGATCACGGTGCGCGCATAGAGGTAGTTGGTGCGCGCCCTCTCGCTGAGCGCATCCATGTCGACATGGCCTTGCGAGTCGCACGGGAAGGCGTAGCCGCGACCTTCGTCGAACAGGGAGCAGAAGCGGAGTTCGTAGCTGGTGGCATGCGGATGGGACATCTTCATCTCGGTCTCCTCGGTGGTGTGATTCGCGCCTTGCATGATTCCAATCTAGGCGCCGCCCTTCGCCGCACGGTCAATGCAGCGGTTCAGCCTGAAACACTGTGTCAACCGACTGTTTCGGGCCGGTATCGCACCGCCCGACCCTGGCCGAGGTCGAAGGCGATCCGCACGTGGCCGAGGTGTATCGCCGCCTGGCCGGCGTCGAAGAAGCTCACGCCGAGCTATGGCGCAAGCGCCTGGAGGCATCGGGTGCCCTGCCCGGCACCTTGCGTCCGGGCTGGCGCAACCGCACGCTTGCCTTCCTCGCGCGACGCTTCGGGCCGGCCTTCGTACTGCCGACGCTGAACACGATGGAGCAGCTCGACAGCAGACGCTACGACCGCCAGAGCGACGCCGCCGCCGCCGGCCTGCCGCAGGCCGAGCGCTCGCACGCGCGGCTGCTGAAGGCGATTGCCGGCGGGCGTGACGGGGGCATGCCGGGTGCCACGCTGGCTCGCCTCGAAGGCCGCCACCGCAGCGGCGGCAACGCGCTGCGCGCGGCGGTGCTCGGCGCGAACGACGGCCTGGTCTCCAACCTGAGCCTGGTGGCCGGCGTCGCCGGAGCGGCGGTCGAGGGGCATGCACTGCTGGTCACCGGCCTCGCCGGCCTGATCGCGGGCGCCTGCTCGATGGCGATGGGCGAATGGCTGTCAGTCACCAGCGCCCGAGAGCTGTACCAGTCGCAGATCGCCACCGAGTCGGACGAACTGGCGCAGTCGCCCGACGAGGAGAAGGAAGAGCTGGTGCTGATCTACCAGTCCAAGGGCCTCGGTGAAGCGCAGGCCAAGGCGCTGGCGGAGCAACTGATGGCCAGCCACGGCACCGCGATCGACGCGCTGGCGCGCGAGGAACTGGGCATCGACCCCGAGGCGCTTGGCGGTTCGGCCTGGGCGGCGGCGGGTGTCTCGTTCGGGCTCTTCGCGCTGGGGGCGGTGGTGCCTGTCGCGCCCTTCCTGTTCCTGCAGGGGCAGGCTGCGCTGTTCGGCGCCTTCGTCGCCAGTGCGCTCGCGCTGTTCACCGTGGGCGCGGCGACCAGCCTGTTCACCGGCCGCGGGCTCGTCTTCAGCGGGCTGCGCCAGCTCGCCTTCGGGCTCGGCGCGGCGGCGATCACCTACGGCATCGGTCTGGCGGTGGGCGTGCGGCTCGGCAACTGATGGCGCTGTCGCCGCGCGTCACCGCCGGCCGGCCACGCGGATTGGATCTCGACGATGTCGTGGCGCAATGGCGCCAGCGCCGGATGCGTTCCGGGCGCAGCGGGAGCGGTACCTGGTCGACCGGCGTTGCCGGCTCAAGCCCACGGCGGAGCGGGCGCATCATGACGCCGGCGGCGCGGCAGTGCCCTCGTACCACCCCGCCCCCTCCGCGACCCCACGCTGCCGCTGAGAGGCGCAGACTTGCAGCTGAACCGACCTCAGGCCTGCAGCAAATGGCTCGCATCGGGCCGCCCTGACTTCGCGGTGGGACATGGGGACTTCCGCAGCGCCTGTCGAGCCAACCGGCCGTTCGCGCGCCCGGCAATCCGTTGCGATCGGGTGCGACGATCGCCGGCTGCTACGGCCACAGCCGCGCGCGCGAATGGGTGCTCGGCGGCGCCACGCGGTCGATACTGCAGGCCATGACGCTGCCGGTGCTGATGGCGCATTGATTGGTCTCGCGCGAGGCCGGCCGGCGACGCCTCGTGTCCTACCTGGCGATCAGCGCGCCGGCTCCCTCGCCCGCGGGCTGCAGCGGACCCAACGGGTTGCGCTGCAGTTCCGTGCGCGCGATGCGCGGTTCTCCGCCCCAATTCCGGAACAGCACCACGCCCCCGCGCACGACGACCAGCGCTTCGAAGCGCCAGCCGGTGACTTCGGTTGTGCGACGGAAGTTGAGGAAGTCGGCCCAGAAGCCGCCCTCGCGCCGGCGTGACTCCTGCCCGATGCGGAACTCGTAGGTCTCGCAGGCCATGCGGGACAGGAACTGGACGCATGACCCCACCTTTGCGCCGTGCGGCCCTGCCGCGATCAGACAACGGCAACCACGCTCGAAGAGCGAGCCTCGTCGCCTGCCTTGGCCCCGCTGCCGGCGTCGCTCGACGTGGCCGGCGCCGCCCGGACCAGCAGCACCGGAACCGGCGCCACGCGCACGATCTGCTCGGCATCGCTGCCGAGCAGCAGGCGCCCGACGCCGCGGCGGCCGTGGGTACCGATCACGATGAGGTCGGCGCCCCAGCTCTTCGCCTGCTCGACGACGATCTCCGACAGGCGCGAAGCCATGCTGTCGACCAGCAGCACATCGACGGGCACGCCCGCGGCCGCGACGCGCGCCCGGCCTTGTTCGAGCATCTGCTTGCCCGCTTGCCTTACCTGCACCAGGATCTCGGGGTCGTACGCCGCATAGGCGTCGAAGCCCACGGCGTAGCTCAACTGGTCCACCACGTGGATGAGTCGCATGCTGGCATGAGTCAGCCCGGCCAATTCGATGGCTTCGTCCAGGCCGCGACTGGCAGTGGTGCTGCCGTCGATCGGTACGAGGATGCGTTGGTACATCGTGGGCTCCTGTGAAGTGAGGGGATGCGAGCCAGTGTGATCGCACGGTCGGGGCGTGTTGTTGATCGGCATCAAAGCGGAGGGCGTCCGCGCTGGGTCATGCCGCGGCCACTCCGCCCGACGCACAGTGGCCGCTGCAACGCACTGTAGGCACCGGGGAAGGCGGCGGGGTGCGCTGGATCAAAGGCGCACGAACGATGCGTGGCCGCTTTCCGCTGGCGCTGCAGCCGGGCAGCGCCCCGCGGCGGATGCGCAGCGGGATGCGGGGCAGCCCCTGCTGCGACAGGTAGTCGCCGAGCGCGCCGCGGGCGCGCTCGAGCATGGTGGCATCGGCCGCCGGCGAGAGGGTGAGCACCATGCCACGCGGGCCGGTCTGGCACAGCTGGAAGTCGAACGCACCGGCCTGTTCCTCCAGCACCGTGGTCAGCGCCAGCGGCGAAAGCCGGACGAAGCGGCCGTCCGCGGCCTCGAATGCCAGCATGTCGTCGACGCGCCCTTCCACCTCGATCACCGGCAGCGGCGAGCCGCAGGCACAGGGCGCCGGATCGAAGCGGACACGGTCGCCCAGGTCGTAGCGGATCAGCGGCTGCACATGATTGGCGAGATTGGTCAGCAGCGTCGTGCAGCCGGTCTGGCCGACCGGTAGCGGGGTGCCGCGTTCATCGACCGGCTCCAGGATGGCCCAGTCGCTGTTCAGGTGCAGCCGCCGGCTGTCGCACTCTGACGCCAACGCAAGGAACTCGGAGGCGCCGTAGCTGTTCCGCACCGGGCAGCCGAAGGCCGCGCCGACGCACGCACGCGCTGCCGCGCCCAGGGCTTCGCCTCCGGTCCAGACCTCGCACGGCGAAAGCCTCAGGCGACCGGCCCGGGCTTGTTCGGCCAGTACGAGCGCCGTGCTCGGATAGGTCGTCAGCACGGTCGGCTGCCAGTGGTTCAAGGCCGTGACGAGCTCTTCGATCGGCTGCAGGAACGAGTAGGCACGCAGGCGAGGCGCCATCCCGGGCACCGCGCGGCGCAGCCGCTCCACCGAGACGGTGCTGGCGAAGGGGCCAATGGCGCCGACGAAGGCGATGCGCTCGCCGAGGTAAAACGGGTCCAGCCATCGCCGCCACGGCGCGATCACCGGGCGCCGCAGCGTTTCCAGCGTGTCGTAGACCGCCATCGCCCGCGCATCCTGCACGAACAGGCCGGGCACGCCGCTCGAGCCCGAACTCTCCCACACGGTGAACGCGCCGGCGAAGGCGTGGCCGACGCGCGCCGGATCGGCGGCGAACTCGCGCAGGCTCTCGAGCCGGAGGCGGGGATCGGTGACCCAGTCGGCGAAGCGCGCCATCAGCTCCGCCTTCTGCACCGGCGGTTGCCGCTCCAGACCGGAGCCATGGCGCTCGAAACGCTCGCGGTAGAACACCGAGTGGCGAGCCGCCGCCAGCAACGCGGCAAGCCGGCGCTCGCGTCGCGCCGCCATGCCGCCCGCGTCGCCCCATCGCGCCTGCAGCGCGTCGCAGGCCAGCAGACCGGCCGAGCAGGAGTCGACGACCGGTGGCATGTCCGGCGGCGGCAGGTTCATTCGGCCATTCGATCGGCCGCGCCGGCATGAGCCCGGCCCGTCACGAGCGCGCCTGCAGACGTTCTCGGGCCGCCTGGCACGAGGCGCAGCGCAGCGCCGCGGGTTGCACGAACAGGCGCTGGAGAGCGATCGGCTCTCCGCACTCGACACAGTCGCCGTAGAGGCCGGCCTCGAGCCGATGCAGCGCGGCATCCACCTCGCCGAGTTCGTCGATATCGCGCTGTTCCTGAGCGCGGTCGAGATCCTCGAACTGTTCGCGCAGCGCCTCGTCCTTGTGGTCGACGACCTCGTGCATGCCGGCGTCCGCGATGTCGGCCTGCCGCGCGCGCTGCGCGGCATGGACCTCGGCGTGCAGTGCCGCCTGGCGGTAGTTCAGCAAATCGCGCAGCGTCGTCAAGTGGTTCTGTGTCGGAAGGTCCATGGTGTGCGCTCTCCAGGGTCGGGATGCGGCGGGGTGGCCATGCGTCGAAATTTTGGGCTCGGGGTCATCGCCTATGTTTGATGCGCATCAAGCCGGCATGGCGCATCGACCCCTATCGTCATTCGGCGCGATGCTCGGCGTGCTCGACGAGCAGGGCTGCCCGCCGCGCGACATTGGCGTGCGGGAGGGCGAACCGGCCGAGCGCAGGCCGCTGCTGGCCGGCAGGCTTTGCGCCGAGTGCGGCAACCCGACCGTGATCCAGCGCGACGGCTGCGCGCTCTGCACCGCCTGCGGGGCCGTCGGGCAGTGCGGTTGAGCGGCGGCGAGGAGTGCATTGCCACGCGACGGGCCGGGACTGCCCGATGTGCGCCCCATGGCCTCGCGCAGCGGCAGATCGAGATCGCGCATCATCGTCGCGAAGCGCAGGCGGATACGCAGCACGTCGAGATCGACCGACATTGGCCGCCACCGGCCACAGGCGACCATCGGCAGTGCGAGGTTAGGTCACGCAGCCGCCGCGACACCTTCCTCGCAGGCGGACGACGCCATGCGCGACTGGTCTGCCGCCTCGCCCTTGGGCGAGCGCACCAGCAGCACCGGCACCCGGGCCAGACGCAGGATCTGCTCGGCATCGCTGCCGAGAACCCACCGGCCAATCCCTCGGCGGCCATGCGTGCCGATCACGATCAGGTCCGCCCCCCACTGCGCCGCCTCGGCGATCACCAGCTCCGCCAAGGGTCCGGCAAAGTCTTCGTGCAATGCGCCATCGACCTCGATGCCTGCCGCGGCGGCCCGAGCGTTTGCTTCTTCGACGAGTTGCCGGCCGTGCTGCCGCAGCAGCGGCAGCACATCGCTGACATACACGGCGCCGGTCTCGAAGCCGTTTGCGAACTTCATCGGGTCCATCAAATGGAACAGCCGCAGCCTGGCGCCGGTGAGCCGGGCGAGCCGTATCGCCTCGTCCAGCGCAGCGTTGGAGGTCATGCTTCCGTCGATCGGAACGAGAACTCGTTGGTACATCGCCGCTGTCTCCTTGTGTCTGTCAGGCTGCGATGCGATCGCGCGAAGCAGCGTCGTCGTCCGAAGCTGGCGGCCCGGAATGAAGCGGCGCCGCCGGCAGGCGCAGCACCATCACCGGCAGCCGCGTGCGCGCCGTCACGCGCCGGGTGTTCGCGCCCCACAGGAATTCGCCGATCGCGCCGCGCCCGTGCGTCACCATCAGGATCATGTCGGCGTGCTGCTCCTCGGCCTCGGCCACGATGGCTTCGCTGATGTCGCTGGCCTGGCTCACGATGCCGCGGAAGGGCACGCCGGCCTGCGCCGCCCGGCGCTGCAACGGTTCGATCAACCGGCTCGCATGCTGCTGCATCGCGAGGTCGCCGTGCGGGACGGCGTTGAAGGGTTCGACGACCAGACCGATCATCGCGGCGCCGAGCTGGCGCGCCAGATCGATCCCAGTAGCAAAGGCGTGCTCGCCGAGCGCGCCCTCCTCCAGCGGCACCAGGAGTCGTTCGATCATCCGGGTTCTCCTCGGCCTCGACATCGAGTCCTCGATATCACTCTAGGCGACCGATCAGCGATCGGCCTTGTCGTGGATCAAACCATGCAGACTTGCTGCCACGCAAAGCTGGACGTGATGTACGACGCGCGTCCCACCCTGCCGTGCCGCCCGCCGTCACTTCGCGCCGAGGCTCATTTCTCGACGAACGCCCGCTCGACCACGTAGCGGCCCGGCCGGCTCGAATGGCCTTCATCGAAGCCGAGCCCGGTCAGCAACCATCGTGTATCGGCCAGCATCTGCGGGCTGCCGCACAGCATGAAACGATCGTGTTCTCGGTCGATCGGCGGCAGCCCGAGGTCACGGCACAGGCGGCCGGTGGCCAGCAATGCCGGAATGCGCCCCTGATGCTCGAAGGGCTCGCGCGTCACCGTCGGGTAGTAGATCAGTTGGCGCCGGACTTCATCGCCAAACCAAGCGTCGTTGGGCAGCTCACGCGTGATCAGATCGCGGTAGGCCAGCTCGCGCGCCATACGGCATCCATGGACCAGCACGACCTTGCCGAAATCAGCGTACAGCTCCGGGTCGCGGATCAGGCTCATGAACGGCGCCAGGCCAGTGCCGGTCGCGAGCAGGTAGAGCGTGCGGCCCGGCAGCAGGTTCTGCGGCAGCAGCGTGCCCGAGGGCTTGCGCCCGATCAGGACGGTATCGTCCGGACGGATGTTCTGCAGCCGCGAGGTGAGCGCGCCGTTCTGCACCTTGATGCTGAAGAACTCGAGCGTGCTCTCGTAAGGCGAACTGGCGATGCTGTAGGCACGCATCAGCGGCCGGCCGTCCACCATCAGTCCGATCATCGTGAACTGCCCGCTATGGAAGCGGAACCCGGGTTCGCGCGTGGTCGTGAACGAGAACAGGCGGTCCGTCCAGTGATGCACGCCGAGCACCGTGCTCTCGATCAGCAGGCTCGGGCAATTGCCCGCTCGCGCCGGCGCCTGGTGCAGTCCGGGGACGAGCGTCGGCTGCATGCTTGGAAGCATGAGGTTCTCCGTTCGGTAGTGAGACTGTCGGCAAGATAACCAGCACTCCGCGCTCCGTCTTTGAGACTCGTCAATCCGTCGTCATTTGAAGAGTTGAGCAGCCGAACCCCGGCAAACTTGAGCTACGTCAACCCAAACGACGCGAGACGGCCTAGATTCGAACGATGTCCGCCCATCGGAGCATCGCCATGGCCTATGACCTGCGCGCCGCCAGCGCTTCCGTCTTCTCCCCAGCACACGCAGCGGAGCCGCTGCCCGTGCCTACCGACTGGTCGGCTGCGCTGCTGAACGGCATCGTCCTCACCCAGCAGCTGCAACTCGAGGCGGCTCTCTCATGGCAGCGATGGGCCGCTTCGCTGGGTCAGGAATGGTGGGATCTGTGGTGCTGCCACTACGCCGGCGGCGTGCCGATCGACGCATGAGCAACGCCGCGGCCTCGGTCGACGCGCAGCCCCTCTTCAGGGCACGCGGCCTGACCAAGACCTATCGCGCCGGCGAGGTCGAGGTGAAGGCGCTGCGCGCCGTCGACCTCGACATCGCGCGCGGCGAGTTCATCGTGCTGCTCGGCCCGTCAGGCAGCGGCAAGTCGACGCTGCTGAACATCCTCGGCGGCCTCGACGTGCCAAGCACCGGCCGCGTGATGTTCGGCGAGCAGGACCTGAGCGCTGCCAGCGAAGCCGAGCTGACCGCTTATCGCCGCCGGCACGTCGGCTTCGTCTTCCAGTTCTACAACCTGATCCCGAGCCTCACCGTGCGCGAGAACATCGCGCTGGTGACCGACATCGCCGAGCACCCGATGCCGATCGACGACGCGATCGAGCGCGTCGGCCTGACGCCGCGGCGTGATCACTTCCCGGCGCAGCTCTCGGGCGGCGAGCAGCAGCGCGTGGCGATCGCGCGCGCCATCGTCAAGCGCCCCGATGTGCTGCTGTGCGACGAACCCACCGGCGCGCTCGACTACCAGACCGGCAAGCGCGTGCTGGAAGTCATCGCCCGTATCAACGAAGAGATCGGCACCACCTCGATCGTCATCACGCACAACGCCGCCATCGCCGGCATGGCCGATCGCGTGGTGGTGCTGGGCGATGGCCGCATCCAGCGCATCGACGCGAACCGGCACAAGATCGGTCCGTCGGAGCTGGCCTGGTAGATGCCCGGCGATGAAGGCGCTCGACCGCAAGCTGCTGCGCGACCTGCGCCTGATGTGGAGCCAGGCGCTGACGATCGCGCTGGTGGTGGCGAGCGGCATCGGGGGCTTCCTGACCAGCCTTTCGGCCGTTGATTCGCTGGCCCTCGCGCGCGACCGCTTCTATGCCGAGGGCCGCTTCGCCGATGTCTTCGCCGGCGTCAAGCGAGCGCCGAATGCACTGGCCGAGCAACTGCGCGAGGTCGTCGGCGTGGCCGACGTGCAGACCACGCTGGAAGAGATGGTGCGCGCCGAGATCCCCGGCCTGCCGGACCCCCTGATCGGCCAGTTGATCGGGATCGATCGGCGCAGGCCGCATCGCATGAACCTCGTCGGCGTGGCGCGCGGCCGGGCCATCGACGCGACCACCGGCATCCGTTCCGACGGCAGCCTCGAGGCGCTCGTTTCCGAAGGCTTCGCGCAGGCGCACGGGCTGGGGCCGGGCAGCGCGGTCGAGGTGCTGATGAACGGCAAGCGGCGCAGGCTGATCATCGTCGGCATCGCGCTCTCGCCGGAGTTCATTTTTGCCGGACTCTGGGGCATGCCCGATGCGCGCGGCTTCGGCATCTTCTGGATCGACCGCGATGCGCTCGCTGCCGCCTACGACATGCAGGGGGCCTTCAACCGCGTGGCGCTGAAACTCGCACCCGGCGCCTCCGAGCCGGCGGCGGCCGACGGGCTCGCGCGCCTGCTCGCGCGCTACGGCGGCAGCGAGGCGCACGGCCGCAGCGATCAAGGTTCGCACGCGATGCTCGACAACGAGATCAAGGAGCAGCGCGTACTCGGCACGTTGCTGCCGGTCATCTTCCTCGGGGTCGCCGCCTTCCTGCTGAACGTGGTCGTGTCGCGGCTGGTGGCGACGCAACGCGAGCAGATCGCTGCATTGAAGGCGCTCGGCTATTCGAACCGTGCCATCGGCCTGCATTACCTGAAGCTGGTGCTGACGATCGTGGCCATCGGCTTCGTGCTCGGCGTGGCCGTCGGCGACCGGCTCGGCACGATGTTCACCGAGCTCTATGCGCAGATGTTCCACTTCCCGCGCTTCGAGCACCGTATCGCGCCGTGGCTGCTCATCACCGGCGCGGCCATCACCCTGGCCACCGCGGTGATCGGCACGATCAACGCCATCTTCGCCACCGTGCGCCTGCCACCGGCCGAGGCGATGCGCCCGCCGGCGCCAGGGCACTATCGGCGCACGCTGCTCGAAACGCTCGGCTTCCGGCACATGCCGCCGGCGCTGCGCATGATCGTGCGCAACATGGAGCGTCGGCCGCTGCGCACGGCGCTGTCGATCGGTGGAGTGGCGGCAGCGTTGGCGATCGTCATCACCGGCAACTTCATCCGCGACGCGATCGAGGTGGTCGTCGACACCCAGTTCAATCTCGGGCTGCGCGGCGACGTCTCGTTGTGGACGGCCGACCCGGTCGACAATGCGGTGCGCCACGAACTCGCCCGCCTGCCGGGAGTGACGATGGTCGAGGCGACACGCTTCGTGCCGGTCACCTTCGTCAACGGCCACCAGCACGAACGGGGCCTGATCCGCGGCTATGCAGGCCGCGCGGCGCTGTACCGCGTGATCGATGTCGATCGCCGCGAAACCCTGCTCGAAGGCCGCGGCCTGGTGCTGACCGACCGCCTCGCCGCCAAACTCGGTGTACGCGTCGGCGAGACGCTGCAGGTCGAGGTGCTCGAAGGGCGGGCGCGCACCCTGCCGTTGAAGGTGGGCGCCGTGGTGCGCGAGATGATGGGCCTGAACGCCTATATGGAGCGGCGCGCCCTCGACCGCGCCCTCGGCGATGGCGATGTCTCGAACGGCTACGTGCTGGCCGTCGAGCGCGGCCGCGAAGCCGGCGTGCTCGACGCCAGCAAACAACTGCCGCGCGTGGCGGGCGCCTGGAGCAAGGCCACGATGCTGCGCAACATGGAGGAGATCAGCGCCCGCAACGTGCGCATCATGAGCACGGTGCTGACGAGCTTCGCGGTGGTCATCGCCATCGGGGTGGTCTACAACAACGCGCGCATCGCATTGGCCGAACGGGCGTGGGAGCTGGCCAGCCTGCGCGTGCTCGGTTTCACGCGCGTCGAAGTCTCGGGCCTGCTGCTGGGCGAGCTGGCGTTGGTGATCGCGATTGCGCTGCCGCTCGGCATGGCGCTCGGCTTCGGCCTCACGCACCTCATCACCGCGCTGCTGAAGTCTGACCAATTCTTCTTCCCGGTGGTGATCCGCGCGCGCACCTACGCGGGCGCCGCGCTGTGCGTGATCGCGGCCGGGGTAGCGAGCGCGCTGGTGGTGCGCCGCCGCATCGACCGGCTCGACATCGTGGGCGCACTCAAGACGAGGGACTGATGATGAAAAGACGAACTTGGGCCATCGCCGCGGCGGGCATCACCGCGGCCATCGCGCTGCTCGGCTGGGCGTTCGCGCCGAGGCCGGTGGAGGTCGAAGTGGCGACGGCGGTGCAAGGCCGCTTCGAGTCCACCATCGACGAGGACGGCAAGACGCGCCTGCGCGACCGCTACGTGGTCTCGGCGCCGCTCGCCGGCCTGCTTTCGCGCATCGGCTTGCGCGAGGGCGATAGGGTGGAGGCCGGTGCGCTGGTTGCGACGATGACGCCGGTGCTGTCGCCGATGCTCGACGCACGAACGCTGCGCGAACAGCAGTTGCGCGTCGACATCACCGAGGCGCAGCTGCAGCGGGCCGAGACGCGTATCGCACGCGCCAAGGTGATGCTGCAGCAGGCGCACAACGACCTTCGACATAGCGAGCAACTGGCGCGGCAGGGCTTCGTCTCGGCGAACAGGCTCGAGACGGACCGGCTCTCCGCCGAGGCGGCGCAGAAAGACCTCGACGGTGCGGGCGAGGAACGGCAAGTCGCTGCGCACGAGGTCGAGCAGGCGCGCGCAGCGCTGATGGCGGTAAGGCGGCCGGAGCGCCTGGTCACCGGCAGCTTCGCGGTGCAGGCGCCGATCGCGGGACGCGTGCTGCGCATCGTCGAAGGCAGCGAGACCACGGTGGCCCTCGGCTCGCCGCTGATCGAGCTGGGCGACACCCGATCGCTCGAAGTCGTTGCCGAGCTGTTGACCGCCGATGCGCTGCACGCGCTACCCGGCAGCCCGGTCTCGATCGAGCGCTGGGGCGGTGCGGTGCCGCTGCAGGGCCGCGTTCGCCTGGTCGAGCCGGGCGCATTCACCAAGGTCTCGGCGCTCGGCGTCGAGGAACAGCGCGTGAAGGTGCTGATCGACATCACCAGCCCGCCCGAGGCCTGGCAGGCGCTCGGCGACGGGTACCGCGTGGGTGTGCGTATCCTGACGCTGGCGGTCGATTCTGCGCTGAAGGTGCCGGCCAGCGCCGTCTTCCCCCTGGCCGACCGCGACGACGGCGGCCAGGATCGCGATGCGGTGTTCGTGTTGCAGGAAGGACAAGCAAGGCTGAAGCCCGTCTCGCTCGGCGGGCGCAACGGCGCCGAAGCCTGGATCCGGCGAGGGCTGGCGGCGGGCGACAAGGTGATCGTCTATCCGCCTGCCGCCGTGACCGACGGCGTGCGCGCACGCGCACGCAGCGTCGATCCGCACGGCAACCCTGTTTGACAGGCGTCGACGCGACCGACGCGTCGCAGGCCTCGGTGGGGTGCCGGTAGGAGCGGACCGTTTCGCCACGATCCGGCCGACGCGCGCTCGGACTTCAGCAGGCGCCGTCGTCACATCGTCGCTCGGCGCCCCCTGAACTTCGCTGGAACGGGCATCCGAATTGTCGGACGCCTCTCAGGCCAGATACTTTCCGCCGTTGATCGACAGCGTGATGCCGTTGATGAAGCCCGCCTCGTCCGCGGCCAGGAAGACCACCCCGCGGGCGACCTCCGCGGGCATTGCCAGCCGCCCGGCGGGCACGGTCTTCAAGATCTGCTCCATCACGTCCGGCCGCACGTCGCCGACCATGCCGGTATCGGTGTAGCCCGGAGCGATCACGTTGGCAGTGATGTTGCGGGACGCGGCTTCGAGCGCCAGCGACTTCGTGAAGCCGATCATGCCCGCCTTGGCGGCGGCATAGTTGGTCTGCCCTGCCTGGCCGGAAAGGCCGTTGACCGAACCGATGTTGATGATCCGGCCGAAACGGCGTTCGCGCATGCCCGCGATCACCGCACGGCACATGTTGAAGCAGCTGCCCAGATCCACCTCGATCACTTCACGCCATTGCTCCGCACTCATCTTGTGCAGCATCGCATCGCGGGTGATGCCGGCGTTGTTCACGAGAATATCGATCGGCCCGAGGTTCCGTTCGACCTGCGCGACACCTTCGGCGCACGCGGCGGCATCGGCAACGTTCCATGCGTAGGCCGGGATGCCGGTGCGAGCGCTGAAGCATTCGGCCACGCCCAGCTTGTGCCCGTAGTTGGCGGCGACCCGAAAGCCCGCCGCCTGCAATGCCTCGCAGATCGCCGCGCCGATGCCTTCGGTGCCGCCGGTGACCAGCGCGACGCGCCCGACGGCGCTCACGAGCCGCCTCCTTGATCGAGCGCAATGAATGAAGGCGAGGCTGAGGTCGTGGTCGATGTCATGGCATTCCCAGGCAATGGTCGGGCAGTGCGGTCACGATAGCCAGCGCTTCGCCGGAGGCGCTTGACATGCATCAACAAGCCGTCATGCAAGGCCGGCAGACCCTCGAAGCGCCAGCCATTGACATGTGTCGTACGGCGACAACCCAATGGGGCGCCGCGGCCATCTCCACCAGAAGCAGATCAGGCGCTTGCGCCGTCTTTGCGTCAGATCAAGCCGCGGTCAGGCAACGACTCGAACAATCGTCATGTCTTCTTTGCTGGAGTCACCGACATGACATACCGCAGCCTCCTCGTTCATCTCGACGCCAGCCCGCAGTGTTCCGCGCGCGTCGACGTCGCGATTCGACTGGCCAAGAGTCTCGACTGCCATCTGGTCGGACTGGCACCGACCGGCTTGATCGACCTGCCGGTGTCGATCGCCGGCGCGGCATCGCTCGATCAATTCTCGGTTCTCGCCTGGGATTCGCTGCGTCAGCAGGCCGATCGGGCGACGGTGCGATTTAGCGAAGCCTGCAGCGCGGCGGGACTGAAGTCGTTCGAATCGGTCGCAGACGACTCCGACGAAGCGCGCTCACTGGTACGCCATGTGCATTGCAGCGACCTTGCGATCCTCGGCCAGGTCGATCCGGCAACAGCCGCCCACAAGCTGTCGCAGGCGATCGTCGAACAAGTCGTCCTGCAAAGCGCGCGGCCCAGCCTGATCCTGCCCTACGTGGGCACCTTCGAACGTCTGGGGAGCCGTGTGATGGTGGCCTGGGACGACAGTCGCGAGGCCGCCCGTGCCGTGGCCGACGCCCTCCCGCTGCTGCAACGGGCAGAACGTGTCCAGATCGTGAGCTGGAACGAATCGGCGCAGCAGAGCGAGTCCAGCCTTCCCATGCGGCTCGACGCGCTGCACCACTGGCTGATGTGGCACGGCGTATCGGCCGACTTGCGCATCGAGTCCACGGGCATCGCCATCGCCGAGGCGATGCTCTCCAGCGCCGCCGATGCTGGCGTCGACCTGATCGTGATGGGCGCATACGGCCATTCGCGCTGGTCCGAGCTCGTGCTCGGCGGAGCGACGCGCGGCTTGATGGCGTCGATGACGGTGCCGGTGCTGATGTCTCACTGATCCGGCCCATTTCGAAACTTCACAGGAGACTCTCATGTACGACCGCATCCTGGTACCGCTCGATGGCAGCGATACCGCACGCCGCGGGCTGGTCGAGGCGATGTCGCTCGCAGCCGACCGGAAATCGACGCTCTGCCTGCTGCATGTGATGAACGACTTTCCGCTGATGATGGAAACATCCAACGTCGTCGATTTCGAGAAGTATCGTCATGGCCTGCGGGACTACGGGCAGAGTGTGCTCGATGGGGCCAGCCAGGCCTGCGCAGCGCTCGGCTTGTCCGTGGAAACGCAACTCCACGACATGCGCGGCGGCCGGGTCGCCGATGCGATCGTCCAGGCTGCAAAGGAGCTGGGCTGCCAGCTGATCGTCATCGGCACTCACGGCCGGCGCGGGCTGCGCCGTGCACTGCTCGGCAGCGACGCCGAAAGTGTCCTCCGCGAGAGCCCGATGCCGGTCCTGCTGGTACCGGCGCCAGCCGTCACATGAGCGAGTAGTTGGATCGGAATCCGGCCTCCTTGATGCGCATCAAATCGGGGGCACCGCGTGCGTGCTCCACTGACAAGGCCGACGGCGCGGGCAGTGCGCAGTTATTGAATTTCGGGAGCATGCCATGAACTGGCGCAACACAACGAATCGCTACGGTTTGCTATCGATCGGACTCCACTGGCTGATGCTGCTGCTCATCGCTGCGGTATACGCTTGCATCGAGCTGCGAGAGAATTTCCCGAAGGGAAGCGACATTCGGGAGGGCTTGAAAGCCTGGCATTTCGCGCTCGGGCTCAGCGTTCTGATCCTGGTCGCGATTCGCGTGCTGCTCCAGCTGACCGACAAGACCCCTCGCATCGATCCGAAGCCCCCGAGATGGCAGAACCTGTCGGCGAAGGTCATGCATCTGGCGCTCTATGCGCTGATGGTCGGAATGCCGCTGCTCGGCTGGCTGACCCTCAGTGCGGAGGGCAAGCCGATTCTGTTCTTCGGGTTCCAACTGCCGCCGCTCATCGGCCAGAGCAAGTCGGCCGCCGAGTGGGTCCAGGAAATTCATGAAGCGGGAGGTACGGTCGGCTATGTCCTCATCGGGCTGCACGCGGCAGCAGCGCTGTACCACCACTACTTGGTTCGGGACAACACGCTGTTGCGGATGGTCCCCGGTCGAAGCTGAATGCCCACGAAAACATCCGCCGCCATCAGTGGATCGAAGCCCACTGCCGTCAAATCCGCGATCGAGTGAGCCTCGAACGGCCGGGAAGCGAAGGGTCAGATCGACAAGGCCGGCCGGGGCACCGCGGCCAGCCAGCGTTGCGCGAGCACGTCCGACGGCAGCGGTTCTGCAGCGTCGACGACGATCGACACGGCGAGTTCGTCGTCGTCGAGTGGCTCCGCCGCTTGGCGCAAGCGCTCGAGCACCGCGACATCGGCCTCCGAAGCATCGTGCCCTTGCGCCTGCCGCTGCTGCAGCCGTTGTCGCAGCAGAACCAGCCGGGCGCGGCAGTCGAAGATCGAGAACGGCACCTCGAGCACCCGGGCCAGCGCGGCGACGTGTCCGCGTTCGGCGCCGCGCAGAAAAGCCGCGTCGATGACGCATGGCCAGCCGCCGGCAAGCGCCGCCCGCGCTGCTTCGTCCAGGCGCGCATAGGTGCGGCGCGTCGTCTCCGCATCGTAGATGCCGCCGGCTCTGGGCCGGGCCAGCCCGCCCGAATGGGCCAGCGCGGGGAGGCCGAACAGCCGCTTGCGTTCCACATCGGAGCGCACGCGGATCGCGCCGGCCGCCTCGATCACGCGCTGCGACAAGTGGCTCTTGCCCGCGCCCGGTAGCCCGTGCGTGATCGCCAGCCGCGGGTCGGCGCTGCGGATCAGTTCAGCAGCGAGCGCCAGGTATCCCGTTGCGCCAGGGCCGCCGGCCGATGGCCCGCCCTGCTCCTCGGCAATCGCCGCGACCTGCGCGCGCACCAGGGCCCGCGACACCAGGTAGAAGCGCAGCGCGGGCAGCCCGTCGTAGTCGCCGCTCGCCTCCAGATAGGCATTGACGAAGCGGAAGGCCAGCGCGCGCTGGCCGTGCGCGAGCAGGTCCATCGCGAGGAAGGCGATGTCGTACAGCACGTCGATCCAGCGCAGTTCGTCGTCGAACTCGATGCCGTCGAAGGCGGCCGGCGCCTCGCCCAGTTGCAGCACGTTGGCAAGATGCAGGTCGCCGTGGCCCTCGCGCACGCGGCCGGCACGTCGACGCTGCTCCCAGAGCGGCGCCAGTGCATGCAACTGGCGCGTCAGCCAATCCATGAGCACGGGTCCGTCCGCCGCGGCAGAAGCCCGGCAGGAAGCGAGCCCATCGATCAGACGGCGCGTCACGCGATCGTGGGCCGCGGCGCCGCCGAACGGGCTCTCGGGCGGGGCTATCGCGGCCGCCTGGTGGAAGTCGTGCAGGCATTGCGCCATCGCGTCGATGTGAGCCGGCCCGAGGCGACCCATGGCCAGACGCTCGCTCCATAGTGCGCCGTCGGGGAAGCGCCGCATGTGCACCGCGAAGTCGGCGACCGGCCCCGCCCCGCCGAGCACGGGTCCGGAAGGGCTGTCGCGTACCTCCACCACGTCGAGGTAGATCGACGGCGCGAGGCGCCGGTTCAGGCGCAATTCCTCTTCGCAGCAGTGACGGCGCGCCGCCGCCGTGGAGAAGTCGAGGAACGGCAGGCAGACCGGCTTCTTCAGCTTGAAGGCCTGGGTCTCGGTCAGCAGGACCCACGAGATATGCGTCTCGACCAGACGCACGGGGCGACCGGTCTGCGCGGCGAGGGATGCACGCAGCGCATCGACACGGCGGCGGGCGTTGGCAATGTCGTCGGTCATGGATGCATCGTGCCGCGGGCCGACCTGCGCCGCCTTGATCGAGCGCAAAGTCTTTCCGCCGGCGCTTCCTAAACTGGTTCCATCGCGACCTGCCCTGCTGGAGCCCTGTCCCATGAATCCCGTCCGATCCGCATTCAGCGATGACGCAGGAACCGCGTCCACGAAGCGCCTTCGCCGGCTCGCCGGCGTGCTCGCGTGCAGCGCCCTGCTCGCCAGCCTGACGGCGCTGGCCGCGCCGCCGGACCTGAACCGCGGCCGCACCAGCGATGGCTGGCCCTATGTCGAGGGCGGCGTGGGCCGTGACGAGATCGAAACGCTGCAGCTCGAGCGTCAGAAGTACAGCCTGTGGGTTGTCACGGCGGCGCGTAAGTCCGGCGCCTACCTGACCGACGTCACGCTGAGCGTGACCGACGCACGGCAACGCCTGGTCTTCGAGCGTCAGTTGCTGTCGCCGTGGATGCTGATCGACCTGCCGCCCGGCCGCTACGACGCCGTGGCGAGCTATAAGGGCGAGGTGCTGCGTCGCACGACGACGATCCATCGCGGCGATCATCACCAGCTCGTCTTCTACTTCAACGTTGACGCTGACGTCCTGCCCGACGACGCGTCGGCCGCAGCCGTCGGCGTTGCCCCCCCGCTCTCGGCCAGCGCACGCGCAGGCAACGCTGCACAAGGCCGTCGTGCGCGCACCGCCTCGTTCGACTGACACGGGTCCCACTTCATGAAAGCGATGGTCTTGCATGCTCCCGGCCAGCCGTTGCACATGGAGGAGCGGCCCGATCCTGTGCCTGGCCCGGGCGAGATCCGATTGCGCGTCGAAGCCTGCGCCGTGTGCCGCACCGACCTGCACGTTGTCGACGGCGAACTGCCGCTGCCCCGCCGGCCGATCGTGCCGGGACACGAGATCGTCGGCATCGTCGATCGCCTCGGCGCTGGCGTCAGCAGCTTGCAGCCGGGACAGCGTGTCGGGGTTCCGTGGCTCGCGCACACCTGCGGCCATTGCGGCTACTGTCGCGACGGACGCGAGAACCTCTGCGACGAACCTTTGTTCACCGGGCATGGCCGCGATGGCGGCTTTGCCACGCATGTCGTCGCCGACGCCGCCTTCTGCCTGCCACTCGCCCTCGCCGGCACGGCGGTGCATATCGCCCCGTTGATGTGTGCCGGCCTGATCGGCTGGCGCTCGCTGCGCAAGGCGGGCGATGCCGCGGTCCGGCTCGGGCTCTACGGCTTCGGCGCGGCAGCGCACCTGGTCACTCAGGTCGCCTTGCACGAGGGGCGTCAAGTGTTCGCGTTCACGCGGCCGGGCGACGCGGCGGCCCAGTCGTTTGCCCGATCGCTGGGCGCCGTGTGGGCCGGCGCTTCGAATGAGCCGCCCCCCGAGCCGCTCGACGCGGCGATCATCTTCGCGCCGGTCGGCTCACTGGTGCCACTCGCGCTGCAGGCGGTGCGCAAGGGCGGCACCGTGGTCTGCGGTGGCATCCACATGAGCGATATCCCGTCGTTTCCCTATCGGCAACTGTGGGAAGAACGTCAGCTGCTGTCCGTCGCCAATCTCACGCGCGCCGATGCCACGGCGTTCCTCCGGTTCGCAGCGGAAGTTCCAATGCGCGTCGACACCGTCGTCTATCCCCTCGACAAAGCCAACGAAGCGTTGGCGGACCTGCGCGCCGGCCGGGTGCAGGGTGCGGCGGTGCTGGTGCCGTGATGGGCATCGGCACGCATCGAGTCGTCAGCGGCGGCGCGCCATGAGTGCCAGGCTCCGGGCCGGGATCGCACTGTTGCCAATTGATCGTCATCGGCACGCACGGCCGGCGCGGCGTACGCCGCGCCCTGCTCGGCAGCGACGCGGAAAGCGTCGTGCGCGAAAGCACGCTGCCGGTGCTGCTGGTGCGCGCCGAGGCCCCGGACCAAGCCTGAGCCGAGACCGCATCATTCCTACCGACGAAGCATCCACAAACGACAGGCGACCATCGGCAGTGCGAGGTCAAGCAGCCGCCACGACGCCTTCCTCGCAGTCGACCGCCACCATGCGTGACTGGCCGGCCACCTCGCCGTTCGGCGAGCGCACCAGCAGCACCGGCACCCGGGCCAGGCGCAGGATCTGCTCGGCATCGCTGCCGAGAACCAGCCGGGCGATCCCGCGACGGCCATGGGTGCCGATCACGATCAGGTCGGCACCCCACTTTGCCGCCTCGGCGATCACCAGCTCCGCCAAGGGCCCCGCAAAGACTTCCGGCAACGCTCCATCGACCTCGATCCCAGCCGCAGCGACCCGCGTGCTCGCATCCGCGATGAGTTGCTGGCCGTCCTGCCGCAGCAGCGGCAGGACATCGCTGACGTACACCGCGCCGGTCTCGAAACCATTGGCAAACTTCATCGCGTCCACCAGATGGAACAGCCGCAGCCTGCCGCCGGTGAGCCGAGCGAGTCGTATCGCTTCGTCCAGCGCCGCATTGGAGGTCGGGCTTCCGTCGATCGGGACGAGGATGCGTTGGTACATCGCTGCGGTCTCCTTGTGTCTGTCAGGCCGCGACGCGATCGCACGACGCAACGTCGTTGTCCGAGACTTGCGCCCCGGAATGGAGCGGTGCCGCCGGCAGGCGCAGCACGATCACCGGCAGCCGTGTGCGCGCCGTCACGCGCCGAGTGTTCGTGCCCCACAGGAATTCGCCCAGCGCGCCGCGCCCGTGCGTCACCATCAGGATCATGTCGGCGTGCTGCTCCTCGGCTTCAGCCGCGATGGCTTCGCTGATGTCGCTGGCCTGGCTCACGATGCCGCGGAAGGACACGCCGGCCTGGGTCGCGCGGTGCTGCAGCGGTTCGAGCAAACAGTTCGCGTGCTGCGGCATCGCGAGGTGGCCCCGCAGCACGGCGCGGAAGGGTTCGACGATCAGGCCGATCAGTGCGGTACCGAGCTGGCGCGCCAGATCGAGCCCAGTGGCAAAGGCATGCTCGCCGAGTGCACCCTTCTCCGGCGGTACCGGGAGTCGTTCGATCATCCGGGTTCTCCTCGGCCTCGACATCGAGTCCGCGATACGACTCTAGGCGGCCGATCCGCGCTCCACCTTGTCGTGGATCAAACGATGCACACTGGCCGCAGGTCTTGATCTGCGACAAAGCCGGTCTGCCACGGCGCTGCCATGCTGGCGCCTGTCGCATCCACCCCTCGGGTCCGCCATGAACCTTCGAAGCCTGCTGGTCGTCCTCGACGACGATGATCGCTGCGCGATGCGCACCCGGCTGGCCGCCGAGCATGCGGCGGCGCATGACTGCCATCTCATCGGCATCGCGCCGACCGGGGTTCCCGAACTCGTCTCCGGCCTCGGCGCGGCGTCGGGCCAGGCCGACCGGGCCGTGCTCGCGCGGGACATCGCACTGGCTCGCGCCGACGAACGCATCCTGCACTTTCGCAATCACTGCCACGCGCGCGGCGTGCCCTGGGTCGAGACCGAGATCTGCGAAGGCGACCGCGCGGCGGTCGTCCTGAACCGGGCGCATGCCGCCGATCTCACGGTCATCAGCCAGGTCGATCCGGCCAGCGCGACGCGCGGCGACGACGAGCGCTTCGTCGAGCAGGTGCTGATGAACAACGCGCGCCCCACCCTGCTCGTGCCGCACGCCCGCCACTTCGAGCGCTTCGGCGACAACGTGCTGCTCGCATGGGATGGCAGCCGCGGCTGCACCCGCGCCGCGGCCGATGCGCTGCCGATCCTGCGGCAGGCCGCACAAGTGAGGCTGTGCGTCTGGCGGCGCGAAAGCGACCCGCCGGCTGCGACGATCCGCGCCAACCTGGCCAGCGTGGACCGATGGCTGAGCTGGCAAGGCGTGACCGCCCGGATCGCGGTCGAGACGAGTACCGGTCGCGTCGGCGACGCGATCCTCGAGATGGCTGCGTTGTGCGCCGCCGATCTGCTGGTGATGGGGACCTACGGTCACGCGCGCTGGGCCGAGCGACTGTTCGGCGGCGCCACGCGAACGGCGCTGGCCCGTGCGCCGCTACCGCTCTTCATGTCGCACTGAGGCTCATTTCTGTAGCCCGGGGTTGCCACGGTCCGGCTCACAGCCAGTTTGCGGTAGAGCGTATTGCGGCTGATCCCGAGCCGCCTGGCGCAAGGCATTGGCGAGTTGGCGCAGGTTGCCGGGCCAGGCGTAGCGCGCGAACGACTGTGACAACTCGGGGGCGAGCTGCAGCGCGCACCCCGCGGCGATTTCGTCAAGGAACAGCGTGCCGCCGTCGGCTTCGCGCATGCGGCCGACCGCGCCGTCGCGCGCTGCGCCGGTGAAGGCGCCGGGCCGGTAGCCGAACAGCTCGGCCTCGATCAGGGTTTCCGGCAGCGCCGCGCAGTTGACGGCCACGAAGGCGCGATCCCTGCGCGGTCCCCTGGCGTGCACGGCACGCGCCAAGACTTCCTTGCCTGTGCCCGATTCGCCTTGAAGCAGCCGCCCAAGGCATGCAGCACCATGCCCTGAGCATCGGCGAGGATCACCATCGAGCCGCTGTCGTTCGTCTGTTCGAAGAGGAACTCCATCATCGGCCAGCGGTTCAGCATGAATCCGCAGTCGGACTGCCCTCTTTCGTGACAGGTGTGCAGCCGCACGGCCGCCAGCGCATTCTGCGGCCGGCGGATGACGCGAAGCTTGCGCCAGATCATGCCGCTTTCGTCTGATTCTCGATTGGCACGTGTCGTGCGATAGGGCGTGCCCGGATCGGTATCGCGGCCGATTCAACCGAGTCCCGAATGCATCTCCCCGAACCTCGATACCCGGACCCGTCGGCCGCGAATGCTGGATACCCAAGGTTTTCCCTTGCCCGTGCATTCAGTTGATCAATATCAAGCCCGTTCCGACTCGATGCAGTCGAATGGTTCATCCAAGGCCACACCGCATTCCAGGCGGGAGCCCACGGGATCACGCGACGTCCGGATCGCGCGGTCACCCTTCCATCGCAGCCGGACGGAGACAAGAGACCATGATTTACGCCAACCCCAACACCCCGGACGCCAAGGCCCAATTCAAGCCCGCGTACGACAACTTCATCAA
>Ga0105240_10003454_pt1 | contig 24514 bp, 20 predicted proteins | sample KBSC54metaG_FD_80426 | JGI IMG/M metagenome (GOLD analysis project Ga0105240, IMG submission 80426) | Corn rhizosphere microbial communities from Kellogg Biological Station, Michigan, USA - KBS C5-4 metaG | ecosystem: Host-associated > Plants > Roots > Rhizosphere > Soil | place: Michigan, USA...
ATGAAGCGCCGCACGTCGGCGAGCGTGCCGTAGTCGGGATGCACGTCGCGGTAGTCGGCGATGTCGTAGCCGTCGTCGCGGCGCGGCGACGGGTAGAACGGCAGCAGCCAGATCGTGTCGACGCCGAGTTCGGCGATGTAGTCGAGCTTCGCGATCAGGCCGGGGAAATCGCCGATGCCGTCGTTGTTCGAGTCGTAGAACGACTTCACGTGCACCTGGTAGATGATCGCGTCCTTGTACCACAGCGGATCGTCCGCACAGAGCGCGGGCGCGCGGCGGCGCGCGCGGCGCCGGCGCGGCGTGCCGGCCGGCGCGAGCGACGGGAACTGCGCGCGGCGCACGTCGTCGAGGGAATCTTCGCGTTTCATCATCCGTGGGCTCCCGAAGGTCGTCGGGCGTCGTCCGGTCCGGGCGCGGCCGCCCGCGCGGCGCCCGGAGACGGCGCGAGCCGCCAGATCGCATACGGCCGCACGTGCGGATCGAGCGACACGTACTGGCGATGGCCGCGCCACGTCTGCGCGTGCGCGGCATCCAGTTCGAGCGCGTCGAGCGGTTCGCCGTCGGCGAGCCCGAAGCCGCGCCACAGCGCCGCGTCGAGCGTGAAGTTCGCGGCCTGCGGATGCCACGGGTCGAGGCTGATCGCGACGACGACGACGCTGTCGAACGCCGGCGTCGCCTTGACGAACACGAGCACGGCGTCGTTGTCCGCGTCGGCGAACGTCAGGCCGAGATGCGTCTGCAGCGCCGGGTGATCGCGCCGTGCGCGGTTCAGCCGCGCGACTTCGGCGCCGATGTGCGCGGCACGGCTCCAGTCGCGCGCGCGCAGCTCGTACTTCTCCGCGTTCGCGTATTCCTCGCTGTCCGGCAGCGGCGCCGATTCGCCGAGCTCGAAACCCGAGTACATGCCCCATGAACCGGCCAGCGTCGCCGCGAGCGCCGCGCGGATCACGAACTGCGTGCGTGGCGCGTTTTGCAGGTGGCGCGGGTTGATGTCGGGCGTGTTGACGAAGAAATTCGGCCGGAAGAACTCGCGCGCGGGCCCGGCCGTCAGCTCGGTCAGGTAGTCGATGAACTCGCGCTTCGTCTCGCGCCAGGTGAAGTACGTGTACGACTGCGAGAAGCCGACCTTCGCGAGCCGATACATCATCGCCGGCCGCGTGAACGCTTCGGACAGGAATACGACGTCCGGATGCCGGCCGCGCACGTCGTCGATCATCCACGCCCAGAACGGCAGCGGTTTCGTGTGCGGATTGTCGACGCGGAAGATCCGCACGCCCGCGTCGACCCAGAACTGCACCGCGTCGCGCAGCGCGAGCCACAGGCCGGGCAGTGCATCCGGCGCGTAGAAATCGGGGTTCACGATGTCCTGGTAGCGCTTCGGCGGGTTTTCCGCATAGCGCAGCGAGCCGTCCGGGCGCCACGCGAACCAGCCCGGATGCGCGGCCAGCCACGGGTGGTCGGGCGAGCACTGGATCGCGAAATCCAGCGCGATCTCGAGCCCGTGAACGCGCGCGGCCTCGACCAGCGCGCGGAACGATTCGAGCGTGCCGAGCTGCGGGTGCACGGCCGTGTGGCCGCCGTCGGGCGAGCCGATCGCGTACGGGCTGCCGACATCGTCGGGGCCGGCTTTCAGGCTGTTGTTGCGGCCCTTGCGCGCGGTGGTGCCGATCGGGTGGATCGGCGGGAAATACAGCACGTCGAAACCCAGGTCGCGAATGCGCGGCAATTGCGCGATCACGTCGTCGAACGTGCCGTGCCGATGCGGATCGTCGCTCGCCGAGCGCGGGAACATCTCGTACCAGCTCGAGAAGCGCGCCGCGCGGCGCTCGACGTCGACCGGATACACGGTCTCGTCGTGCGTGACGAACGGGCGGTAGCGCAGCGCGGCGAACGCGTCGGCCAGCGGCGGCGCGCCGAGCAGCGCGAGCCGTTCGGCGGGCGGCGCGTCCCTGAACTCGGCGACGAGGCGTTCCATGTGCGGGACCGCGCGTGCATCCGCCGGATCGGCGAGCTTGAGCGCGGTCGCGAGCAGCAGCTGGGCTTCGCGCAGTTCGAGCGTCACGTCCTGGCCGGCCGCGTGTTTCTTCGCGACGTCGTCGGCGAGCGACGCCCAGTCGTCGCGCCACGCGATCACGCGAAATGCGTGGCGGCCGACCCGGTCGAGCATGATGCGCGCGTGCCAGCGGTCGTTCGGTTCGGCTTCGAACGGCACTTCACGCCAGTCGTCGTCGCCTTCCGCGCGCCACTGGAGCGCGGCCGCGAGATGCGCGTGCCCGTCGGAGAAGATCGATGCATGCACGACGAGCGGTTCGCCGATCACGCGCTTGACCGCGAAGCGGCCGCCGTCGACCGACGGCTCGACGCGCTCGATCGCGATCCGGTCGGCCGCGAGCGCGGCCGACAGCACCGTGCGTTCGTGTGCGGCGTCGGCGCGCGTCGTGACGGGCGGGGCGCGCCGGGCATCCAGCAGCGCGTGCGCGCCGGGCCCGAGCGTGAAGGCTTCGAGCGCGGCAGGCGGGTGGGTTGGCGTGCCGTCCCGCGTCGCGACGCGCGTGAAGCTGCCCGGCACGCCGGGCAGGATCGCGGCGGGATCGACGGTTGTCGCCGTGTCGAGGTCGGGATTCAACGCGATCAGCAGTGCCGCTTCGTCGTGTTCGAGCGACGGCCCCGTGCCGCGCAGCAGCACCGTCGCGGTGGCGCCGGGCGCGCTCAGCTGCGCGATCTCGCCGCGCGCGGCCGCCACGGGCGTCGCGCGACGCCACGCGTTCGCATCGGCGATCGCACCCGACAGGTCGAAGCGCGCGCGCTCGAACGCGGTGCGGTAGCGATCGGCATCTGCGTCGCGCGACATCAGCGGCAGCGTGACGCCGCGCTCGAAGCCCATCGGCGCGAGCCAGCCGGTGCCGACGGCCGCGGCCGTCCACAGTGCGCGGCGATACGCGCGTGCGACGGTGTCGTCCGGTGCGTCGGGCCAGTCGTCGGCGAGGCGCGGGCCGTCGAACGCATCGGGAAACGCGATCGGCGAGCCGATGCGCCGCAGCAGCCGGTGTTCGTCGGCGAACCACGGTGCGTGGAGATCCCACCAGCGCACCGACGAGAACACCGCATCGAACCCGGCCGCTTCGAGCTGCGCGAGCGCGTCGCGTGCATGGCCGGGCACGCCGGCGAGCACCGCGGCGTCCGGGCGCGCGCGGCGCAGCGCCGCGCGCCAGCCGGGCCACCAGTCCGCCGGCAGATGATGCGGCGCGTCGACCAGGAAGCCGGCCGCGCCCGCGTCCGCAAAGGCGGCGAGGTGCGCGCACCACCAAGCCGACAGCGCGTCGCGCGCCGCATCGTCGCCGAGGTTGGCGTGCACGACATCCAGCGCGTGCGCGGTGCCGCGCGGGTCGATCAGCGCATCGTCGTGCGTGCGCTCGACGTACCAGTCCGGATGCGCGGCGCGCAGCGGGTTCTCGCGCGCGATGCGGTCCGGCACGACTTCGAGCAGCATGCGCAGCCCGTGGCCGTGCGCGAGCTGCGCGAGCCGCGAGAACGTTTCGAGCGCGCTCGCGCGCGTCGCGAACGTGTGGGCCGGGCGATGGAAATCGGCCACGTGGCGCGGGAAGCCGGCCACGCTCGCGGCCCAGAACGACCCGACCAGCACGTGATCGAAGCCCATTCCCGCGATATGCGCGCAGGTTTGCCCCCACGCGTCGAGCGGCCCGACGAGGCGGGCGTCGCAGAAATAGATATGCGGAGCGAAGGTCGGCGTGGAGTCCATGGCGCGGAGCGTGCGGGCGGCGGCGGTCGATAACGCCGGGTTGCCGCAACGCGTGTGCCTGCCGCGCGGAGTCCGGCGCGGCAATGGTCAGGCGGGATGCCGGCGCCGGCGGGCTGTCGTTTTTACATGACCGCTGTACTGCCGCTTGCACTTACATGCGCGGGATGGAGCGGATATCCGTGCTGTCGCCCGCGGCGCGATCGTCGTCCGTTTCGGGAAGCGGCATGCCGGGGTCGTAGCGCGCCATGGCGCCGTGTTCGATCCGGTGCGCGAACGGCGGCGGTGCGTCGACCTCGTCGCCGAAGCGCGCGCGCACGAATGCGCGCAGCAGCGCCACGCGTGCGTTGGCGCCACGCGCGCCGCAGGCGGACGGGCCGTCGATGAAGGTCGCGTCGCATTCGACGCTGTCGCCGTGGTGTGCGATCCGCAGGTCGTCGACGCGATCGAGCACGGCGCCCGCGTCGGCCCACGACGCCGACGGCGCGAACGGCGCGTCGAGGCGCCTCAATGCGTCGCAGGCGGCCGTCACGACGACCGCCGGCGCGACGGACGTGAAACGCAGCGTGTCTTCGTCATCCGCGCACAACGCGCGTGCGCACCAGTAGTCGAGATCCTTTCCGCCGAGTGCGTCGGTTCGCATGGGCAAGCTCCGCTGGACCGGAAAGGTTTTCAACGCGCAATCGACGTTCCCGTCGCGGCGGCCGTCGCGCGCATCCGCGCGACGAGCGGGTAGTGGTCGGATGCGTGCCGCGCGCGCATGCTGCGATGCACGATCACGTCGATCAGCAGTTCGCCCGGGTGGATCCAGATCCGGTCCAGCGAGAACACCGGATACAGCGTCGGGAACGTGCGTGGCGCGGGCGCGCGCCGGAACCGCGTGACGAGCGCCTGCAGCGCGCGGCCGCGCACGAACCATTCGTTGATGTCGCCGAGCAGGATCACCGGCATCGCGCCGGTGTCGAACGCCGCGAGCAGCCGTTGCACCTGCGCGCCGCGCTCGCTCGCCGACAGGCCGAGATGGGTCGCGACCACGCGGATCGTGCCCGCGCCGCAGTCGATGTCGGCATCCAGCGCGCCGCGCGGCTCGCGCTGATGGAACGACAGGTCGAGCGTGCGCGCCGCGCGGATCGGGCAGCGCGACAGCACCGCGTTGCCGTAGCGGCGCTCCGGCGTGTCGATCGTCGGGCCGGCCGCCGCATGCATGCCGGTCGCGTCGCGCAGATGCGCGAGCACGTCCGGCGCACGCGTGCCGCCGAGCGGCACTTCCTGCAGCGCGATCACGTCCGCGTCGAGTTCGTCGATCACGGCCGCGATCCGGTCGGCCGCGCGCGCCGGCCACACGCCGTAGCCGCCGCGGATGTTGTACGTCGCGATCCGCAGGTCGCGCCCGCCCGGCGCCGCGGCGGGCGGGCCGTCGGCCATGACGACTTCGGGCGGCGGCGCCGCGTGTCGGCTCAGCGCCATCGCCGCAGCACCCTGATGAGGATCGCCGATACGCCGACCAGCGCGATGCCGATCGCCGCGAGCCACGCGAATGCGCCGGCCCCGGGATGGCCGAGCGCGGCGCTCAACTGGTGCGCGAACGTGACGGTCAGCGCGATGCCGGGCAGCATCCCGATCGCGGTGCCGACCAGGAAGTCGCGCAGGCCGATGTGCGACGCGCCGGCGACGAGGTTCACGACGGTAAACGGCGCGATCGGCAACAGCCGCAGCACGGCCATCGCGACCACGCCGCGCCGGCCGATGCGTTCGCTCAGCCGGTTCGCACGCGCGCCGGCGAGCCGGCGCACCGCGTCGCGGCCGAGCCAGCGGCCGAGCCCGTAGGTCGCGGCGGCAGCCGCCATCGAGCCGAGGCCCGCATACGCGAAACCGGGCCACGCGCCGAACACGAGCCCGGTCGCGGCGATCAGCAGCGTGATCGGCACCGCGAACGTCGCCGCGACCACATAGCCGGCGAGCAGCAGCGCGGGCGCGGCCGGCCACTGCGCGATGCCGGCCGCCGCGTGCGACAGCGAAGCGACATTCAGCCGCGCGCCCAGCGGCGAGAAGCGCCACACGAGCGCCAACGCGGTGATGGCGAGCACGATCGCGCCGAGCACGAAGAAGCGGGCGCTCAGCGAGCGATGCTGTTCGCGCGGCACGAATTCGCGGACGAATCGGTCGGGTTCGATCGGCTGCTCGGGATCGAGCCGCGTGCTGACCGGCACGAGCGCGTCGAGTTGCGGTGCGACGGCCGGATCGAGCGTGCGCAGCGTGCGGCCATGCTTCGCGCGCAGCCGGTCGAGCACGGCGTTCGGCCGGTCGGCGCAGGCGAATGCGGCGGCAACCGCGGCGGGTGTCGTGCCGAGATGCTCGGCCAGCAGCCGCTCGCGCGTGCCGGCGATCGCCGCGCGGATGCGCGCGTCGCCGGCCGCGACGAGCGCGATGCAGCATTCGGTGTCGAGCAGCATCGAGCGGTTGTTCAGGTTCGCGCTGCCGATGACCAGGCATTCGTCGTCGACGATCGCGAGTTTGCTGTGCACGTTCACGCACGCGTCGCCGAGCCCGTCGACGTGCGGATACAGCAGCCGGTAGCGGCCGAAGCGGTCGGCCGCCGCGAGCGTCGCGTGCAGCCGCGCGCGCAGCACGCCCATCGTCGCTTCCTGCAGCCAGCCGCTCTGCACGCGCGGTGCGACGACCGTCACGTCCGGCCCGTGCGCGTCGGCGAGGCGCGCGGACAGCGTCTCCCGCACGACCGCCGCGGTGAAATACTGGTTCTCGACGTACAGGTGCCGGCGCGCGGCGCGGATCGCGTCCCCGACGAGCGCGCGCACCTGCAGCACCGGCTCGCGGCCGCCGTGGCGCGGCGCCGTATACGCGATGCCGAGCCGCACGTCGCGCACGTCGACGCGCGTATCGGGCGGCCACGGATCGTCGTCCGGCCGGTCGAGATGCCGCTGCGCGCGGATCGCGATCGGTCGCCCGCACGCGTGCAGCCAGCGCGTGCGCGCCTGCTCGCCGATCGCGGCGGCCGCGTCGCCGTCGAACATCGCCTGCACGTCGTGGAACGGCGCGTACGGCATCCCGTGCTCGTCGCGGCGGCGCGGGTCGCCGGCCGCATGCGCGGGCGTGTCCCAGCGCGCGCGCGTGAGGTCGAGGCCGCCGACGAACGCGAGCCGGTCGTCGATCACGACGAGTTTCTGGTGATGCGACGCGCCGCGCGGATGCGTGTCGTCGAGCCGAAAGCGGATGCCGCGATGCGCGCGCCAGCCGGCGCGATACACGGGCGGCCAGTCGCGCTCCAGCGCGTAGATCATCGCGAAGTCCCACGCGAGCACGTAGATGCGCAGGTTGTGCCGCGCGGAGGCGAGCGCGTGCAGAAAGGCCGCGAGCGTGTCGGGAAAGCCGTCGTCGGCGCCGCCCGGCGCAAGCCGCATCCGGCTGTCGACGTCCCAGCCGACGATGAATACCGTATGGCGTGCCCGCAGCAGCGCGGCGCGCAGCGTCGCGAAATACGCATCGCCGTCGACGAGCGTCGCGAAGCGGTCCGCATGGCAAATCGCGTCGCAGTTGCGGCCGCGTTCGAGCAGGCCGTGTCGCGACGCGTCGCCCGGCGGCAGCGCGGCGGCCGCTGCATCGTCCGGGCCTGCCGTTGCGATGGCAGCGAGCCGCACGCTCCTGCGGTCCGGCGCGATCATCGTGCGTCGACGTCCCGGTCGCCGTCGATGCGCTGCAGCAGCGCGCCGCAGCGGGCGCGCAGCGCCTGCAGCTCCGGCGAACGGGCGTCGAGCCGCACGCGTTCGCCGTTTTCGAGGCCGTGCTCGACCGCGATCTCGTAGATCTCCTGCGCGATCGTCGCGGCCGCGCTCGCGATCCTGATCCGGTCGAGCCAGCCGCATTCGGCGTGATGGCACGCGAGCCACGCGCGCAGCGCACCGACGCGCTGGCTGATGGTGAGCCATCCGCCGAACCGCATGCGGGCGGCCAGCTCGCTCGTCACCAGATAGGAGAGCAGGTCGGTCTGGGTCACACGAAGCTCCTTGACGAAGTGTCGGGGCGGCAGGTCCGCACGCCGGCGATGTTCAGCAGCGTCTTGCCGAGCGCCGCAAATTCCGGTCCGCTTGTGCGCGAGAACGGGGCCGGGACGTTGTCGGTGTCCGGATCGTCGTCCGACTGCTGGACGATGAACCGCTTCACGCGCACGCGTCCCGCGCCGGGTGTATCGTGCAGCGTGCCGAGCATGAGATCGCTATGCTCGACGACGAGCGCAGCGTGCGCGGTTGACGCTGCGCGATGAGGCGGCATTCGAGCCGCGAGCATCACGAGTGCCGGGTAGCGTGGCCGGTAGCAGGCGTCCGACGCGTTCGAGGTGCCCGATCATGATGTGGATTCCTTCCGTTTCACCCAGGCGCGTACCGGTAGCGGTTCGACGCGAAATGGGGACGTAAGGGGGCGCAAGGCGTGTGCCGGCCGGGCACGCTGCGTGCGAGCAGGGCGGCCGGCGCGCGCGGCGATCGGGCGGCGCGCATTTTTTGCATCGTTATCGCAGATAAGCACAGGAGGCCATCGTGCAACATCAACAGGATGCGCAGGTTCGCGACCCGTATCGCGGTCACGAGATCCTCGTATGGGCGCGGCGCAACGATAGCGGCGCATGGCGCGACGAGGTACAGGTGTATGTCGGCGGCGAGCGCATCGAGCTGGTCGAGCCGGCTGCTGCCGGCCCCGAATGGCTGACCGAGAATGAAGCATTGCGCGCGGGCGTCGAGCGCGGCCGTTACCTGATCGACAAGCGCGTCGACGACGATTGACCGGGATGCATCGACGCGCGATCCGCGCACCCGCGCCGTCTGCCGGTACGACCCCGGCCGCGCGCGTGGCCTTGCCTGCAGCCGCTACGAAATCGACGTGAACCCGGCCGGCCGCATGCTGTTCGCCGTGCCGGCCGCGTGAAGCGCGCGGGAGCTTCGATCCGGCGAAGGCGACCCCGGCGAAGCGGACGGGCTACGGCCGCGCGGCGATTTCATCCAGATGCCACAGCAGATCCGCCGGATCGTCGTACACGCGCAGCGCGCCCGCGCGTTCCAGTTCGTCGCTGCCGTAGCCGCCCGACAGCAGCCCGACGCCGAGCGCGCGGCAGCGGCTGGCGGCGAGCATGTCCCAGATGCTGTCGCCGACGACCACCGTGTGTTCGATCGGCACGTTCAGTTGCGCGGCCGCGGTCAGGAACAGGTCGGGGTCCGGTTTCGCATATTTCACCTGGTCGCGCGTGACGACGACGTTCTTTGCCGGATCGACGCCGAGCGCCTCGAGATTGATGGCGGCCGTTTCCATCCGCCCGCTGGTGGCGATCGCCCAGCGGATGCCCGCGCTCGACAGCGCGGCCAGCAGCTCGCGCGCGCCCGGCAGCGGCCGAACCTGCGCGCGCAGCCGCTGGTACGCGGCCGCATGCAGCCGGGCGAGCCGTTCGACGCGCTCGGCGTCGATGTCGCCCGCCGTCTCGCGCAGCAGCTGGTTCAGGAACAGGCCGCCGCTCATCCCGATCTTGCGGTGGATGCGCCACACCGACAGCTCGATGCCCTCGGCATCGAGCGCTTCCTTCCACGCGAGCACGTGCTGATAGACGCTGTCGACGAGCGTGCCGTCGAGATCGAACAGAAAAGACGTTTCAATGCGCATGTGAATCTCCTGGCTCGATAGGGTTCGAGCGAATCGTCGATGAAAATCCTGCCGACACATTATCGGCGCGCGGCCATGTCATGGCGATGTCCCGTGGCCCCAACGTGCCGCGCCGTGCCGTGCCGTGCCGCGACGAGTCAGGCGGCGCTGGTACAATCGCGCGATGCGCGGGGCCGGACTTTTCCGCGCCGTACGCGCCCCCAACCCTCGTCGATTCCAGGTATGGCAACACCGGACGCCGTCAGTTCCAGTCAATCGTGGTGGGGCGTATGGGCCCTGGCACTCACCGCCTTCATCTTCAATACCACCGAGTTCGTCCCCGTCGCGCTGCTCGGCGCGATCGGCGACAGCCTGCACATGCAGCCGACCGACGTCGGCCTGATGCTGACGATCTATGCGTGGGCCGTCGCCGTCGTGTCGCTGCCGCTGACGCTGGTCACGCGCCATGTCGAGCGCCGCAGGCTGCTGGTCTGGGCGCTGGTGGCGTTCATCGTCAGCCATATCGTCACCGGTATCGCGTGGAATTTCGCGGTGCTGATGGCCGGCCGGCTGGGCATAGCGTGTGCGCACGCGGTGTTCTGGTCGATTTCCGTCCCGCTCGCCGTGCGGCTCGCGCCGAGCGACCGGAAAAGCCGCGCGCTCAGCATGCTGGCGATGGGCACGTCGATCGCGATGGTCGCCGGCATTCCGCTCGGGCGCGTGATCGGCGAGGCGTTCGGCTGGCGCGTCACGTTCCTGATCATCGCGGGCGCGGCGGGCATTGCGTTGCTGCTGCTGCGCGCGACGTTGCCGGAACTTCCGAGCCAGGGCGCCGGATCCGTCGGCAGCATCGGCGTGTTTCTGCGCAAGCCGGCGCTGGTGGCACTGTACGCGATCACCGTGCTCGTCGTGTCCGCGCATTTCACGTCGTACACGTATATCGAGCCCTTCGTCCAGAGCGTGAACCACGCGAGCAGCAGCCGGATCACGTATGTGCTGATCCTGTTCGGCATCGCCGGCATGCCGGCCGCGATCTGCTTCAATCGCGTCTATCCGCACCGGCCGGACGATTTCCTGCTGGCGTCGATCGTTGCGTTGTCGGGATGCCTGCTGATCCTGTTCCCGTGTGCGCTGAACATCGTCACGCTGTCCGTGCATACGCTGGTCTGGGGCGGGGCGATCGTCTGTTTCGGCCTCGCGATGCAGGCATGGGTGCTGAAGCTGGCGCCGGAGGGGACCGACCTGGCCGTGTCGATCTTCTCGGGCCTGTACAACGTCGGCATCGGTGCCGGCGCGCTGCTCGGCAACCATATCGCGGGCGACTTCGGGCTGCCGTGGGTCGGCACCTTCGGCGGCGTGGTCGGCGCGTTCGCGGTCGGGCTCGCGTGGCTCGCGTTGCGTCTTCACGCGAAACGGGCGATGGCGGAGCCGACACCGACCGCCGGCGTGCAGTGAAGTGAAGGCGGCAGCGGCCCGATGCATTTGCTTCCCGCGCGAACCGGGATGCGCGAACCGACAGCGCGCAGTCATTTCGCGCTGTCGGTCCGGTGACGCGACGATGAGCCGCCACGGAATTCAGGTTCGCGCTTCAGGTGTCATGCAATCGAATAGCCGCCGTCGGCCACGAGCGCATGCCCCGACACATAGCTGGAATCGTCCGATGCGAGGAACGCGACGATCGTCGCCATTTCCTCGGCGGACCCCCACCGTCCTGCCGGTGTCGCTGCGGCAAAGCCCTGCCGTGCATCGTCCGACGGCCAGATGCCGCGATGATGGAACGGCGTTTCGATCAGCCCGGGGCACAGTGCGTTGACGCGGACGCCTCGCTTGAACCACTCGATCGAAGCCGTCTTCGTCATCCCGATCACCGCGTGCTTGCTCGCGATATAGACCGACGCATTCTCGAAGCCGATGAGCCCGCCCATCGACGCGTTGTTGATGATGCTGCCCGAGCCCTGACGCAGCATGATTTCGGCCGCGTACTTCATCGAATTGAACACGCCGCGCACGTTCGGCTCGAACACCATGTCGAACCGTTCGGCATCCTGATCGAGCAGCGGCGCGAACACGCCTTCCGTGCCGGCATTGTTGAACGCGATGTCGAGTCGTCCGTAGGTCGATACCGTGAAATCGAAGAGCGTGCGGAGCGCGTCTTCATTCGCGACGTCCGCAACGAAGGCCTTCGCTTCGCCGCCGGCGGCCGTGATTTCCTCGACCAGTCGATCCAGTTCGGTCTTGCGCCGTGCGGAAACGACGACCTTCGCGCCGCGACGTGCGAGTTCGATCGCGGATGCGCGGCCAATGCCGGAACTCGCACCCGTCACCAGTGCGATGCGGCCCTCGAGTTGAGCCGGATATGTGCTTGCATTCATGATGAGATTCCCCAGAGTGGTTGACCATTCACGTCGAAACGACGTCTGATGCTCATTGTGGTCGTTCGCCGGTCGCAAAAAAATGGAACAATGGCGCATTCAGAATTCCCGTTTCGGGAATTAAAATCGCTTCTTCGCGAGCGTCAAAAGGGTTCCTCATGCTCAACCGGCTCGACATCCTGAAGATCTTTTCCGCGGCGGCCGCGGCGCCCACGTTCCGCGAGGCGGCCGCGCGGCTCGGTGTGTCGCCGCAGGTCGTGACGCGCGCGGTGCGCGAACTGGAAGAGATGCTGGGCGAAACCCTGTTTCATCGGACGACCCGCAGTATCCGGATTACCGCCTTCGGGCAGTCGTTTGCGCTTGAAGCGCAGGCGGCGCTTTCTGCCGTCGACGGGCTGTTCGGGCCCGCGAACGCTCAGGTCGACGAGCCGGTCGGCGTCGTCAGGATCACGGCCCCGTCAGGCATGGGGCGTCATTATGTCCAGCCGATCCTGACCGATCTCACGCAGCGGTATCCGGGTCTCGTGCCCGACCTGAGGCTGTCGGATGTGCCTTCGCCGGTGGTCGACGAACAGATCGACATCGGCGTGCGGGTCGGGGCGATCGGAGATAACCGCTTTGTCGCGCGAATGGTCGGGCCGTTGCCGATGTGGGTCGTTGGCGCCCCGTCGCTGATCAAACGGCTGGGCGAGCCGAAAAACCTCAAGGCACTCGAATCGATGCCGGTGACGTGCCTGATCGACCGCGCGAGCGGTCGGGCGTGGCCGTGGATTTTTCGCGGGGAGCAGCAATTCAAGCCCGCGTCGCCGGCCTACCTGACCGACGACGCCGAGGCTGAGATCGAGGCCGTGTGCGCAGGGCTGGGATTCGGCCAGTGCTCGGAATATCTCGTCCGGCCGACCATCAAGAAGGGGCGCCTGGTGCGGTTGCTGTCGAGCCTCGAACCCGAGCCGTGGAAGTTGCACGTCTATCGGCCGCGGCGTGGCCCGATGCCCCGTCGCATCCGGGTGGTGTACGACGAACTGGTGGCGAAGCTGGCGCAGGCAACGTGGCGAGGATAGGCGGTGGCGCCGCGTTTCCCGGCGATAAATCAAGTCGTGGCGAAGCGGGGTGAACCTCCGGTTTCGCCATAAACCTGCATAGCCATCCGGATTATTTCCGTTTCGTCGCGCGTATCTACAAAGATTGGGTTATTTCTGTCAATTATTTAGATTTTTAACGATAAAACATTCCCAATTCGAAAACCCGTCATCTCCCAATATTTGACCGCATGCTGCAAAGATTGAAACAGGGAAAGAAACGTCATTAATCTGCGTACGCGTTCAAGGCGAGCCGCGCGCCATTCACAACAACCGGGAGACGGAAATGAAGGGTAGAAATAATTTAGGAATATTGATGATGTGCTTCGTTGCTGCGGCGATAGGATTGTCCGCATGTGGCGGCGACGATGTCGGTTCGTCGCCGGCAACGGGCACGTCGGTGGCAGGGGCGACGTCGACCACCGGAACGACGCCAACGACCGGAGGCGGCGGAACCATGGGTACGTCGCCGACGGCAATGCAGCAGATCGCGGTGAATCCGCCACCGATGGGCTGGTCGTCATGGAACAGCCTCGAAGAGAACGTCAGCTTCAAAACGATCAAGGCCCAGGCCGACGGGCTGGCCGCACTGAATGCGAACCTCGCGACGGGCAACAAGTACCAGTATGTGAATATCGACGAAGGCTGGTGGACGTCCAGAAAGCGCGATGCGAACGGCAACTTCATCATCAACGTCGACATGAACGGCAATCGCACCAACCAATGGCCGGGCGGGATGAAGGTGATGGCCGATTACATTCACGGCAAGGGGTTGAAGGCCGGCATCTATATCGACTCGGGTCCGCAGGGCTGCGGAAACACGAACGGCACGCATTTTGTCGGCAGCGATTACGCGCACTACGATCATGATTTCCTGCAGTTCGCGCAATGGGGCTACGACTTCGTCAAGGTCGACTGGTGCGGCGGCAGCGCGGCCGGATACGATCCCCAGCAAGCCTATACGGCGATATCGCAGGCGATTCAGAAAGCCTATGCCGCCACCGGAAAACTGCTGGTGCTGAACATATGCGACTGGGGCACGCTCGGCAAAAGCGGATATCCCGATGCCGGCCTCGGGCCGTGGGACTGGGCGGCCGGCATCGCAACGTCGTGGCGGACGACGGGCGATATCTACGGGCCGGGGAGCGGTGTCCCGAACTTCGGCTCCGTGCTGGGCAACTTCAACGGTAACTATCATCCCGAAGGCCAGCATACCGGTTACTACAACGATCCGGACATGATGGTGGCCGGCATGGGCATGACGGCGGCGAACGACCTCGCGCACGTGAATCTGTGGGCCATTGCCGGCGCGCCGATGATTCTCGGCAACGACCTGTCGAAGACACTCTCGGGCGATACGGTGAGCCTGCTCACCAATCCCGAACTGATCGCAATCGACCAGGACATGCTGGGCCTGCAGGGATTGAAGGTCGCGGATGCCAATGGGCGGCAGGTCTGGGCGAAGCTGCTGGCCGGTGCCGGGAAACGCGCCGTTCTGCTGTTCAACAACGGTACGGCGGCGAGCGACATGACCGTTACGTGGCAGCAACTGGGTTTCGCCGCGGGTACTTCGGCGACCGTCCGCGATATCTGGACGCACAAGGATCTCGGCACGGCCGCCGGTTCCTATACGGTCGCGAGCGTGCCCGCCGGCGGCACCGTGATGCTGGTGCTGGGCGGCACGGACCTTCCGTCGACGACGTACCTGCCGGGCACGTTGACGGGCGGCGCGTCGTATTCGGACTGCCCTGCCTGCGCAACCGGGAAGAAGGTCATCGGGTTGGGTGCGGTGACGTTCAATAACGTGGCCTCGCAAACGGCAGGCGGCTACATTCAGATCGCCTACCAGAACACCGGAACGGAAACCGTCAAGGCGCAGCTTGGTGCGAACGGCGGAAACGGAACGACGCTCGCGTTTCCGTCCACGGGCAGTGCGATCGGCACGGTGACGGCCTTCGTCAACCTGCAGTCCGGGCGGAACACGTTGACCTTGTCGAGCCTCGACGGCACGACTGCGTCGCCCGCGATCACGTCGATTGCCGTGGTGCCCGGGCCGGTGAAGGTGCCGCCGCCGCCGCCGCTGGCCTATGAGGCCGAGGCCGCCGGCAACACGCTCGGCGGTGCGGCCCGCGTGTCGTCATGCGGCGCCTGTTCCGGCGGACAGGACGTCGGCTATATCGGCAACGGTGACGGCACCAGCAACGGGACGCTGACGATCAACGGCATCTCGGTTGCGGCGGACGGCACGTACAGCGTCGCGATCGCGTACGTGAACGGCGATTCGACACCGCGGAACGCGCAGCTCGGTTTCGACGGTGCAGCACCGATCTCCGTGGCGTTCCCGTCGACCGGCGGGTGGGGGAACGTATCGACGCTGACGGTGACGGGCGCGTTCAAACAGGGCAGCGCCAACACGCTGAAGTTCTCCAACCCGACGGGCTGGGCACCCGACATCGACGGAATCGGCGCACCGACGAGGCAATAACGTGCGCGTGGCGCGGCCAACCGGTCACGGGCGGTCGCGCCATCTCAGGGTGCGGACCTGACGAGGTTCGTCGGCTCGCGTCGCAAGGCACGTGCAAAGCCGACATATTGAGGCATCGTCATGGGGCAGACGCACCCGCGTCGGTGCCCGATGATCGACTGGAGACCCTGCATGCCGATACCCCGGATTGAAACGCGCGACGCCATGGGCGATCCCGATGTCGTTTATGTGAACCCGGATCATGTGCTCTGGATGTCGCTGCCGCGCGCCGCGCAGCGGCGGCCGGACAGCATGGCCATCCGCGTGGACGACCGGGCCAAGGGCGGCACGCTGCTGATGGCCGATCATCCGCCGGCTACCCAGCTCCTGCATGACCTCGGCCCGTTCGTGACGGTGACGCTGGCGAACTTGTCGTCCGACTATCCGAACGGTCTCGCGCATATTTGTGCGCCTGCGATCGTCAAGATCGCGACGGACGAGCACGACAAGCCGCTGGCCGTCCGGACGCTTGGCCGGGTTCATGTCCGGGACGGCTCGGCTTTCAAGGTCAAGGATTACGCCGGCGTGGCCGTGCAATGGCAGGCGTCGGTCGCGGCGGCTGGCCGCTGACCGGATATTCACCGCTTGCGGGACGACGCAGCGGCCTGTCATGCCGCTGCCGCCCGGCCGGCTTTTCCCTCAGGAAAACCCTTGCTTCCCCGCGACGACCGCTGCTTTCCGCGGTCGTTACCCGCCCGCAAGCGGCCACGGCGCAACGCTCGACCGGCCGCTTCCCGCATCCGTTCTCATCCCGCTCCAGCAAGGCTCTGCGCCCCGATAACCAGCCAAAGCAGGTATGGTGCATCGCACTAAATCGCGAATATTCCCGAATTTCAATACCTGCGAGGTATTGAAATCCGCGGCTAAAAGTATTGGACGGTGAATTTGCCCGGCGCGTATAAATCCGTCCCATGAACTCCCAACAAGCGGCGCGCCCCGTGTCCACCGTCACCATCGAACGTATCGCGCGGTAACCCGAGTCACGCAAAGCCGTCATTCCCCCAAATACACGTGGAGACACCATCATGAGCGTCAAAGTTTTCGATACCCGGGAAGTGCAGGATCTGCTGAAGGCCGCATCGAACGCCGGCGGCAACGGCGGCAGCGCGCGCACGCAGCAGATCGTGCTGCGCCTGCTCGGCGACCTGTTCAAGGCGGTCGACGATCTCGACATCACACCCGACGAAGTGTGGGCCGGCGTCAACTACCTGAACAAGCTTGGTCAGGATGGCGAAGCAGCGCTGCTCGCGGCCGGCCTCGGCCTTGAGAAGTATCTCGACATCCGGATGGACGCCGAGGACAAGGCGGTCGGCCTCGACGGCGGCACGCCGCGCACGATCGAAGGGCCGCTGTATGTGGCGGGCGCGCCGGTGCGGGACGGCGTATCGAAGATCGACCTCGACGCGGACGAAGGCGCGGGCCCGCTCGTGATCCACGGCACGGTGACCGGCCTCGACGGCAAGCCGGTAGCGGGCGCGGTGGTCGAATGCTGGCACGCGAACTCGAAGGGCTTCTACTCGCACTTCGACCCGACCGGCGCGCAGACCGAATTCAACCTGCGCGGCGCGGTGAGGACGGGCGCCGACGGCAAGTACGAATTCCGCACGCTGATGCCGGTCGGCTACGGCTGCCCGCCGCAGGGCGCGACCCAGCAACTGCTGAACGGCCTCGGCCGCCACGGCAACCGCCCGGCGCATGTGCACTTCTTCGTCGACAGCAACGGCCACCGCAAGCTGACGACGCAGTTCAACATCGCCGGCGATCCGCTGATCTGGGACGACTTCGCGTATGCGACGCGCGAGGAACTGATCCCGCCGGTGGTCGACAAGACCGGCGGCACGGCGCTCGGCATGAAGGCCGATGCGTACCAGGACATCGAGTTCAACTTCGTGCTGACGCCGCTGGTACAGGGCAAGGACAACCAGATCGTCCACCGCCTGCGCGCAGCCGCGACGGCCTGACCGCCCGCCGGCGCGGCGCGCATGCGCCGCCGCCGGCCGGGTCCCCCAGAGATTCAACCGATACCGATGCGAGCGTGCGTTGCAGGACGCGGCACGCGCATCGGAGGAGCCAACATGTCCGCCACCCTCGACCAAGCCAACGAACTGGATCACCTGCTCGCCACCGCCGTGCAGGATGACAAGGAGGCCGGCGTATTCCGCTGCCGCCGCGACATCTTCACCAATGCCGAGCTGTACGAGCTCGAGATGAAGCACATCTTCGAGAGCAACTGGGTGTATCTGGCGCACGAAAGCCAGATCCCGCACAACAATGACTACTACACGACGTGGATCGGCCGTCAGCCGGTGGTCGTCACGCGCGACAAGGCCGGCGAGCTGCACGCGGTGATCAATGCGTGCGCACACAAGGGTGCGATGCTGTGCCGCCGCAAGCACGGCAACAAGGGCAGCTTCACGTGCCCGTTCCACGGCTGGACGTTCTCGAACACCGGCAAGCTGCTGAAGGTGAAGGACGAGAAGACGACCGAGTATCCGGTGCAGTTCAACACGAACGGGTCGCACGACCTGAAGAAGGTCGCGCGCTTCGCGAACTATCGCGGCTTCCTGTTCGGCAGCCTCGGCGCCGACGTGCTGCCGCTCGAGGACTACCTCGGCGAAACGCGCGTGATCATCGACCAGATCGTCGACCAGGCGCCGAACGGGCTCGAAGTGCTGCGCGGCAACTCGTCCTACATCTACGAAGGCAACTGGAAGATGCAGATGGAGAACGGTTGCGACGGCTACCACGTCAGTACCGTGCACTGGAACTACGCGGCGACCATGGGCCGCCGCAAGGAAGACGGCACCAAGGCCGTCGACGCGAACAGCTGGAGCAAGTCGGTCGCGGGCGTGTACGGCTTCGACAACGGCCACATCCTGCTGTGGACGAAAACGATGAACCCGGAAGTGCGGCCCGTGTACCAGCACCGTGAAGAGATCAAGGCGCGCGTCGGCGACGTGCAGGCCGATTTCATCGTCAACCAGACGCGCAACCTGTGCGTGTATCCGAACGTGTTCCTGATGGACCAGTTCAGCACGCAGATCCGCGTCGTGCGGCCGCTCGGCGTCGACAAGACCGAAGTCACGATCTTCTGTTTCGCGCCGAAGGGCGAGAGCGAAGCCGACCGCACGCTCCGCATTCGTCAGTACGAGGATTTCTTCAACGTGACGGGCATGGGTACCGCCGACGATCTCGAGGAGTTCCGCGCATGCCAGGCAGGCTACGCGGGCATCACGGCGATGTGGAACGACCTGTCGCGCGGCGCGCCGCTGTGGGTCGACGGCCCGGACGAGAACGCGAGGAAGATGGGGCTGAACCCGCGCATTTCCGGCGAGCGCAGCGAGGACGAAGGACTGTTCGTGTGCCAGCACGAACACTGGGTGCAGGTGATGCGCGATGCGCTGAAGAAGGAACGCGGGGAGGTGGCGGCATGAACTTCGATTACCGGACTATCTGCGCCGCGTTGTATCGCGAAGCGCGCCTGCTCGACGATCGCCAGTGGGACGAGTGGCTGACCTGCTACGCGGAAGACGTCACGTACTGGATGCCCGCGTGGGACGACGACGATCGGCCGACCGACGACCACCAGAGCCAGATCTCGCTGATGTACTACCCGGATCGCGGCGGCCTCGAGGATCGCGTGTTCCGGATCAAGACCGAGCGCAGCGGCGCGTCGACGCCCGAGCCGCGTACCAGCCACAACGTGACGAACGTCGAGGTGCTGGCCGAACGCGACGACGAGGTCGACGTGCGCTACAACTTTCACACGCTGAACCATCGTTACCGCGTGACCGATCACTTCTTCGGCACGATGTTCGTCACGTTGCGCAAGGCGGGCGACGCGTGGTTGATCTCGTACAAGAAGATCGTGCTGAAGAACGACTACATCCGGCAGGTGCTCGACGTCTATCACGTCTGACGCCGTTGTTTTGTCATGAAGGGAAGTGGAGGTGATTCCATGTCCAGCTACAAGATTGCACTGAATTTCGAGGACGGGGTGACCCGCTTCATCGACTGCAAGGCCGGCGAGAAAGTCCTCGACGCGGCTTTCCGCGCGAAGATCAACTTGCCGATGGACTGTTCCGACGGCGTGTGCGGCACCTGCAAATGCCGCGCCGAAAGCGGCAGCTACGACCTCGGCGACGACTACATCGACGACGCGCTCACCGAAGACGAAAAGGACGGCGGCCTCGTGCTGACCTGCCAGATGGTGCCGCAAAGCGATTGCGTGATCGCGGTGCCGACGTCGTCGGTCGCGTGCAAGACCGGCCACAGCGGGTTCGCCGCGACGGTGACCAAGGTCGAGCAGCACAACGATGCGGCCGTCGTGCTCGAACTCGACGTCGGCGCGGCCGCGCCCGTGTTTCTGCCGGGCCAGTACGTGAACATCGACGTGCCCGCGAGCGGCCAGCACCGTTCCTATTCGTTCTCGTCGGCGCCGGCCGATGCGAAGGTCAGCTTCCTGATCAAGAAGATTCCCGGCGGCGTGATGAGCACGTGGCTCGAATCGGCGCGGCCGGGCGACAAGCTGGAACTGCACGGGCCGCTCGGCAGCTTCTACCTGCGCGACGTGCAGCGGCCGCTGCTGTTCCTCGCGGGCGGCACGGGCCTCGCGCCGTTCCTGTCGATGCTCGAGGTGCTGGCGCGTACCGGTTCGCGGCAGAAGGTGCACCTGATCTACGGCGTGACGCGCGATCTCGATCTCGTGCTGGTCGACGCGATCGAAGCGTATGCGGCGAAACTGCCGAACTTCAGCTTCGCGACCGTCGTCGCGGACGCCGGGTCGGGCCATCCGCGCAAGGGCTGGGTCACGCAGCACATTCCGGCCGATGCGCTGAACGACGGCGACGTCGACGTCTATCTGTGCGGGCCGCCGCCGATGGTCGACGCGGTGCGCACGTACTTCGACGACGAAGGCGTGAAGCCGAACAGCTTCCACTACGAGAAGTTCACCCCCAACGTCACGGCAAAGGCGGCATGATCATGCAACGATTCTCGGGCAAGGTCGTCGTCGTTACCGGCGCGGCGCAGGGCATCGGCCGCGGCGTCGCGCTGCGCGCGGCGGCCGAAGGCGGCAAGGTGCTGTTCGTCGATCGCGCGGATTTCGTCGCCGAGGTCGCGGCCGAAGCGACGGGCGGCGGGACAGGCGGCGAGACGGCCGGATTCGTCGCGGATCTCGAAACCTACGAAGGCGCGCACGCGGCGATCGCGTGTGCGGTGCAGACGTTCGGCGGCATCGACATCCTGATCAACGGCGTCGGCGGCGCGATTCGGATGCGCCCGTTCGCCGAATTCGAGCCGGCGCAGATCGACGCGGAGATCCGCCGCTCGCTGATGCCGACGCTCTACACGTGCCACGCGGCGCTGCCGCACCTGCTTGCGCGCGGCGGCGGCACGATCGTCAACATCTCGTCGAACGCGACGCGCGGGATTCGCCGCGTGCCGTATTCGGCGGCGAAAGGCGGCGTCAATGCGCTGACGCAGGCGCTCGCGATGGAATACGCGGAGCACGACATCCGCGTCGTCGCGACCGCGCCGGGCGGCACCAGCGCGCCGCCGCGCCGCGTGCCGCGCAATGCGGCCGGCGACAGCGAGCAGGAACAGGCGTGGATGAGCGAAGCCGTGCGGCAGGTGACCGATTCGACGTTCTTCAAGCGTTACGGCAGCCTCGACGAGCAGATCGCGCCGATCCTGTTCCTGGCATCCGACGAGGCGAGCTACATCACCGGCACGGTGCTGCCGGTCGCGGGCGGCGATACGGGCTGAGCGGTGCGCCGCTTGCCATTATTCATCGACAATCAACCGGCCGGCGCCGAGACGCCGGCCACGGAGACATTCATGCGTGATCGCAAAGCCATCGTTCCGGCGGGAATGGAAGCGGTGTACGAAAAAATCGGCTACGCGCCGGGCCTGCAGGTCGGCGATACGCTTTACGTGTCCGGCCAGATCGGCCGCGACGCGGCGATGCAACTGGTCGACGGCCGCGAAGCGCAGATCGTGCAGGCGTTCGAGAACCTGAAACGTGTGCTGGACGCGGCCGGCGCATCGTTCAACGATGTGGTCGACCTGACGACGTTCCATACCGACATGCGCGACCTGCCGCTGTTCATGCAGGTTCGCGACCGTTACATCGATGCGCACCCGAAGCCGGCGTGGACGGCGGTCGGCGCACACATGCTGGGCGGGTCGCCCGGTTATATCGTCGAGATCAAGGCGGTGGCGGTGCTGCAACGGTGATCGCCGATGCCGATTGCGATGTCGGGCATGTCCTTCAAGGCCGTTTCATTGCCAACCGCATTACGCGAGCCGGAATTTCTTTCTCAGGCTCGCATCGACAGGGCCGGCCGGCATGAAGCGCCGCAACTTGCGCAAAAGCGATGCCTCTCCGTTCGGCGTGCGCCGCATGCGCCATGCACCGAGCGCCGCTTCGACAATGGTGGCGGCCACGCCGTCGGGCTCGGGCGCGGTTTTCACGCTGTCGACGACCGCGCGCGATGCAAGCGTTCGCTCGCGGTCGTAATCGGCGATCGGCGCGCTTGCTTGCGGCGCATTGACGTCCAGGTTGGTCCGCGTAAACGACGGTTCGACCAGCGTCGCGCGAATACCGAACTGGCGCACTTCGTGATCCAGCGTTTCGGTCAGCCCCTCCACCGCGTGCTTGGACGCCGCATAGAGTCCCATGTATGGCGCCGGCAAAAAGCCGAGCACCGAGCTGACATTGACGATCCGTCCGCGCCGTTGTGCCCGCATGTGCGGAAGTACGGCCTGGGTCGTACGCAGGATGCTGAACACGTTGGTGTCGAACAACGCCGTTGCTTCCGTCACGGAGGTTTCCTCCACCGCGCCGATCAGGCTTGTTCCCGCATTGTTGACGAGCACGTCGATACGCCCGGCGCGATCGACGATCGTTCGAATACCTGATTGAACGGACGCATCGTCGCGAACGTCCATCTCGATCAGCTCGACGCCGGCGACGGGTGCCGTTTTCGCGATGCTGCGCACGGTGCCGAACACGCGGCACCCGCGTTTGGCGAACTTCTCTGCGGCGGCGCGCCCGATACCCGACGACACCCCGGTCACGAGTACAACGGTGGAATTCGACATGCTGTTTCCTTCGATATGGTGAATGGAGGGGGTGTCAATCGCGCGCGTCGAGCGCATGCTGGAGCACGGGCTCGGCAGGCGCATGTCGGCCATCGCGCGAACCGGCGGTATGGCCGGGCCGGATCCTGAACCAGATCGCGTACATGGCCGGCAGGAACACCAGCGTGAGGACCGTCCCGGCGAACGTGCCACCGATCAGCGTGTACGCGAGCGTTCCCCAGAACACCGAATGGGTCAGCGGGATGAACGCGAGCACCGCCGCCATGGCCGTGAGAATCACCGGGCGCGCGCGCTGCACGGTGGCCTCGACGACCGCATGGAACGGATCGAGGCCCGCCTGTTCGTTCTGATGGATCTGCCCGATCAGAATCAGCGTGTTGCGCATCAGGATGCCCGACAGCGCGATGAGGCCGACCAGCGCGTTGATGCCGAACGGCTGCCCGAACAGGATCAGCGTCGGCACCACGCCGATCAGCCCGAGCGGGCTCGTCAGGAACACCATCACCATCGCGGAGATCGAGCGCACCTGGAAGATGATGATGATCAGCGTGACCGCGAGCATGATCGGGAACAGCGGCAGCATCGCAGTCGTCGCCTTGCCCGATTCCTCGATGGAGCCGGCCTGCTCGATCCGATAACCGCTCGGCAGTTTCGCGATGATCGGCTGAAGCTGCTTGGTGATCGCTGTCGAGACATCCGGTGGTTGCAGACCCTCGGCGATATCGCCGCGCACCGTGATCGTGGGAACGCGATCGCGCCAGCGCATGATCGGCTCCTCCATCCGCACGTCGACCTTGCCGACCTGCGACAGCGGAATGCGCTGCCCGTTCGCGCCGGCGAGCGTGAAGTCGCCTAGGCGGGCCGGGTCGAGCCGCGCATCGCCGGCCGAGCGCGCGACGACCTGCACGGTCCGAATATCCTCGCGCACGGCAGTGACCGGCACGCCGGTGAGCAGGAACTGCAGTTGCTGCGCGACGGCGCTGGACGTCAGCCCCACCGCCTGCAAGCGATCCTGCTGCAACGTGAAGTGCAGCGTCGGCGCACGCGTGCCCCAGTCGGCATTGACCGTGCGCATCATCGGGCTGCCTGCCATCAAGTGCTGAACCTCGACTGCGATATCACGCAGCTTGTCCGGATCGGGGCCCGTGATCCGGTAGGCTACCGGGAACGGCGAATACGGGCCGAACACGAGTTGCGTGACGCGCACCCGTGCTTCGGGTGCAAGACCGTCGGCGATCGTCCGCCGCAGTCGCGCCTTCAGCGCATCGCGTTCCTCCTGACTGTCCGTGCGAATCACGATCTTCGCGAACGACGGATCGGGCAGTTCCGGTCCCATTGCCAGGAAAAAGCGTGGCGCACCCTGGCCGACATAGGCGGTAACGATCCTCGCTTCCTTTTGCTTGGCGAGCCATGCCTCGACCTTTGCCGTCGCGGCGCTCGTTTGCGTGATCGAAGTGCCGTACGGCATCTGCACTTCGACCAGCACTTCGGGTCGATCGGAGATCGGGAAGAACTGCTTCTTGACGACCGCCATGCCGAGAATGGCCAGCACGAACAGGCCGACGACCGACCCGGCGACCAGCCATTTGCGCGCGATCACGCGTGCGAGCACCTGGCGGAAACGGTTGTAGCGGGGCGTGTCGTAGATCGCGTCGTGACCGCCGTCGACCTTCTTGAAGTCCGGTAGCATCTTCACGCCGAGGTACGGCGTGAAGACCACCGCGACGATCCACGATGCGATCAGCGCGATTCCCACGATCCAGAACATGTTGCTGGTGTATTCGCCGGCGGTGGAGCGTGCGAAGCCGTTCGGCATGAAGCCGACCGCGGTCACCAGCGTGCCGGCCAGCATCGGCGCGGCCGTATGGCTCCACGCATAGGCCGACGCGGCCACGCGGCCGTAGCCTTCCTCCATCTTCACGACCATCATTTCGATCGCGATGATCGCGTCGTCCACCAGCAGCCCCAGCGCGAGGATCAGCGAGCCGAGCGTGATGCGGTCGAAGTTCTTGCCGGTCGCGGCCATCACGACGAACAC
>Ga0105240_10003455_pt1 | contig 24510 bp, 23 predicted proteins | sample KBSC54metaG_FD_80426 | JGI IMG/M metagenome (GOLD analysis project Ga0105240, IMG submission 80426) | Corn rhizosphere microbial communities from Kellogg Biological Station, Michigan, USA - KBS C5-4 metaG | ecosystem: Host-associated > Plants > Roots > Rhizosphere > Soil | place: Michigan, USA...
CCAGGGACAGCATCAGCGCCGTGATCAATATCCCCCAGAAACTGGACTTCACAAATGTCATATACACCAAGAAATACAATATTTTCTCCCACCATGCATACCTTTCTTTGCCGCTGATGGCAACGACCTTCTTATTCCCGTCCGTCAGTACATCTGTAATCACGTTGAATCGATCACCGGCCAGGTGATGGAGATATGCCTGGCAGGTATCCAGCCCGTCCTGGGCCTTGACCAGCAGAATGGAATCCAGGAAGAATTGCCGGGCGACATCATTCCATGCCCCCTTCAGACGGTTGAGACTATCGAGTGGTCCCGCGCTGTCCGCCCTGTCGGATGGGAATAAACGAAGGTTGACCAGCATGGCCTTCCAGAAATTGATGACTCTTTGCAGGGAGTCGGATTTTTTCCGGTCGATATCCACCAGGCTTTGACAGTCTTGTTGCACATATACATGCGTTTTATAGGCCTTCCCCGCCGAGTCCGCCAGATGATATGCCCTTGCGTCTTCCTTTTCCCCTATCTCATACGTCCCATCACTGGTCAGTGTGTCCATCCCCCAACCCAAACCCAGTATCAGGTTGGCATTGCTGATATCATTGGTGATCTTCGAATACCCCGAATCCAGCACCGCTTTCGGCCTTATAGAGTCTCTGCTGCCTTTGATAAAATCCTTATATCGGGAAGAGTCTTTCGTCAGCTCCACCCCCATCGTCACCAGCTGTGCCCGGGCCTCCTTGTCATTCGCCAATATCTTTGCAATGCGGATGCTATCCACGTTATAGGTCAGGGCGATCACAAAGCCCAGCCAGAAAAGTATCCTTGTAAATCTCTTTTTATACCAGCCCGTAGTCCGATCCATCGTCTCCTCGAACCATCGCATCAGCCCGGCCTTAAAGGCTTCGAAATCCTGGGACGCATCGTCCAGCAGTATACCGATATGTTTAAGGGTCTCCGGTTGAATATGAAGGCTGTTGACCTTGAGAGCAAAAGCCACCTGCTCGATCTTTGTCTTACCGATGCCTTTCTCCGCCAGCATATTGATCACCGTGAGAGCAAAGGTCTCTGCGGAAATATAGGAGGGATACGTGTGCTTGAATAGGCCCGGCTTTTCCGCCTCCGTACGGGATAAATATTTTATGGAAGGATATTCATAGAATTTCCCAGCTACGCTGGATTTGAATTCCGGCCGCTCCAGGAGGAAAAGGTTCTTCCAAAAGCTGGGCGGCTCGATCTCTGCAGCCTCATAATACCCGTCATTCAACATTCTCTCTATGGCTGTCCTCAGCATCAGCGCCCTGATCTGCATCCATCCCGACAGTATCTCCCCTACAATGCTCGTGAGCAGACTGTATAGCAGGTATATAACGACCAGCCCTATCACTACGCTGATAGCGATGTTGTCAAACATAGGTTATATTATTTTATGCTTCGATTTATATGGGGATACAGACATGCACAAGGTAGACTTGCATTACATAGTATACAACAGGAAAAACACCCTTTTTGCCCGCCGGTCGTTAGAGCCTGCCCATGCCGCCAGCCCCATCTTCCCAAACCCGCCGTTAGGAAGGGCCGGTGAGGAGATGAGCCTATTTATCGTACCTTGGCGCCTAATTCAACCTACTCCTAATGAATTGTATACGGACCAGGATCGTTCCCATCGTTCTTTTCGCCAGTCTGACCCTGTCCGGCTGTGCCGTACTCACCGACAGCCAGGTTAAGAACATCAATGCTTTTGCCGCCACCGCCAAAGGCTATTGCGCCTTCCCTAGCGCGGTACTCCGTCAGCGGGCCGACTTTCACCTGCACAGCGAACTCGTCGTGGCAAGCCAGTTCACCGACCCTGACGCCATCGACCATCGCCTGGACGCAGCCCGGAAGAGCTATAACGGCTCCATACAAATGTCCTCGAAATTCGACCTCTCCCTCCAGCTGATCCAGCAATACGCGGGTCTGCTCACAAAATTGAGCAGTGCACAGTATATAACGGATCTTAGCGCACCCACGGCCTCGCTGGGAGAAAACCTATCCAGCCTGGTGAACATCTACAATTCCAAGGTTAAGGACACCCTCCCCTCCGGCCTGGGCGCCAGCATCTCCAAGGTGGTGCTGCTGATAGGCAAGACCCTCACCCGGCATAAACAGACAGCCGCGCTAAAGGAGTTCGTGCTGGCGGCCGACACCCTCGTACAGGTGACGACCCGCAACCTCATCACCGTGCTGGATGGAGAAAGCTTTACGGATGCCAAAGGCAATACCTTCCCCTCCCTGCAGTCCCTGCTGGCTACGGAAAAGGATTTTTTTATGCAGAGCTATAGGCGGGTAGTCTTTGGCGACCATACCCGGATCAATTATGAGAGTATCAAATTTTATTACGATGAGCTCACCGCGTATGATAATACCGAGCTGGCACGACAGGCCATCGTACAGGCCGCTAAAGGTCTGGCAAAGGCGCATGCCCAGCTGGCCATAAATGTCCGGGAGAAAAAAGACCTCAAGGACATTATTGCCCAGACACAACAGTTGATCACCGATGTGCAGTCCGTCGGTAATATTTTTGCCGGCCTCCCCAATCCCATCAAATTACCATAAACTTTATCGAGTATGAACACCGAAACCTTGAACGCATTGAAGCAGGTCAATAGCCTGATCGCCCAATTACAGGACTCCCTCAGGGACACCAATCTTACACCCCAGGAGAAGGGACTCATCCAGAAGGCCATCAACGATCAGATGGATATCCAGGATACGCTGATCCAGGACACGCTGCAAGCCATGGTGGATAAGATCAATGCCGCCAACACCGATCTCCAGGACCTCATAACCAAAATGCAAAAGACCAGCGACAAGCTGGCTAAATTGGCAGCCGGTATCAAAAAAGTATCCGATGTGGTGGGCGCCCTGGCAGAGATCACTACCAAGGCGATGTCGGCAGGGCTGCTCGGGGGCGCCTAACGCCCCAAAAAGGGTGTTTTTCCCGGGTGTCCTGTTTTTTAGTCTATTTCAACTCCATCACCGCCAGCTTCGCATCCCCCTCACCGGCATTCTCAAGGTCCAGATCCGACCCAGCCGGAACAAAAACATAATCCCCTCGTTTATGCAAGTCCGTATGATATACTTTCACATCCTCTCCATCCGCCACGCATACGACCACCACAGCCCCTTTACGAACCCCGATATGCAGGTCCTTCTTTCCCGTCAATGATACCCGATAGCCCCGCACCGGCTTCTCGTCGAACAAAAGCTGAAAAGCATCTCCCGTCAGCGGAGGATCAATGGCCTTATGCGTCTTGTGCGGCAGTTCCATATCGATGACATGGAACTCATGGTCATCCGCATTCCATACCCGGTGGATCCGCGGCGTATCATAAAAACTCTCGAACCAGATATTCCCATCCGCAAAAGATGGTTTTTTCCTCGGCTCGATCCTGACTTGTGATCCTGTCTTCGTATTGCTGAGAATAAGAAATACCGACGGCGTCGAATGCTTATGCCAGAGAGAAGTATCTCCGGGAGGGATATGCACATCCAGGATACGCACCCATGCATTCTCAAACACCTTATGATGCCGCGGCTCCTGGGAGACCTGTACCTGTGCCTGGCTGACATAACTCAAACTTGCCGACAAAGCCATACATACAATTTTCCGACGCATTGTTTTTTTTATAAAAATACGATATTACATCATGACTCTCCAACAAGCGCTCTCGCTGATCAGCCCCGCGGCGTCCGTTCTCTCCACAGGACCCAGCCCAACAGCGGATGCTACTGGCCCTGCTCTCCGCTGGGCCGATCTGGGCTGTGGCTCCGGTCTCTTCACAACAGCATTGGCCCGGCTGCTCCCTCCCGGCAGCACCGTCTATGGTGTCGATACCCATCCCACCGTCCGGCAACAAACGACACCCGTAGCAATCAAGCCCCTCACAGCCGACTTCGTAAAGGACCCGCTCGACCTGCCTCCACTCGACGGTATCCTCATGGCCAATTCCCTGCATTATGTAAAGGATAAGCTCATTCTCATCCAAAAACTAAAAACTTACATGCATCCCGCCAGCCCCTTCCTCATCGTGGAATACGACACCGACAAGCCCGTCCCTGTCTGGGTGCCCTATCCCATCAGCTACGACTCGCTTACCCGCTTTTTCAAAGATCACAAGATTGAAAAATTGGGGGAACGCCCCTCCGCCTATGGACGCGCGAACATGTATGCTGCGCTGGTCCAGCCCAGGTGATACCTTGCGCTCATCCGCAATATCTCTTTCGGCTAACCGAAATTTTTTATCATAAACCACTTACACACCACAAATTCTCTACTACCATTATGTCCCAACACCCCCGAAGGAAGTAAATTTGATCACTCCACGACCTCTCTTTCACTGTCACTCACCGGCTCCGGTTTCATTCATTTATTTATAAAACCACAACATCATGAACATCGTTCAACACCTCCGCTATGGCGCCATTGCATCATTGGCCCTACTTCTGTTTACTGCATGCCGGAAGGACATCAGCACTTCTCCCGCACAGCCATCATCCGACAACAAGGACCTCGTCCTTACACCCGCCGGGTATATGGAAAGATCCAAAGTACATTTCATCGATGGAGATCATCAACTGACGGTATTCAATGGACGCCTGTTGCGGACGGAAAAAAAGTCAGGCAAAATGCTCGAGGATTTTGGTCCCGTACAGATCACACCCACCCGCCTGCCGGCTGCATCCGGATGGATCGCCTATGCCTATTGGTCTAACACCGGTACGCCCATCACCTATTTCACGACCAATTGGGTCGTCCCCTCTGCGCCAACGAACAAGGCAAATCAAACCATCTTCCTTTTCAATGGCATGCAGGATGGAACAACCTCCACCTCGTATATCATCCAACCCGTATTGCAATGGGGACCTTCCGCGGCAGGCGGCGGAAAATATTGGGCCGTCACCAACTGGTATGTATCCAGCAGCCAGGCTTTTTACGGTACGCTCGCCACCGTCAGCACAGGCGCCACCCTCCAGGGTATCATGCAGCAGACAGCCGTATCCGGAAGTAATTACAGCTACAACTCGTCTTTTGTAGGTTATCCCGCTGCCACCGCGCTCCAGGTGAACAATGTTCCCCAGGCATTTTGGGCAGCCGAGACATTGGAAGCCTATGGCGTCACCAATCCATCTACTCAATACCCGCCCAACAGTAATGTAGCCATGTCGTCCATTCAAATATTAAAAGGCAGTACCAATGCCAGCATCAGCTGGACAACAGCACACGCCAGCGGCGCTACGCAAAGAGCATCTGTCGTCAGCAACAGCTCCCCCGGCGGAGAGGTGGATATTACTTTTCATTAACCCGGTCTGCTTCAACATATGGGCCACGTTGGTCATCGTTATCAGCGTGGCCCTTATCTCCCTCACTCCGTTCGCAGACTTTTCACCGGATTGATCGATGCCGTCCTCAACGCCTGGACACTCACCGTTATCACCGTGATCGCCATCACCATCAGGGCTCCGCCAAGATATACCCAGACACTCATATCCACCCGGTAAGTAAAATCCTGCAGCCAGCGGTGCATCGCCCACCACGCCAAAGGCAGGGCAATGACAATAGCCACCAGCGCCAGTTTCACAAAGCTGCCCGACAACAGCACCACCAGGTCCGTCAGCGAGGCGCCCAGCACTTTACGCACGCCGATCTCTTTTATACGCTGTTTGGCGGCAAATGCGGAAAGACCCAGCAGCCCCAGACAAGCCAGCACAATAGCTATCATCGAGAATAAGTTCATGACGGTGCCCAGCCGCCGTTCCGACGAATACATCCGCTCATACTCCTCGTCGAGGAATTGGTACTCGAAGGGCAGATAGGGTACGAGCGTCTTCCACTTTACCTGTAATCCCGCAATGGTCTCCTGGAACCTGTCTCCATTCACCTTTACCAATAGGTGTGAAGCGCGATCGCTCGGGAAAAGTACCAGCGGCTTGATCGGCTCATGCAGCGACTTGAAATGAAAATCCTTTACCACCCCTTTTACATAACCCTTGCGTTCTCCCATATACATCACCTTACCGATCGCCTCCCGCGGACTCCATCCAAGGACACGGGCCGCCGATTCATTCAATATAAAATGGAATACGCTGGGCGCCTTCTCATCCGGCTCTCCCGCAGATGTCACAGGATGAGCATCCTTTATATCCTGCTCTGTAAGGTCAGCGCCCTCCACCAGCTGCAGACCGCTGGTACGGATAAAATCCTCATCGATAGGATCCGCCGTCACATTCTGCTGCTGATTCGCCGGCATGGCGGCACTGCGCATATTGTATCCCCCGGCAATGCTCACCGGTGTGCTCACGCAATGTGATATGCTGACTACATGAGGCACCCTGCCAAACTCCGACTTTATCGTTTTTACATCCTTCATCATCTGGCCCACCATTGGCAGCACCAGCACATGATCCCGATCATATCCCAGCTTCTTATGCTGGATAAGATACAGCTGCCGCTGCATGATGATGGTCGACACGATCAGGAATACGGAAATGACAAATTGGAATACGATCAGCGACTGCCGCAGCCCCCTGCCCGACCGTGTATTCTTAAAAGCGCCCTTTAATACCTTCACAGGCTGGAAGCCCGTCAGTATCACCGCCGGATAGCTGCCCGCCAGCAGGCTCACCACTACTCCCGTCAGCAGACTGAATAAGATAAAAGGCGCCGAGGTCAGCTCCGATACATTTAGATCCCTTCCCGTCAGCCGGTCAAAGGCGGGCAATGAAACACCCGCTATCAGCAGGCTGAGCACTACCGCCGTAGCACATACGAGCGTGCTCTCTCCGATGAACTGCCAGAACAGCTGCCCCTTGCTCGCACCGATGACTTTCCTGACCCCTACTTCCCGTGCCCGCTCGACACTACGCGCCGTAGAAAGATTTATATAGGTGCTGCATGCAATGACGAGTATCAATAAGGCGACTCCCGCCAGTATATAGATATAGGAAATGGAAGTGTTTGGTTCGAATGCATCGTATGGAGAATATAAATGGATACGGGGGAAAGACTCCAGGTAGAAATTGATCGAAGCTCCCTCCCCAGCCATCTCCTTTTTCATAAAGGCAGGCAGCTTGGCTTGCAGGCCGGCGATAGAACTTTCATCCTTTAATAAAAGATAGGTAGTATAATTAGCCTCCCAATAGGTCATCTCCTGGATGTCGCCCGTAGAAGAAAAGCTTGCCATCAGGTCCGGACGGAACTGCGAATTAGAGGGAAGATCCCTTATGACCCCCGTCACCACATAAGGCGTGCTGTCGGTCCCTACCCGGAGGACCTTACCCATGGGGTCCTCCCTGTTAAAGTATTTCCGGGCCGTGGACTCCGATAATACCACCTTACCCGTCCCCGACAGGGCGGTATGAGGGTCCCCCTCTATCATCGGCACGGTGAAAATGTCAAAAAAGCTGCTGTCCACATACATAAAGTGCTTCTCCATGAACAGCTTATCCCCGTAACCAACCACCTTGTCCGGGTCATACATACGCACCGCCGACACCACTTCCGGGAAGTTCCTGACCATGGCGGGCGCCACCTTTGTGCTGGTAAAGTTGCCCTTGGTCCATTCCGTGCTGCCGTCGAATTTATACTCCATGATGACCCGGGCGATCCGGGACCCTTTGACCTCAAAAGCGTCATAGCTCAGCTCATGCCGGATATAAAGGGTTATTAGCAGACAGCTCGTCAGCCCTACCGTCAGTCCAAAGACATTTATAAAGAAGGAAGCGCGGTTCTTCCGTAAATTCCGCAAGGCAGTTATAAGCAAATTTTTTAACATATTGTCGTTTTTTTACCTACATACCTCTAAGAAATAGTAAGCATTAACCCTTACTTGGGGTAGTTTTTCCACAAAACCCTACGTATTACAGAAAAAACGCCGTTTCTATGTATTAGAATTTGTACTACATAGTAGTAGTAGCTTTGACTACAAACAGACACTTATCTGACCTTCCTTTTTGACGACCTTAGACCTCAAAGGCTCGACAGCCATTGGCCCTGGCTGCGGATTTTCTGACAATTATCCAATTATTGATTAATCCTCTCGGGATATCCCGGGGTGGGTACATATTGAAAACAACTTCTTGAGGATGCTATCCTTAAGATACCATTAAATCTCAAACCAATGAAAAGTTATTTGGCGTTGACGCCCGTACTTTTACTGGCAGTCCTATGCAACCCTTATTCTGAAGCCACCGCGCAAAGTTGCACTTCTACCGTCGGCGCCAACAATGGCGGTTCATTCTCCACCATGGCATATGGCGGATCCACATTTACATGGTCCAATCCGTCCAATGCACAAAATGCTGACGGAAGCTACGCCATCGCAGGCGCCACCCTGGCGATCCTTTCAACAGCCTGGTCAAATTATTTAGTGGTGCAGAATTTCGGCTTCTCTATTCCATCTACCGCCACCATTTGTGAGATCATCGTGGATATACAACGTAGTGAAACAGGCCTGGCTCTCGGCGCTGATGTAAAGGACAGGTCCGTTCGTCTCCTGCAAAATGGAGCGCTGTATGGTAATGATCTGGCCAGTGGATCAAGCTGGCCCTCATCCGACGGTACCGTGACGTATGGCAATGCATTATTAGCAAGTACCTGGGGCGGCAGCTGGCAGCCATCAGACGTCAACAATTCCAATTTTGGAGTAGCCATCTCTACCCAGCTGAGCACGAACCTCGTCTCTCTTGCCTTGCAGGGTAAGGTCAATCAGATCAAGGTTACCATCATATACGATCCCAATTCTCTACTAAGTGTCTCGCTGGGCAAATTCTCCGCCACCGTTTCACCCAACGAGGATGGGCATCTGCTCACGTGGACCGCCAATGCAACAGCAGGTGGTAATTTTATCATACAACGGTCCGGCAACAGCAGCGACTGGCAGGAGATTGCAACGGTGCCCATGGCATCTTCGGGGCACGACCCGTCAGCATCCGGCTCAATGACATCCTACTCCTATACAGACCATGATCCGCTGGACGGCGCTAATTTCTACCGTCTGCATATGGTCGACGCCAGTGGCAGATCAGCTTACTCAACCATAAATGAAGTGACCATGAAAAACCAAACAACCATCCGGTGCTGGCCCAACCCTTGTGTCCAGACCATCAATGTATCCAGTCCACAACCCGTCACCAGGATCACCTTAAAGGATCTGATGGGACGTACACTCTATATGCGGCAGACAGCAGCGCCTACCGGTGACTGGCAGATACCTGCCGGGAACCTGCCGCCAGGAGTCTATTTTGTACTGGTGGGATCACAGACGCTCCGTGTGCTGAAAGAAGCTAACTAGACAGACTCTTTTACCCCCCTGGCGGGTTGCGCAGCAGCCCCCAGGGATTACATAATCCGCTGGCAATTGGGCTATTTTTTGTAGCTGACCAATTGCCGAAAATAAATGGCCGGCCCCCAGCGGGCCCGGAACCAGGGCACCTCACGGCCCGGCGAAGACGTTGCCGGGCCTTTTTTATGGCTGACCTCGCGGCACGCTGTGCGCCTGGGCGGCCCGTGTTGCGGCAGCCCAAAAGATGGAATTGGTTAATATCTTTTTATACGCAGCATTATCAAAGAGTATAGGAGAATGCCCCATGAATATATACACATTCCTCGCCCCCATCTTCGGATTGCTCCATATCACAGGATGATCCCCCATTTTCACCGTTGTATCCGGCCGGTACGATCCCTCATCTACATTGGCCAGCACCTGTACATTTGGCCTGGGACTCTTATCCCATGTATACCATTCTTCTTTTTCTATGACAAAAGAGTCCGGTACATCCTTCATCACGGGATGATCCCTGTTCTCCACATGGACAGTCCCACTGGCAAATCGCGCGATATAGTCCTTCCATCGTATGCCCCCCATAAAATTGGAAAACCAGGGCCACATCGGATATCCATCGAACTCCCCCAACAAGGTGGCGTGATGCATCCCGATCCACCCTCCTCTACCTTCTTCGATATATTTGATAAAGGCAGCCATCGCCTCCGCCGGCCATGCATAGGGCGCGTAGTCCAGCTGAATGATCAGCGCATAGGCTGACAGATACTTCTCGGTCATCGTATCCGGGCGTGTGATATAGTCTATCTTGAAATTGCTATCCGCCGCCAGTTGATCCAGCCACACCTTCGCCCGCCTGGAATAATCCAGGTGATGCCCGCCATTCTCATACAATGCCAAAACCCTGAATCGCGGTTTCGCCACCCGCATCCATCGCAGCTTCTCTGCATCCGGGGTCTCCCGGCTTAGTATATACTGCTTTTTATATTGGATAATGTTCTGGGGCCGTCCCACCAATGCGGTGGCCAGGAACAAAAGGAAGGGCAGCATTAGGGCTTTTCGCATAGCATTCGTTTGTTTTATCAAATATCAGCCCCTCCGCCTGGTTAGGCAATTAGTCCACCCCTACATTAGTACTACATGCCCCGATTTTGAGCGGATTGTGCTATTCTTTCATAAATTGTTGCTGCATGAAGAAATTGAAGCACGAGGAAGAACAGGCGCGTTTGCAATATCTGCATCAGCTTGAAATGGACCAGAAGAACAAAGAGCTGGCCCTCATAACCATGCACCTCCTCCAGCGTAGCAACCTCCTCTCCAACATCCGGGAAGAGCTGCTGGCGGTGATAAAAAAGCTCAACATTCCAGGTCTGCCTTATGAGCTCCGCCATGTTTTTAAAATGCTGGGCAACCCCGAAAAAAATGACGATGACTGGCAGCGCTTTGCCCTTTACTTCGACCAGGTGCACCATAACTTTCTGTCCATCCTCAAAAAAAAGTTCCCTTTATTGAGCGCCACAGACCTTAAATTATGCGCCTACATCCGGCTGAATCTGTCCTCGAAGGAGATAGCCCAGATCCTCAATATCTCCCTCAAAGGCGTTGAAGTAAGCCGCTACCGCATCCGGAAGAAATTGAGCCTGCCCACAGAGGCCAACCTGTACGAGTTCCTTCTTGCCATCACTTCACCACCCGCCGATCCACCCGGTGGTCCATACCCACCCACTATTTCATAAATGGACCTGCCGTAGTGGTAATGTAGTGGTAAGAAAATAGCATATTTATACGAAAGATCAGAATATTGTAAAATGGCCGATAGCACCAAAACACGAAAATTCCTCATCGCCACCCACGGCACCTTTGCCAAAGGTTTAAAATCATCGCTGGACGTCATTGCCGGGGTACAGGAGAATGTTTTTTTCATACAAGCCTACCTCGACAACGTCGATGACATAAAGGACGAGCTGGAAACCCTCCTAAAGAACAAGGGACCGCAAGAGGAATGGGTCATCTTCACCGATCTGCTGGGGGGCAGCATCACCAACCAGGTGGTCAGGTATGTATCAGGGGAATATGTGCACATCATTGCGGGTGTCAATCTACCGCTCCTGTTGGAATTGGTGCTTACCGATCCCGCCATCCCCGTCGAGGCGGTCGTCGAGGATATCCTGGCAAAGGCCCGCGAACAGATGGTCTATGTCAACAAATTACTCCAACCCAATAACGATCCCGACAATGGTTAAGCTGACTCGCATTGACGATAGACTTATCCACGGACAAGTGGCTTTTACCTGGGTGCCTGCACTTGGCATCGATTGTCTCATCGTAGCCAACGACAGAGTAGCAAAGGATGAATTTCTCAAGACTACCCTCAACCTTGCCAAACCCGCGGGCATAAAATTCTTTATCCGGACGATATATGATGCCATTACCCTCATCAACGATCCCAAAAGTCAACCCTTCAATATCCTGCTGATCGTGGAGTCCGTAAAAGATGCCCACGCGCTTGTCTCGGGTATCCCTGAGATCAGGTCCGTCAATTTTGGCGGCATCCGGAGCAAAGCCGGCTCAAGGCTCGTGTCAAAGGCCATTGCACTCACCGAAGAAGATATAACCCTGAGCCGGGACATGCTGACAAAGGGCATCGAGCTGGAAGTAAGACAGGTGCCCACCGATTATAAGCTGTCCGTAGAAAGTCTTATTCAATGACCATGCTGCCCTATTTGTTGATAACACTGATCGTCGTCTTTGGACACTCCGAGGATTTCTTAGGCACTACCCTGCTGGGACGCCCTCTTGTGCTGGGACCGCTCGTAGGATGGGTGCTCGGCGATATACACCAGGGCGCTGCCATAGGCGCTACACTCGAGCTGATATTCATGGGTAATATCAAGGTAGGGGCCGCCATCCCACCCGACGTGATCACAGGCGGGGTATTGGGTACCGCATTTGCCATCCAGTCAGGTAAAGGCCCCGCCGTGGCGCTCGCGCTTGCTATCCCCATTTCTCTCCTGGCTGAAATGGTATTGAGCGGTCTTTTTGTATTCCGTTCCATCTTTAATAAAAGGTTCATGCAATATGCGGAAGCAGGCGACTATATCAAAATTCAGCGGCTGCATATCCTATCGGGACTGCTAAAACCCATGCTGATGGGCCTGATCACCTGGCTGTCCTTACAGCTGGGGTCGGATGTGATAAAGTCCTTTTTGGATACCATCCCTTCCTGGGTCAACGAAGGTCTGCAGCTGGCAGGCAATATGCTACCCGCCCTTGGCTTTGCGCTTCTGATGAATCTAATGTTCAAAAAGAATGTAGCGCCATATTTCTTTCTCGGATTTATACTGGCTGCTTATATGAAGCTGCCCGTCATTGCCATTGGAGGACTGGGTGTCATTATTGCCTTGCTCGTTACCGCCACACCGCCAAAACCCGCAGCAACAAATGAAGCGGAAGATCCCTGGGGCGCGCCGGACGAGGAAACGGCTCCCGTACCGGATACTACGCTGTCTCGTCCGCTGATAAGACAGCTTTTCTTCCGATCGATGGCGCTGGAAGCCAACTTTAATTTCGAGACATGGCAGAACACAGGTTTCGCATTTTGCATGATCCCTGTATTGAAAAAACTATACCGTACCAAAGAAGCCATGGCACAGGCGCTCCAGCGGCATTTGCAATTCTTTAATACCAGCACCTTCGGCTCGACGCTGATCCTTGGGATCACCGCCGCGATGGAGGAACAGAACAGCCGGGATACAAGCTTCGATGCTTCGTCCATCAATTCCGTGAAGACAGGTTTAATGGGACCGTTGGCAGGCGTTTTCGACTCCCTGTTCTGGGGCACCCTAAAGGTTATTGCTGCCGGCGTGGGAACATCGTTGGCGTTGAAAGGGAATATCATGGGCGCCATCCTTTTTATACTCTTGTTCAACGTACCCCATCTATGGCTGCGATACAGGCTGACCTTCACCGGCTATACCACCGGTACCCGGTTCCTGCAACAGCTCGCTAAAAATAACGTGATGGACAAGCTGACATTGGGTGCATCCATATTGGGGTTGATGGTAATAGGCGCTATGCCGGCCACCCTCATGTCTATCAGGACACCCATTGCCATCAGCAACGGAACATCCCCCGTCACGTTGCAGAGCATACTCGACCAGGTGGTTCCTGATATGATCCCCCTGCTCCTGACCTTCCTGGTATATTTTGGGGTCAGACGGGGGATCAAGACCATCTGGCTGTTATTGGGATTGCTGGCGCTGGGCATGCTAAGCAGCTGGCTGCATTTATTCAATTAATTCTTATAAAAGATGAAAGGCATCGGTGTTTCACCGGGTATTGCGATAGGAAAGGCATTGCGGGTCGTTCGACAAAAGGTGTCGGCGACAGGTGTCCTGCTGTCCGGCGATGAGGCTGTGCGGGCGGAGATAGATAGATACAGACAGGCCGTAAAGGATTCAATAGCGGAGATCAGGGGTTTGATCAGTGCCCAATCCGATGCGACGGCCGACATCTTAGAGACCCATATCGAAATGCTCACCGATTCGCAGCTGGACAACGACATACTCGAACTCATACAGGTTAGAAAGAAGAATGCATCCGACGCCGTGCTGGAAGTCACCGGCCGGCTCGTAGCTGCATTCAGGAGCATAGAAGATCCCTATCTCAGCGCAAGGGCTGCCGACATCGGGGACATTGGGCAGCGATTATTAAAACATCTCGGGACACTCCAACCCCCTTCCTTCGACGAGTCAGTCCAGTCTGACCACCCCCTTATCATTGTCGCCGATGACCTCAGTCCCTCCGACACTATAACGATGGACCTGCATCACATCGCCGGATTCGCCCTTCAGGCCGGCGGAGCCACATCCCATACAGCCATCGTGGCGCGGTTAAGAGACATGCCTGCCATCGTCGGTTGTGGTGCGTCGTTAGACAATGTCATGGACAACGATATCATGGTGCTCGATGGCGACACAGGGCAATTATGGATAAACCCCAGCGACACAGAGCTGGCAGCATTCAAACAAAAAAAGATGGCCCAGGTAGAGAACGCCCGCCGGCTGGCATCGTTAAAGGATATCCCCGCCCGTATGGTCGATGGCCGGCGGATCAGGCTGCTCGCCAATATTTCCCGCGTGGAAGACATGAAGGATGCCTTTCTGCATGGCGCCGAGGGCGTAGGCCTTTTTCGCACCGAGTTCCTGTTCATGAAAAAAAGCAGCTTCCCCACGGAAGAAGAGCAGTTCATCGCCTACAGGGACCTGGCCGTGGCATCACAGGACACACCTGTTACCATCCGCACCCTGGACATTGGCGGTGACAAGCCCTTGCCCTATTTCCCTATGCCCAAAGAGCAAAATCCGTTCTTAGGCCACCGGGCCATTCGTATCAGCCTGGATAAAAAGGATAACTTCCTCACACAGTTAAAAGCCATTCTACGGGCCAGCTCTTTCGGCAGGCTGAAAATCCTGGTGCCCATGGTGAGCAATATGCAGGAGCTTCGCGCGGCAAAGGAACTTTTCACGGCGGCGAAGAACGAGCTCTTACAAAAGGACATTTCATTCGACAAGGACATTCCTTTTGGTATCATGATCGAAGTGCCCTCCGCAGCCGTCATTGCCGACCTCCTGGCGCGTGAGGCGGATTTTTTTAGCATTGGCACCAATGACCTTTGTCAGTATACCATGGCAGCCGATAGGATGAATGACAAGGTCAGTCATCTTTGCGATCCCTATCATCCCGCCGTGCTGCGTCTCATCAGCTTTACCATCCAGCAGGCCCAGCTGAACAATATCCCCGTCAGTCTTTGCGGTGAGATGGCTGGAGACCCCCTTGCCGCCCTGGTGCTGGCCGGGATGGGACTGGAAGAATTTTCCATGAATGCGCCATCGATACCCAGGATCAAGCACATCATCGTCAATAGCAGCATGGACAAAGCTATACAGGTGCTGCGCCAGGTAATGGAGTTCGACGATCCTTCCGACATCACACAGTATTTACAAGATATCAACGCATGATTGAAAAAGAGTATACCATAACAGCACCCGAAGGCATGCACGCAAGACCCGCTACCGCGCTGGTCCGTCTCGCAAAAAATTTTACATCCGTCATCAGCATCTGCAAGGACGACAAGACCGTCCGGCTCAATAGTCTCTTGAACATACTTTCCTTGGGTATCAAAGGAGGCGATGTGCTTAGGGTCCGCATCCATGGCGAAGACGAGATCACCGCAGCCGGGGCATTGGATGATTTTTTTGCCGACATAAATGCGGTTCCTGACCTGTAATTATAAAAACAATACGATCAAATGAAGATCACTATCACCAACAGCACGAAGGAATTTGATATCACCGCCGCCTGGCGGATCATTGGGCAGATGCTCACAAACCCACGGTCCGTCATCGGGCTGTCCACTGGCCAGACCACGATGGAAATGCATCGCATCGTATCCGAGATCCATCGTGCATATCCATTCGACGTATCGCAGGTGACACTCTTTAATGTGGATGAGCTTACCAATCTGCCAAGGGAATATGCAGGCAGCTGCTATACGATGATAAAGACCCAGCTGGCAGGTCCATTGGGTATCCCGGAAGAAAATTTCATCATGCCTCCCACTCTGTCCAACGACTTCCAGGCCGAAGCCAGGGAGTTCGAGCGGCGCCTGGCTGAACGTGGCGGGGCCGACCTTCAGATGCTTGGCATCGGTATGAACGGTCACATAGGTATCAATCAACCCGGAACGCCTTTTGAAAGCGAGACATGGGTATCACCCATGGACCCCGACTTTGAAGCCAGGGTTCGAAGGGAGACGCAAGTGCCCGCTGATACTATCCTGGGCGGGCTTACAAGAGGTATTCGTAACATCATGCATACCCGAAGAGTGATATTGATAGCAAAAGGCGCACACAAGGCGGAGATGATCCAAAAAGCTATCCAGGGTCCCGTGACTACAGATATACCCGCATCCGTCATACAGCTCCACCCTGATTGCGAAGTACTCCTGGACCCTGAGGCCGCATCCCTTCTACATTGAGGCGGACTCGTAAATTTACGATACCTTCCTTCGGGTAGTACCCGGTGCTAGGTGTTTGTTTATAACCCCTGATAAGTTTACCGATCAACATTCTCAATACCTGTCCCAAATCCTTGGGAACCGCTGATTTTCACCCCATCTTTGTTCTGTCATCGCGAATGACCCGTTGCTGATCCAAATATCCAATATCCAAAACAAGAACCCTAAGATCCAAACCCTAAGACCAGGATCCTAAGACCAAAACCCTAAAAGAGCCTCTTACTGACTGGCCCCTTTTTAATCCAATGCCTAAAAACCGTCAATCGTCCTAACCTATGAGAAGCATCCGATATCCGTATTAAAGCCTATGAGAATGTCCAATTATCCGAACCGTACAGTAAGTACCAAACGTCCGTTTTTGACCGTACCCATGAATCGTCCAATGTCCATGTATCTAAACCGTAAACCGTCGCAAACCTAAACCCATCCGTGCCCGAGCCTTTTCCTGGCCTGTGCATTCAATCCAGTACCTATTGATCCACTGTAACCCGCAAAAAAGAAAAAAAGACCCTGATACAGTGAACGCATTACCCGCCGTGACCCCGGCGGGTTTTTGTTGTCCCCCAGCCCCGAACGGACCCCGCCCCCTGAACATATCCGGACATAATTCCACCGACAAAATACATCCTTTCACCGCCCATTGGCCGAATACCGCCTATTGCCCCTTGCAACTGCTGCTCTAACCCCCTAGTTTTGAGGAAAAAACATACAATGGCGGACGAAAAGGAAAAATATCATGGCAGGACGGCGGGACGGGTAGGGGCAGGCTTGTTTCTCCTGCTTATTGGTGGGTTGCTCCTGCTGGATCAGATGGGTTTCCCCCTGCCGGACTGGCTCTTCAACTGGCATACGCTCCTGATCGCAATAGGTCTTTTCTTAGGCATACGGCACGGATTCCGGGGCGGCGCCTGGCTGATCCTCATCCTAGTAGGGGGGTTCTTCATGATACAGGATAATTATCCCAAGATCCCCCTCCACCGCTTCCTCTGGCCCTCCGTGCTCATCTTTGTGGGACTGCTCATTATGCTCCCCCGCCGGCGGCGTCCACGCTGGGGGCATGAATGGAAGGAAGAATTTGGGGCCCGCCGCCGTTGGAGAGATAGCTACAGATGCAGGGACGGATACACCCAAACCTTTGCCTCCTCCAAGGAAGGCTATTCATCCGAAGACTATATAGACTCCACAGCCATATTTGGCGGTGTACATAAAAAGGTGGTATCAAAGAACTTCAAAGGCGGGGATGTCACCAGTATCTTGGGGGGCACCGAGCTGGACCTCACACAAGCCGACTTTACAGGCACCATCCATCTCGACGTCACACAGGTGATGGGCGGCACCAAGATCATCGTACCCCCTCATTGGGAAGTCCGCACGGAAGTGTCAGCCATGTTCGCCGGCTTTGAAGACAAAAGACAGCAGCCCGCTGTCACCAATCCCGATAAAGTATTGATCCTGGACGGTACCTCCATTTTCGGGGGGATAGAGCTCAGGAATTTCTAAATCCAAAAGCACAACGCGCTATGAACTGGTATCTCTCAAAGATCATTTACAGGATCATCTGTGGGGATGGAGACCATACCCCTCAGTTCGACGAGCAGCTTCGGCTTATCAACGCCGTCGACGAAGAAGAGGCGTTCCACAAAGCTGTGACCATTGGCGAAAGGGAACAAGACGGTTTTTACAACCATGAGCAAAAGCTGGTGCAGTGGAAGTTCATCAATGTGGCCGAGCTATACAAACTCAGCGGACTATTGGATGGGGCGGAGGTATATTCCCGCATACAGGAGACGGACGATCCCGATAGATACATCGAATTCACGAACAGAAAGGCCGCGCATATACAGGGTAATAGTACCCACAAGCTGCTTGAGCTCCTGTAGTGACCACTATAGGAGCTCTGCCGCCCCCGGCAGCGCCACAGGCGCTGCGCCCGAAGGGCAATAAGACAGCGTCCGTGTAAAGGCACGGACCGACAGGTCCGAACTCATAGTAAAAGTTTAAAAAAGTTCTCTTGGCTAAATCACCGCTATCCATTGGAAAGTTCCTCCTCATCTTCGTCAGCTGGTGGCTCATTTGGGCCTTCCTGCAGACCATCCTTCTCATGGGGTTTGGGCTCAGCCTGGGTATTGCCCTCTCCGATAGCATGGTATCCAATACGCTTGTCGCCCTCTCTTGCGGCTTTGTCAGTAACAATCTCCAATATTATCTTCCAAAAAAGGAACGTTACTGGTATATCTTCTTCCTTAGCCTTGGACTCTCCATCCTGATAACAATAGCCTGTAAAGGCATCCTGGTACCGCTGCTCGACGGCCTTCATGGCGATCCGAATTATGCCAACTTCTTTTCGAGATCCTGGGCCGTACGCTTTGATATCATTTTCCTGCAGGTAGGCTGCATGACCATCCTCAGCGTATTATGGTATTCTTCGGAGGAAGAGCAGCAACAGATGCAACGCCGCAGCGATGCGGAGCGGCTGGCAAAAGAGGCCGAATTGTTCAAGCTGCGCCAGCAGCTGGCCCCCCACTTCCTCTTCAACAGCCTCAATTCTATCAGCGCCCTTATTACCAGCCATCCCGAACAGGCCCGGAAGATGATCCAACAGCTGTCCGACTTCCTTCGGGGCAATTTAAGAAAGGAAGAGCAGCAGTCCGTCCTGTTGGCCGAAGAGCTGCAATACCTGCAGCTATACCTCGAGATAGAAAAAGTAAGGTTTGGGCATCGCCTCACTACCGACATTTATCATGACGAGGCCAGCCTGAACATGATGCTGCCGCCCATGCTCTTACAGCCGATTGTAGAGAACGCCATAAAGTTCGGGTTATATGACACCACCGATACAGTCACTATCAGGATCGAGGCCCGTGCGGAATACGGACCTTCGCAAGGGCTCGGTTCTGTCGGTCCTTCCGACGAGCTCCCTCCAGGAGCTCCTAATTATGTAGTAATTTCGGTGCAGAACCCTTTTGATCCCGAAACCTCCCGTCCCAAACAGGGTATGGGTTTTGGACTCAGTTCCATACAACGGCGTCTTTACCTGTTATTTGCCCGGGGGGACCTCTTCGAGACCCGCGTAGAAGGCCACCTGTTCACCACCATCGTAAAGATCCCTCAAACAACACACAACACCAACATATGATAAAAGCAATTATCATCGACGACGAGCCGCTGGCAAGAATGATCGTGCAGGAATATCTTCAAACCTATCCGGAGATAAATGTAGTGCAGGAATGCGGCGACGGTTTCGAAGGTATCAAGGCCATCCAGCAACACCATCCCGACCTTATCTTTCTGGATATACAGATGCCAAAAATAAATGGGTTCGAGATGCTGGAGCTGGTAGAAGAGCCGCCCGCCGTGATCTTCACCACCGCATTTGACGAATACGCTATCCGGGCATTCGAAAATCACGCCGTCGACTATCTGCTAAAGCCGTTCAATAAACAGCGCTTCGATAAGGCCGTCCGCAAATGGCTCGATCAGTACGCCGCCGCACAGGCCGCTGCCAATGCACAGGGCGCTGCTGCACCCTCCGGGGCCGGCTCGTCCGCCGCCCCAGGCGACGCATCCGGGGACAGCACTACCGTCTCCTCCGGTAATAAAACCCGTGAACTGCTGGAGAGCGCATCTCATTCCCCCTCCCAGCAACAACGTGTCGTCGTCAAGACGGGTGGGAAGATCAAGATCATCCCCGTAGAAGACATCCACTACCTCGAAGCATCGGACGATTACGTGAAGATCCATACGCACAATGGAGCCTTCCTGAAGAACAAGACGATGAATTATTTCGAGCAGGTGCTGGACCCGTCCCAGTTCGTACGGACCCATCGGAGCTATATCCTCAATGTTCAGCAGGTCACCCGTATCGATCCGTATGAAAAGGACAGTCATCTCTGCATCCTACAGTCCGGGGCATCCGTTCCTGTGAGCAAGTCGGGGTATGTGAAGCTCAAGGCAGTGTTGGGGCTTTGATCCGCCATCTCCGGTTGGTTATTCCTGCCCGATCCACACCGCCCCGCCGATGCTATCCCGCGACGCACCCGTGACAGATGCAAAAACATTATTCTCTTCCCGCCAGCGTAATACCCCGATCAGGGCCATTACCAGCGCCTCTTTATAATCTACCAACTGTTCATCCGGCACCACTACCTCGATACCCAGCGGCACCAACAATTCCCGTAGCCGGGCAATCAAAAACCCATTGCGCGCGCCTCCACCGGTCACCAGCATTCTACCTCCCGCAGACGTCAGCCTCTCTATCGCACGTCGTATTTGGATAGCAATATGCTCCACATAAGTTCTCAACACATCCTCCACCGAAGGCCCGCCACGACCTTCCCGGCCGACATCCCCGCCCATCGCAGCCCTTATCATCGGCGCCACCGTCTCCGTCCCAAACTCATTGGCCAGGGACTTCGGGTAGGGCTTATCGTAATAGGGCAGCGCATTCAGCCGTCCCAACAATCCCTCGTCCACCTTCCCGTTCGCCGCCAGTGCGCCATTCTCATCATACTCTTTCCCAGCCAGCGCCGCCAGCATATTCAGTACTCTGTTGGCCGGACATACGTCGAAAGCCACAAAGCCCCGATCCGCTCCATGTGCCGAGACATTGGCAATGCCACCGAGATTCAGAAAGAAGGTATAATCCTGCAACAACAGTTTTTCTCCCACCGGCACTATCGGCGCTCCCTGTCCCCCCAACGCCACATCCATCGCCCGCAGATCGCTCACCACATTAATCCCTGTAAAAGCTGCTAATGCCGCCCCATCCCCCAATTGCGCCGTCATCTTATGTTCCGGTGAATGAAAGGTGGTATGCCCATGGCTGGCTATCAATTGCACCTGGTAATGTAGCCGATGTTCTTCTATAAAGCGCTGTACCTGCTCACCCAGATACTGCCCATACGCCGTATGCAGCAACAAATATTCACCCGCCGGCAGCTCCCGCGCGCCAGCCAGTCTGTCCCGCCACTCCTTCGAATAGGGGTAGCAGGCAGCATGTAATATGGAAAATTCCCACTTGCGCGGGCTGTCCTTTATAGAAGAGGCGCCCTCCTGCAAATGAACATAGACGATATCCAATCCATCCAGGGAACTGCCGCTCATAAGACCAATGACTTTGTAAACCATAAGGCGGCAAAGGTAGAGCAGATTCGGCATTTAATTCATCTTGCACTTCGATCAACGGAAGCTTGTAAGCCAATTTATTTAGCATAAATAAACTATACTATTTAGTATTTTTATGAAAACAACGTGGGAGGTCAGCTGCTTCCCATCGCACTTGAAGATAGAGCCGCTCTTGCAAAAAAAGCCTGGGATGATGGAGCTCGAATAACAAGACAACAGCTTACAGCGCTCGAAACCTCCCGTCTCCCACCCTGTCATGTTCCCGCACCCGAAGTATCCCCCCATCTGGTGGTCCCCGGCCCCCTCCCCCGCGCCTGGCAAGTCCCCCGCAGCCAGCCTCCCGCCCCGTAATGTCCTATGTCCCCCGGTCTTCCCCGCCCCCCGGAAGGCCGGATTCTCCCGATTTTAGCGTAGGTTTGCCCAACCAAATTCCATTACGGGACAAAACCCAATTTTTCATATGGTCGTCAACTTAAGCGAAGAGTATTCCCTGCTATGCAATTGGATCAGCGAGATCCGCGATGAAGACATCCAAAAAGACAGGATGCGCTTCCGCCGCAACCTGGAACGCATCGGGGAAGTAGCCGCCTACGAGATCAGCAAAGGTCTCGTCTTCGAAGAGAAAGAAGTGCAGACACCTCTGGGCACCGCCATATGTAAAGTATTGAAAGACCAGCCGGTAGCCGCTACTATCCTCCGTGCCGGACTCCCCCTCCACCAGGGCATACTGAACTATTTCGACCGGGCGGACAACGCCTTTATCTCCGCCTATCGCAAACACCAGCGGGACGGCAGCTTCGAGATCAGCCTGGACTATGTATCCTGTCCCGAATTGGAAGGCCGCGTCATCATCGTCTCCGACACCATGCTCGCCACCGGCGCCTCCCTGGTAAAGACCATCCAATTCCTTAGGGAAGAAGGCCATCCCTCCGAAATACATGTAGTGGTCGCCATCGCCTGCACGGTGGGGATTGAATATGTCCTGCGCAGTGAACCCAACTGTAAGATCTGGTGCGGCGCCATCGATGACGAATTGACAGCCAAAGGTTATATCGTCCCCGGCCTGGGTGACGCCGGCGACCTCGCATTTGGCACCAAAGTCCAGATGTAAACTTGGTTTTGACGGATTTTTATATTATTTTACCAACTCTACCTGTTATAAGCCAACCCTTAGATAAATTTTTCCGTCTAAATAGTGAGACCTTAACTGTTTTATGAAGACAATGTTGCTCAAGAGCCGACAATCAATAAACCTCCTCCGCACCTGCAGAGCATGGCTGCTTTTAACCATGGGCCTTATCCTCGCCGCCCAGACGCTGCAAGCTCAGGACCCTGGATTCTCCCAGTTCTTTGCCTCCCCCCTGACCCTCAATCCCGCGCTCACCGGGAAATTCAACGGTGTACTCCGGGTTGCCGGCAACTATCGCAACCAGTGGCCTTCCATCAACAATGCTTTTGTTACTTCCACCATATCCCTCGACGCCCCCATCCTGCGTAACAAGCTGCCGGACAATGACACCTGGGGACTCGGCCTTATGGCAATGACAGACCGCACCGCCAGCGGCGTCCTCAACAGCAATTTTATCGCCTTCTCCACCGCCTACCATAAGAGCCTGGACGAAGACGGCCTCCACCAGATAGGGGTCGGCTTTCAAGGCACCTATGGCAACAGGAGCCTGGACGGCACCAAGCTCACCTTCGAGGATGGACTGCAATTGGATGGCACCTGGTTGAGATCTCCCACCGAACAGATCAATTCGCAATACATCAGCGTACACTATTTCGACATGAACCTCGGCGTGTTGTACAACGGGTCCACCAACGGAAATAACAACTACTATTTCGGCGCCTCCGCTTACCATTTGAACAAGCCAAAGGAATCCTTCCTCGGCGTCGATACCATCAATATTCCCGTTCGCTACACCGGCCACGCGGGCGCCTACTTCCCCGTAGCAGGCTCTCCCAGCACTATCTACCTCAGCGGTCTTTACAATACACAGGCAGGAGCCCACGAGCTCGTTTTTGGCGGTGCATGGGCCATCAGCGCTACACAGGATGAATCCTATCCTGTTAATTTTTATGCAGGCGCCTGGGCACGATTCAGCAACGTGACAGATGCCATCATACCATATGTAGGGCTTGACTATGGTAATTTCAGTCTGGGTGTCACCTACGATGTCAACGTATCTTCTTTAAAGACCGCCTCTCAAAGCCGCGGCGGTATCGAGATCTCACTTATTTATATCAAAAAGCCTTCCGACGGTCACCACGACGTGCCCTGTCCGAGATTCTAAGAGTAAGAGGCAGCTTCCAGCACCCTCAATGATCGCCGCCCAGGAAAGGTCGGCCCTGGCATTACAATTGCCTGCGTATATTTATGCCTTCCTCCGTCGTCCATAGGATGCATTATGACGCCAAAAAGCATGTCCTCAGGATCGTTTACGTATCAGGAATGGTATATGATTACAAGAAGGTGCCCCAGGAGGTCTATGATGAAATGAAGACCGCCCCTTCGAAAGGAGAATATCTGAATTACCACATCAAAGGAAAATATCAGTACGAGAAGGTCACTCCCCCCAACACGTGATCATCAGGTCCCTCGCACCGCCCCTGTTCCGGTGTTCACAAAGATAAATACCCTGCCAGATCCCCAGGGCCAGCCCGCCATTGGCAACAGGTATCAGCACAGAGCAACCCAATAAAGCCGCCTTTAAATGAGCAGGCATATCATCCGAACCTTCATCATTATGCCGGTAGTCAGGATCATTCTCCGGCACCGTCTTGCTAAAGAAGGTCTCGAAGTCTATCCTCACCGTAGGATCTGCATTCTCATTGATGGTGAGCGAGGCGGATGTATGTTGGATGAATACCTGGCACATGCCCTTTTGTATCTGCCTGATCTCAGGCATCGCCTCCAGCACCTCCCTTGTGATAAGATGAAACCCTCTCCTCCGCTCCCGTAAGGTCAACGATCGTTGAAATATTTTCATA
>Ga0105240_10003458_pt1 | contig 24507 bp, 16 predicted proteins | sample KBSC54metaG_FD_80426 | JGI IMG/M metagenome (GOLD analysis project Ga0105240, IMG submission 80426) | Corn rhizosphere microbial communities from Kellogg Biological Station, Michigan, USA - KBS C5-4 metaG | ecosystem: Host-associated > Plants > Roots > Rhizosphere > Soil | place: Michigan, USA...
GCGGAACTTCCTGCAATCAAGAAAATCACCAAGCAATATCCGCTTTTATCCATAGACGAAGACACCACAATAATATGACTCCATCAAAACGGTCCTGAGGAAGACAGGAAAACCGATCCCTGAAAACGACATTTGGATTGCCGCTATTGCCATCCAGAATGACCTCGCCCTGGTAACCCGGGACAATCATTTCAACGAAATAGAAGGGCTCTCATTGATCGCATGGTAGCACCCTGTAAATTTGCCTTCGGATTGAATCCAATTGGCTAAATTTGAATAAGTTCATTGCCAAATCGTAAGGTGGACAATTCGGTGCCCCACCAGCAACAAACGAGCCAAGTCATTGAAAATAAAACCCGAAGAGGGCTAGGTTCGAATCCCTCCCTATCTCCGCAAAAGCTCCTCGCCCGCGAGGGTTTCTCGCCCTGTATCGAAGCAGGTTATAGCTTTATAAACCTCATCGTCATCGCATTCTCACCTGTAGATATCCGCAGAAAATAATATCCGGGTTTCAGCCAGCCGACGTTTTCACTAATAAGATTATTCGGCGAATTGCAGGTCCTGTTGATAATCACCCTACCTGAGAGGTCGAGGACCTGCAGCGCCCGGACCATCTGCTGTCGGGTGTTCACGAGGGTTACGGCATCCCTGACAGGATTGGCCCGCAGATAAATTCCTTCGGCCTGTGGCGTAACCCTGACCTCTGCAGTGGGTGACCAGGAATATCTTCCGTCGATGTCAACCTGCCTGATACGATAAAGATCATCGCCCTCCACGGGAGCAGGGTCGGTAAAACGATAGGAGCCCCCTCCGGAAATGTCCATCTCACCGCTATTGTTGGACAACGATCCGATCGTACTGAAACTATTACCGCCCGCTGAACGTTCTATGTCAAAATGATCGTTGTTGGTGACATTCGCCGCCTGCCAATGCAGATCGACATGATCGCCTCTGGCCTGGGCCGTAAACGATACCCATTTCAGCGGCAATGGGCTTGCGCTATAATAATTGTAAAGATTGCTTACCTCCGTACTGCTCAATGCACGGCTATATGCGATAACATCATCGAGATTTCCGGTATATGCGCCGGTTGAAGCACAAACATTTCTAGCCATACCGATCAGTGTAGGGGCTGTCCGGGCGGTCGTTGCGGTCCCCGTAGTGGTTGCCACCTGGGCCCCATCGACATACAGGGTGATAACACCCGCGGCCTCGTCGCGGGTCGCGGTCACAAAATGCCAGGCGCCGTCGTTGTAGGTGGCGCTTGTAGACTTGATGGTGATATCCGGGTTGCCGATGCCCATGCTTACCTTGCCTCCGTCGATCAATGCAGTACCCCAGTCCGTGGTGCCGCCGCAGACCTCCGCGTCTACCAGCGCGGAGCCGCCATACCACTGCGACGAGCTCGGCGCAGTCATTGTGGTATTGAACCAATAGCCAATGGTAAAATCGTCCTTCATCGCGGTTACCAGTCCTGACGGCAATGTCCCGGTAGAACCGCTGGCAGTGAAGTGAATGCTGCTGTTGGAAGTCCCAAATCGATTGGTGGCCGCGGTAGTTGATGTCAGCGTACCGTTGTATCCGTTGCCACTGATATCGTTGATACTATTATTGTCTGCCGGATAAAGGGCCACAGCTCCGGAAGGCAATTGAGCGACAAGCGCCAGAGGGCTGACAAAAAGAAGGATCGCAAGCACCGTTGTCTTGGTCATGAGACGAAATTTTGCAAATGAAAAATATGCCGCACAGGTGGCGACGGGCTGCGAAGGAAGTAATGGGTACTATAAAGATAGGGTGGAACTTGTCACATGAGATCAGTTAGTAAAAAAATAAGCGATTAGCATCCACACAGCCGCAAATACGCAACAGGCTAGCGCATCAGCTTGGACATTCTCCCATTTTTTTCTTTTTATCACCAATTGGTATAACACCCAGCCAATCATTAAAACTACTGGAATAAGATACCTGAGTAAAAAATAGCTTTTCATAGTTGTTATTTCTTCTTTGCGGCCTTTTTAGGGGTTGCCTTCCTGGGAGGAGTGTAATTGGCCACAGGTAAATGTAAGGTTTTTAGTATTTATATAGTTGCCTTCTCAAAAAACTAATGACTGTTAGTTTTTTAACTAACTTTGTCCAATTCCCAAACTTAACCCAATGAGCTACACCCCTTTACATAAAGTTCGTCTCGTGACGGCCGCAGCCTTGTTCGACGGCCATGATGCCGCCATCAACATCATGCGTCGCCTGTTGCAGACCAAAGGGGCGGAGATCATCCACCTGGGACACAACCGCTCGGCAGCCGAGATCGTGGAATGCGCCATCGAAGAAGACGTCCAGGGCATCGCCATCACCTCCTACCAGGGCGGCCACCTGGAATTCTTCAAATACATAAAAGACCTGCTCGACGAGAATGGCTGCGGGCACATAAAACTGTTTGGCGGCGGCGGCGGCACCATCCTCCCCCAGGAGATCCACGAACTGCATCAATACGGCATCACCCGTATCTACTCTCCCGATGACGGACGCCGGATGGGCCTGGAAGGAATGATCGAGGACGTAATAAAACAATGTGACTTTCCCCTCAATGGCAATCCCACTCAATTCAAAGGGAAGATGAAGCTGGGCGAATGGAAGGATATACGCAAAATAGCCCGGGCTATTTCCAATGCAGAGAACGGCGCTCCCGCCAACATTTCCGTAGGAAATGTCGGAAGCCTGATCATCGGCATCACAGGCACAGGCGGAGCCGGCAAATCCTCCGTAACAGACGAACTGGTCCGGCGTTATCTGAACGCCTTCACCGACAAGACCATCGCAGTCATCTCGGTCGACCCCTCCAAGAAAAAGACAGGAGGCGCGCTCCTGGGCGACCGCATCCGTATGAACGCTATCTCAGGCCCACGCTCTTATATGCGCAGCCTCGCCACCCGGGACAGCGACAAAGCTCTCAGCTCCCATGTACAGGAAGCCCTGGATATCTGCCGCGAGGCGGGTTATGACCTCATCATCCTGGAATCCGCCGGAGTAGGTCAAAGTGACGCCTCCATCCTGGACTATGCAGACCTGAGCATATACGTGATGACACCCGAATATGGAGCCGCTTCGCAGCTGGAAAAGATCAATATGCTCGATTACGCCGACTTGGTGGTGCTGAATAAATTCGACAAGGCAGGCGCCAAAGATGCCCTTCATGATATACGCAAACAATACAAAAGGAATCACAATCTCTTTACCGCCAAGGACGACGACCTGCCGGTAATAGGGACCATCGCCTCGCAATTCAACGACACAGGTGTCAATGAGCTCTTTGAAAAGCTGATGGACCTGATCAATAAAAAAAGAGCAGAAGCCTTCCCGCCCGTAGAGCAGCACCCCCATCTAAAAGACACCTCTGCACAATCCACCATTATCCCTTCCCCCAGGGTCCGGTATCTCTCAGAGATCAGCGGACAGGTAAGGGAGTACAACCGGCTGACAGACGAACAGGCAGTTATAGCCTCCAAATTATACCAGCTGGACGGGGTATTAAAAGACCTTCCAAAAGATTCTTCCGCCGCGGCGGCGCTGGAAGAACAAAAGCAACGATTGGAAAAACAGCTGTTCCCTGTCTGTAAAAAGCTCGTCGACGAATGGGAAGAGACAAAAGCCCGCTACCAGAAAGAATTCTTCGAATACCATGTCCGCGAAAAGGTCATCCGTCAGCCCCTGTACAGCGAATCGCTCTCCCATCTCAAAGTGCCAAAGATCGCCGTCCCCCGCTACCACGACTGGGGCGATATCCTCCGCTGGAGATTACAGGAGAACTTCCCGGGAAAATATCCTTTCACCGCCGGCAGCTTCCCTCTCAAACGCTCGGAAGAAGACCCGACCCGCATGTTCGCCGGCGAGGGCTCACCGGAAAGAACCAACAAACGATTTCACTACGTCTCCTTTGACCAGCCGGCCAAGCGTCTCAGCACCGCATTTGACTCAGTCACTCTTTATGGCGAAGACCCCGATCCACGCCCCGACATCTATGGTAAAGTAGGCAATGCGGGAGTCAGCATCGCCACAGTGGACGACGCTAAAAAATTATACTGCGGCTTCGACCTCTGTGATCCAAGGACCTCGGTGAGCATGACGATCAACGGACCGGCGCCGATCATTCTCGCTTTTTTCATGAATGCAGCCATCGACCAGCAATGTGAAAAGCACCTCGACAAGACAAATGGCTGGGAGCAAACAAACAAGATCATTCAAAAAAAATTCAACACGCTCATCCGGCCTCAGTATTATAATCCGTCTCATCCCGGTCGCCTGCCCGAAGGCAACAACGGACTTGGGCTAAAGCTGCTGGGACTCAGTGGAGATGAGGTCCTGACCAAAGAAGTATACGAAAAGATAAAGGCCGAAGCGCTGTCCCAGGTGCGTGGCACGGTACAGGCAGATATATTGAAAGAAGACCAGGCCCAGAACACCTGTATCTTCAGCACGGAATTCGCACTAAGATTAATGGGCGACGTACAAAGTTATTTTATCGAAAAGGATGTACGCAATTTTTACAGCGTCTCTATCAGCGGCTATCATATCGCCGAGGCCGGCGCCAATCCGATCACACAGCTGGCTTTTACGCTGGCCAACGGTTTCACCTATGTGGAATATTATCTTTCCAGGGGCATGGACATCGACGACTTTGCCCCCAACCTTTCTTTTTTCTTCAGCAATGGGATGGATCCGGAATACAGCGTCATCGGACGTGTGGCAAGACGCATCTGGGCCAAGGCTATCAAACACCTGTATAAAGGCAATAGCCGGAGCCAGAAGCTGAAATACCATATTCAGACCTCCGGCCGGAGTCTGCATGCGCAGGAGATCGACTTCAACGACATACGCACCACCTTGCAGGCCCTGTACGCCATTTATGACAATTGCAATTCCCTCCATACAAATGCCTACGACGAAGCCATCACTACGCCCACCGAAGACAGCGTACGAAGGGCCATGGCCATACAGCTGATCATTAACAGGGAGCTCGGCAGCGGGAAAACAGAGAATTTTGTACAGGGCAGCTTCGCCATCGAAGAGCTCACCGACCTGGTGGAAGAAGCCGTGATGGCGGAATTCGACAGGCTGACAGATCGTGGCGGCGTATTGGGCGCTATGGAGCGGATGTACCAGCGGAACAAGATACAGGAAGAAAGTCTTTACTATGAAGGCATGAAACACAGCGGCGAGCTTCCCATCGTGGGGGTCAACACCTTCCTGAATAAAAAAGGGTCCCCTACCGTACTCCCGGGAGAGGTCATCCGCAGCACCACAGAGGAAAAGGACCAGCAGATACAAAATTTGCTTGCATTCAAAAAAAGGAACCAGACCAACAGTGCCGCGATGCTAAAAAGACTCCAGCAGACAGCTGTCACCAATGGCAATTTGTTTGCCGAGCTGATGGAGACCGTAAAATATTGTACCCTGGGAGAGATCACACATGCATTATACGAGGTAGGGGGACAATATCGCCGAAACATGTAACTTTATAGCATGGCAGCCAATCGATCGAGGATCCCCATCGCATTTAAAAAGGACATTGACGACAAGACATACTCAGTTACCGTACTGGCCGGCGACGTCGGCGGCACCAAGACCAATATGGCGTTATACCGTCTCGAGAAAGGCGAGTTCACCATCCTGAACGAAAAACGTTACGCCTCCAAAGACTATAAAGCGCTCGAAGATATCATCCATGATTTCACCGGCGGCAAGCTGCCCGATCAGATCTGTGCAGCCGTAGCAGGACCCGTGCTCCATGGCAAAAGCAAGCTGACCAATCTTTCGTGGACACTCGACAGTGAGGCCATGAGCGCTTCCCTGGGACGACCCGTCTCATTTATCAACGACCTGGAAGCAACCGCATACGGTCTGGCAGGACTAAAAGACAACGAATTGGCCGTCATCGCACCCGGTGAAGCCGGTGCCGAAGGCAATATTGCCATCATCGCACCCGGTACAGGGCTGGGTGAAGCCGGATTGTTCTGGGATGGCAAGGCCTACCATCCTTTTGCCACCGAGGGCGGGCACAGTGACTTTGCTCCACGTACCGATGTGGACATAGAAGTGTTCCGATACCTCCGGCAGCAGTTTGGGCATGTCAGCTGGGAGAGGGTAGTGTCCGGAATGGGAATCAAAACACTTTATAAATTCTGCACCGAGGCACAAAATGAAAAAGTACCCGACTGGCTGACAAAAAGAATGGAGAAAGAAGATCTTGCCGCAGTGGTCAGCGAGGCTGCTTTGAAAAAAGAAGACCCCGTCTGTGCCGAAGTGATGGACCTCTTTGTCCGATACCTCGCCACAGAAGCTTCCAGCCTGGTGCTGAAATTAATGGCCACAGGCGGGCTCTACCTGGGCGGAGGCATACCTCCAAAGATCTTACCGCTTATACAAAACGAGAACTGGGAAAAGAATTTCGACAACAATGGGCGCATGCATGATCTTTCCGAGAAGGTTCCCGTATATACTATTCTCAACGACAAGATGGCCCTGTTAGGCGCCGCGTATTACGGCGCTTATAATATGTAGAGGGCTCACTGCTCATCGGCAGCTTCACTGGCTGGTCCCGGGCATATTTACTGGTACAGGAGCTGACAATTATTACAGAAAAAAGCCCTCCTCTTGGTCCTCCCCAGATGTTGGATCTTTATTATAGGGATATGACATCGGGGACAGATCTTCTTCGTATGTGCCAGCCAGTGCTTTCTCAATTCAAATGCTTTTTTCCATCGGAGGAAGTCGAAAGAATAGTTCCTGGCTTCTTTTATCATCTCACCCAGCTTACGGGATGGCAGCGCGCCTACGAGACTTTCGGGATGGACACGGATGCGAAAAAGCACTTCATTCTTAATGATATTACCCACTCCCGCAAATATTTCCTGGCTCAGCAGGGCATCGCATGCCAGCATGTCTGGCGCCGCTTTTAATTTTCTACGCGCCTTTCGGGCGTTCCACTTATCATTCATGACATCCGCGCTCCAGTCATACAGCTCATCAGCAGGCCCCTCCAGCAGTCTGACCGAGCAGGCGTAGAAATAAAGAGCGCCCTTTGCAAATTTCAAACATAGCCGTGGATTTGGCTTCGTTGGTTCATCAATGCTGTAAGATCCAAAAAGCATGAAATGTATCCGGATTGTCCGCCCCGGCAGACAGATAAGAAAATGCTTTCCCCAGCTCTTAAAATCGACTATTTTCTCGCCAACGAGCGACTCCTTGTCAATAGTCTTCGTATTTCCGGTCGCCGACACGATCTTCTTTCTCTTGTAAGGATGCACCAGCTCTTTTAGAATGACAATGGAAGGGCCTTCCGGCATAGAGAATTTTTTAATATAATCGGTGCAAAAGCCAGGCCCGTCCAATAACTACAATGCTCACTAAATAATGGGAAGAGTATATTCTAAGGAAAACCATTAGTGTGTAAAAACGACCGCACGTGGGGGTATTGCGGTTAGAGATGACATCTTACATTTGGGCACAAGGTTAAAGGTATTCTGATCATGTTTGACACCCCTAAAGAAAAGTCCGAAAAGGCCAAAGTGCTTAAAAAGCTCATGTCTAAATGGCTATCCGTTCAGGCTACTGAACAAAAGGCCAATCTATTGATTGACAAGAACCCGGGATTGAAGATCTGCAGGCAGTCGAAAAAGAAGCCGCCGGCAGCCCCGTTGCTCTAAAACAGCCGAAGCTGCTGTTGCTGCTGTCCTTTGGGCGGCTGCGCCTTGCCAAAAACGGTGCGGCCTCCATATTTCCAGGACTCGCTCCTTTCATTTTCTATCAGCCGGTCCAGCCCACCTGTTGGCGTAAAATCTTTTTCCGCCTTGCGGGCCAATTCGCTCAACTGACGGATGGCTTCTTTTTTATCCGTCTGCCCCACCTTTGCCTTTTGTACGGCAGTTTGTAAAATACCGATGGTCTCGTCATATACCTTGATGGGCACGGGAAAAGGATGACCGTCCTTTCCCCCATGCGCAAACGCAAACCGGGCCGGATCGCGGAATCTTGACGGAGTCCCGTGTATCACTTCGCTGACCAGGGCCAGTGATTGCAATGTACGTGGGCCTACACCTTCCAATAGCAGCAATTCTTCAAAGTCGGAGGGCTGCTTCTCATGAGCCAGCCATAACACGGCTCCTAATCTTTTCAGATTTACATCCTCGGTACGAACATCATGATGAGATGGCAGCACCAGCTGTTGTATATCCCGCATCATAAGCTCAGGCTTCTCCTTGCTGATGGTTAGAACTCCTTCTTGTGCAGGAAGGGCTTCCCTGTCCGTCATGTTGAGGATCATACCCTGGTTGACCCCGCATACAGCCGTATGCGGTGCGCTGACAAAAGAAGAAAGATCAGCAGAATGCCAGTGATAACGTCTCGCCATCGAATAGCCTTCGCTCATCCCCTGTTGGATCACGGTCCATTGCCCTTCGCTGGTAAGAATAAAATTGTGGGTATATAGCTGAAATCCGTCTTGTACGGCGGTATTGTCAACCTTGGCGCTCAGCTTGCTGCAACGTACGAGCTCATCGCCATTCAACCCCGTACTTTCACAGACCTTCCTGATCTCTTCCGGCGCCTGCCGGGAAAATTTCCCCTTGCCACCGCAGATATAGATCCCCAGCTCACGGGAATGTGGATTGATAGCCCGCTTCAAAGCCCCCATCACAGAGGTGGTGACACCCGAAGAATGCCAGTCCATACCCATAACAGCGCCCAGGCTCTGAAACCAGAAAGGGTCACTCAGGCGGCGGATGACTTCCGTCCTGCCATAGTCCAGCAGGAGCGTCTCCGTAATAGCAAGGCCCAGCTTGGCCATACGCTCCGCCAGCCACTGGGGAACATAGCCATAATGTAAGGGAAGATCTGCTGCACCGCTCCGGTTCATACTAATAAAGTTAGCATTATTTGGCGAAATTTCTGACCCTGCAAGCTAGATATTCAACCCCAGCGCGCATTCCCGTCCATCTCCCGCAGGCCGCCCACTCAACATCTGTACCCGGAGCCCCCTCAATGGCTCGGCCCCGGCGTATAGGCCGCCGGCGAGTGCAGACCTTCCCCAATCTCCTCGATCGCCTTTTTATTAAAGGCATCCAAATCCTTCGGCGTCCTGCTCGTCACAAGCCCATTATCGGTAACAACTTCCTTATCCACCCAAAGCACCCCCGCATTTTGAAGATCTGTCCTCAAGGAAGGATAGGAAGTCATATTCCGCCCTTCTATCAGCCCCGTTTCTATCAGCAGCTGCGGTCCATGACAGATGGCAGCTACAGGTTTGCCCGCCTCCAGGAACTGTTGCGCAAATTCCACAGCTTTCTTATTCTGCCGGAGCTGATCGGGATTCAATACCCCTCCCGGAAGAACCAGCGCATCATAATCCTCCACTTGCGCACTGTCCAGCTGCACATCCACAGGCAGCTCTATCGACCAGTGATCATGATCCCATGCTTTCACTTTTCCCTTCTGGGGAGAGATGATCTTTACTTCTGCGCCAGCTTCCTCCAAAGCTTTTTTAGGACTCGTAAGCTCTACCTCCTCAAAGCCATTCTCGGTGAGAATGGCGACTTTCTTGCCTGTAAGCTTTGCCATAAATAATTGTTTTATATGATAAAAAATGTGCGGGAATTGATCTGCTTCGAAAAATAGCCCAATTCCGCAAACCGTTGATGTCTGACCTTCAGACGAGCCGCATTTTGCGAATCAATGTCAGTACAGGGTCGCCACCGCAAAAAAGGGTCCACGACAGGAACAGAAATATATAACCGCTTACCATCCACCGGTGTAAATCCCAAAATGACCTATATTTATGATCAACGGGTGAATGATGAATCGTTCTGGCCTGTCCTTTGCTCACCCCACCCTGTCATCCTGACTGACCGGACATTCGGACGGCCGCCCACCGGCGGCTGGTCGGCATGAATATATTAGTAACTAAACCCAGTCAATATGCGGCAACAGAGGCAGGCTATCCTATGCTTTCTTATATTTTTGTCTGTTACGCCACTGGTTAAGGCACAAATTGGAGCAGCCGATACGGCTCTGCAAAACCTGCCTGCCAAATGGAACCTGCAGAACTGCCTCGACTACGCCATTAAAAACAATATCACCATCAATACCTTCCGCCTCAGCCAGCGTTCCTCCGAACAGGACCTGCTGCAAGCCAGGGCAGCCAACCAACCCAATCTCACAGGCACGGCATCGGAAGGCCTCACTTACCAAAAACAGGCCAACGGCACAGGAGGGTATGGTAACAGAAAGGTCACCGAAGGCGGCAGTTATGGGGTAAACTCGGCCGTTACCCTTTATCAGGGCGGCTATATTCGAAATAATGCCCGGGAAAAACAGCTGTTGACGGAGACGGCCGGACTGGATATACTCCAACAGGAGAATGACCTTACCCTAACCGTTACCCAGGGATTTCTCAATATCTTACTGGCCAAGGAAAATATCATCTATCTACAGGACCTCGTCAACACTTCCAACGAGCAGGTCAAACAAGCACAGCAGAAATATGATGCCGGCACCATCGCCCTCAAAGACCTGGTGCAGCTGCAGGCTCAGTATGCCAACGACAAATACTCTCTCGTCACCGCTCAAAATACGCACCGTCAGTATGTCATCAGCCTGAAACAGCTTCTGCAGCTGCCCTCCTCCGTGGATTTCGATGTACAGGAACCCGATACGCTGATCACAAAAGAGCTGGTGCCCAATCTTACAGAAGTACAGCAACAGGCCCTGGCCATACGGCCGGAAGTAAAGATCGCCGATAAGAACCTGGACATAGCCCGCGTTGATCTTCAGCTGGCAAGGGCCGCTTATATGCCTACCCTCAGCGCCAGCGGCGCCATCGCTACCAGTCATTCGGGTGGAGACCCCTCTATTCTCAAACAGCTGGATAATAACTTTTATCAACAGATAGGGCTCTCTTTATCTGTTCCTATTTTCACCCGAAGGGTAGCCCGCACAGGAGTGGAAAAGGCAAAGATCCAGATCGAACAGGCCCAGCTGGATCAAAAAAATATCCGGAATAATCTTAGTCTCACAGTAGAACAGGCATATGTGAATGTTATCAATTCACAAGGCCAGTATGACGCAGCAGTGGAACAGCTGACGGCCACGAAAGAAAGTTACCGCATCGCGGGCGAACAATTGAAGGTTGGCGCTATCGTCACCGTGGATTACCTGATACAAAAAAATCTGTATACACAATCCTATCAACAATACGTACAGGCAAAATACAATGCAGCGCTCACCATCCGGATCTATGACTTTTACAGGGGAGTGCCGATAAAATTATAATCTACATGAAAAGGAGCATCATCATTATCATTGTACTTCTCGTCGCGGCGGCAGCAGTATGGTTCTTCTTCTTCCGGAAACAGGAAGCGCAGGTGGCGTTGCAGACGGAAAGCCCCCAAATAGGCTATATCTCCCAAAGCGTCACCGCTACGGGAAATATCCAGCCCACGGACACCGTCACCGTCGGCTCGCAGGTGTCCGGCATCATCAAGTCCCTCTTCACAGACTTCAACGCAAAGGTCAAAAAAGGTCAGATGCTGGCACAGCTGGATAAATCCCTCTTCATTGCCCAGGTGGATCAGAACAAAGCCTCCGTTGCGGCCGCACAGAGCCAGCTGGTCTACCAGCAGGCCAACTTTGGAAGGCAGGAGCTGTTATACAAGACTGGCGCTATCTCCAAAGCCGACTATGACAACGCCACCTATTCGCTGACCAATGCAAAGGCACAGGTGGAAAATGCAAAAGCACAGCTGGCATCCTCCGAAAAAAACCTTTCCTATACGGATATTTATTCTCCGATGGATGGAGTAGTGCTCACTCGCAGCATCAGCGTCGGCCAGACCGTGGCCGCCAGCTTCAGCACTCCCACTTTCTTCACCATCGCCAAGGATATTACCAAGATGCAGGTACAAGCCAATGTAGACGAGGCGGACATCGGCAATGTGGCTCACGGTCAGCGGGTGACGTTTACCGTAGATGCGTTTTTGGACGATGTCTTCCAGGGCTCAGTAGAGGAGATTCGTTTAAAGCCCGTCACCTCTGCCAACGTAGTAACGTATACTACCATCATCAATGCACCCAATGATGATCAGAAGCTGAAGCCGGGTATGACAGCCAACGTGACGATATATACGAAAGAGGTCGACAGCGCCCTGCTCATCTCCGCCAAGGCCCTGCAGTTCCAGCCGGACTCCAATGTGCTGGGAAATAAATACACCCTTGTCCCCGACACCACGGCAGGGCGGGGCCGAAGGGGAAAAGCGCACAAAGACGCGGGGCAGATCTCAGGCGCCGGTCGGCGCAGAGGCGACAGCAGCACTGCCAAGGTCAGGGACAGCAGCAGGGTGCAGGCCTCCGAGGTCGCCCATGTCTGGATCCTCAAGGACAGCACGACACTTATACAAAAAAAGATCAGAACAGGCCTGAATAATGATACACAGGTACAAGTATTGGAAGGGCTCACGACATCAGACATAGTGGTGTCGGGAGTCGAGCAGGTGGTCAAAGGCGCCTCCTCTTCCGCCGCCAAGAGCCCATTCATGCCGCAAAGACCCACCAGACGTCCCGGAGGACGTGGCGTAAGATGAGTACCACAATCCTTTCCATACAGAATATCCGCCGTGAATTCCATATGGGCACGGAAATCGTCAGGGCGCTGAAAGGTGTGACCTTCGACGTGAACCCGGGAGAATTTGTCACCATTATGGGGAGCAGCGGTTCGGGCAAGACCACCCTGCTGAATACGCTGGGCTGTCTCGACAAGCCCACCGATGGCATCTACATGCTGGATGGCGTTAATGTCGGCTCCTTATCCCGCAATGAGCTGGCCCGTCTCCGGAACAGGAAGATAGGCTTTGTATTCCAGGCGTATAATCTTCTGGCTCGTACCAGCGCACTGGAAAATGTAGAGCTGCCCCTGTTTTACAATTCGGCTATAACCGCGACCCAGCGAAAGGAGCGGGCAATAAAAGCCCTTGAATCCGTCAAGCTGGCCGACAGGCTGGATCACTTGCCCAACCAGCTGTCGGGCGGACAGCAGCAGCGCGTGGCTATCGCCAGGGCCCTGGTGAACGAGCCGGTAATGATCCTGGCCGACGAAGCCACCGGCAACCTGGACACACGCACCAGCTACGAGATCATGGCCCTTCTCCAGGAGCTGAACCAGCAGCAAGGCAAAACAATTGTATTTGTAACACACGAGCCGGACATCGCCGCCTTCAGCAGCCGTACCGTCATGCTGCGGGACGGAAAAGTGCAGAAAGATTCTAAAAATGAAAATGTCCGTTCGGCCCGGGAGGCGTTGGCATCGCTGCCCGTATCGGACGACTACTAATATTGTGCTATGCATCCATTGAATCTCATACGTGTGGCATTACGGGCGTTGCAGCGGAACAAGCTGCGCGCCTTTCTCACCATGCTGGGTATCATCATCGGCGTCGCGGCGGTCATCGCCATGGTGGCCATCGGACAGGGCAGCAAACAAAGCATTCACGAACAGCTCTCCTCCATGGGGTCCAATATGATCACCATTCAGCCGGCCAGTAACAATAACAGCATGCCCGGCGGGGTCCGCCTGGGCGCCAGCAGCCTGCAAACACTGACGCTACCCGATGTAACAGCTATACAGCGAAAAAGCCAGTTCGTCGATGCCGTATCACCCGTATCCTCTACCAATGGTCAGGCCATCAATGGCGCAAAGAACTGGCCCACTCAGCTGCAAGGCGCCTCCCCGGATTATTTCGACATCCGCAAACTCACCTTAAAGGATGGTATTATCTTTTCCGAGCAGAATGTAGCCGAGGCGGCAAAGGTTTGCATCCTGGGACAGACAGTCATTAACAACCTCTTTGATCCTGGCGTAAATCCCATCGGAAAAGTCATCCGGTTTGGCAAGATACCACTGACGGTCATCGGCGTGCTCAACATAAAAGGAGTCAGCAGCTTTGGACAAGACCAGGACGATGTCATCATCGCCCCCTATACCACGGTGCAGAAAAGGATACTGGCCACTATTTATTTTCAAAGCATCTACGCCTCCTCCACCAGCGAAGCCACTTCGGACACCGCCACCAAAGAGATCACCACGATCCTCCGCGCCTCCCACCGGCTGCGCCCCGAAGAAGATGACGATTTCTCTATCCGAACCATGCAGGAGCTGCTCAATACGCTGAATTCCACCAGCCAGCTGCTCACGGTCCTGCTGACAGCCATCGCGGGGATATCCCTCGTCATCGGCGGCATCGGTATCATGAATATCATGTATGTCTCTGTAACTGAACGTACAAAAGAAATAGGGCTCCGTATGTCCATCGGCGCCCGCGGCATCGACATCCTTATGCAGTTCCTCATAGAGGCCATCGTCATCAGCGTGACGGGAGGGCTCATCGGCATCGGACTTGGGATAGTCTCCTCCCTGTTGATCACCGCCCTGCTGCACTGGCCAACCCTAATTTCCGAGTCGTCGATCGTGCTATCCTTCCTCGTCTGCGCCATCACGGGCGTCTTCTTCGGCTATTATCCGGCCCTGAAGGCCAGCCGGTTGGACCCCATCGAAGCGTTGCGGTACGAATAGGAGGTCGCTCCCACATTTGGCAGGTCACCCCAAAAATCTCGCAACCCCGCCGGAGGAAATGTCCTCCCAAATGTATATTCTTGTCTTACCTTTGTTTGATGAATCGTAAAGAAGAACTTCTCCAGGATGTAGTCATAAAATTCGCCGGAGACTCCGGGGACGGCATGCAGCTCACCGGTAGTCAGTTTACGAACAATACTGCCCTCCTGGGTATCGACCTTGCCACTTTTCCGGACTTCCCGGCCGAGATACGCGCCCCTCAAGGCACCCTTCCCGGCGTCAGCGGCTATCAGCTCCGTTTTTCCAGCGACCAGGTGTTCACCCCCGGCGACGAATGCGACGTCCTGGTGGCCATGAACGCTGCCGCCCTGAAAGCCAACCTGAAAGGCCTGAAAAAGGGAGGCAAGATCATCGTCAATACAGAAGGCTTCGATACGAAAAACCTCCGGCTGGCCAATTATCCCGATGGCGTCAACCCATTGGAAGACAATAGCCTGGATAGTTACGAGGTCATCAAGATAGATGTGACCAAAATGACCCGCGAGTCATTGAAAGACATTACCCTCGGCACCAAGGAAAAGGACAGGGCAAAAAATATGTTCGTCCTGGGATTTCTCTATTGGATGTACAACCGGGACATGGACAGCACCATCCAGTTCCTGCAGGAAAAGTTTGGAAAAAAGGCGGAGATCCTCGAAAGCAATATCAGAGCCCTGAAGGCAGGCTATAATTTCGGCGATACAACGGAGACCTTTACCACCACCTACCGCGTGGAAAAAGCAAAAATGGCTCCTGGCGTCTACCGGTCCATAATGGGTAACCAGGCCCTGACCTATGGCCTCATCGCCGCCAGCCAAACCAGCGGACTACCCCTGTTCCTTGGCTCTTATCCCATTACTCCCGCCTCGGACATTTTGCACGAGCTCAGCCGTCATAAAGCATTTGGCGTACGCACCTTCCAGGCAGAGGACGAAATTGCCGGTATCACTTCCGCCATCGGAGCCGCCTACGGCGGCGCCCTGGGTGTCACCACCACCTCAGGACCCGGTATGGCCTTAAAGGCTGAAGCCATGGGATTGGCCGTCATATTGGAAATTCCCCTGATCATTGTAGACGTACAAAGAGGAGGCCCCTCCACCGGACTCCCCACCAAGACGGAACAAAGCGATCTGCTCCAGGCCTACTACGGCCGCAACGGCGAATGCCCCATGCCTGTCATTGCCGCCTCTACTCCAAGCGATTGTTTCGATGCAGTGTACGAAGCAGTCAGGGTTGCCGTACAACATATGACCCCCGTCATCTTCCTGAGTGACGGCTATATCGCCAATGGCGCCGAACCCTGGAGATTTCCAAAGACCGAAGAGCTGCCCCCCATAGAAGTAAAATTCAAGACGGAACTGGGACATGGCGAAGAGAAATTCCAGCCCTATCTCAGAGACGAAAAGCTGGTAAGACCATGGGCTATCCCCGGTACCCCAGGCCTGGAACATCGCATCGGCGGTCTCGAAAAACAAAATATCACCGGCAACGTAAGCTATGATCCGGAGAACCACCAGCTGATGGTAAAGATCCGCGAAGAGAAAGTAGAAAAAATTGCAGACTATATACCTCTTCAAAAGCTGGACAGCGGCCCCGAAAAAGGCGAATTGCTCGTCCTGGGCTGGGGCAGCACCTATGGCGCTATCAAGAGCGCTGTAGCCGAACTCCAGCACGAAGGCTATGCCGTTTCACACGCACATCTGCGTCACCTGCGCCCCTTCCCGAAAAATCTGGGAGATATCCTGAAAAATTTCCGCCAGGTGCTGATCCCCGAGATCAACAACGGCCAGCTGATCAAGATCATACGCGACAAATACTTCGTGGATGCCAAAGCCTATAACAAGATCATGGGTATACCTATCACAAAGACCGAGCTGGTCATGAAGGTACGCGAGATGCTGGGCAGCGTCAACTGATCGGTGCCGTCAGCTGCATCCCCTGGCCGGGTCAAGTCTTCCCCCCTGGTCCCGGCGAAGTCTTCACCCCCGCCCCAAGCTCCCTGCTGAGCCGTTCTATATTGTCGCTGACCTTATCGATAAAATTGAACTGATCTACAATGGGCTTGAACCCCGACAGCTGCCTCCGCGTAGCGCTTTCCACAGTACCCTGGTCCAACTCCGCCTTGCGCCTTTCCACCAGGCTATTCATCCTGTCATTCAGCACTCGAAGACCCTCCCTGGCAGGAGCCGGGACAACAGCAGTAATATCCTGACCAACAGCCACCTCCCCCTTCAACCATACGATGGTATTCCCCAGCCTCGACTCTATCTCATCCACAACAGGCCGGTAGGTCTCAGGGTCAGCCAACGCTTCCCCAGTCGGTTCTGCACCAGTATTAGCCAACGCCCCTCCGACTCGTCCCTGGCCCGGCTCAGGCTCCGCATAATAAGCCAACGTCGCTATATGCGACGTCAGCATATGATTGGATACGACAAACTGATGCATCCTGCCCGACTGATCCTGTCCCCGCTTGGGTTCAGACAATATCCTCCCAAACGCATCGGTAAGATTGGCCAATGCCACAAATGCATTTTTACGGGACAGCTTGTACTGCATCACCGTCGCAGGCTGCCCCAGGAACGCACCAGCAACTTCTCGAAAATAATCAGCGTTGGCCTCGATGATCCGAACCATATAATCCCCAATCTGCTCCCGTTCCCAGGACGGCACGATAAAAATATTGGCGAGAAATGCAATGGCCGACCCGATCACGGTATCGATAACCCTGTCCGATAGAATGCTCCTGAGATCAGTGGGATACAACAAATGGAACAATAGCAGCACATAAGGAGTCGTACAGGCCACGCAGATCAGGTAATTTGTACGGATAAAAACATAGGTCCCGATCATGAACAGCATCATTAATACAAATAATACATTCCGGTCGTGAATAAAATACAGGATCACTAATCCCACCAGCCCGCCGGCCAGGGTTCCCATCAGCCGCTCGAAATTCCTCCGCTTGGTCAACGTATAGGCAGGCTTCAGAATGACAATGACGGTGAGCAGGATCCAGTATCCATGCCCAATAGCCAGCCAGCCGGGAATGACAGCTTCGACAATGCTGGGGATGATATACCCGACAATGGTAGCGATACTTACCCGCAGGGAATGCCGGAAGATACTGCTGCGAAAGGTCAGGCTGTCGAATATGAGCTTTTGGTCGATGTCCTGGTGGGAGATGAACTGTTCATAATCCACCGAAGGTTGGTAGTCCTTGCTCAGGCGCTGATCATAGGTCGTATAGCCATGCAGGGTGTGCAGCCTGTCGGCAATGTCCTCGATGCTGTCCAGTATTTGGCGGAGACCGATAAAAGCTTCTACATTTTCCGCCGTCCGGTGCTGGTCGCGATATTGAGCAAAAGACGCGCGAAGCCGCCGGATGCGAGTGGCGAGACGAGTGGTCTCTACAGAAGGTTTGCCGGCTTTTATAGCAATCCCTATCTCTTCCAGCTCCACGGCCATATCCAGGATCAGCTTCCGGAACTCATCCAGAAGTCCGCTGTCATCAAACGTTTCATGCAGCATGGGATAATCCTGCTGAGAGGTCATCACCCTTTCAAAAAGATCCACGATATCCAGGAATATCATCATCAGCACCCGCCCGGTATGGGTGGACTCGCGGACAATGTTCCGGCCTTTGAACAAAAGCTCCCGCAACAGCTCCTGTTTTTCATGCAGATCGACCTGGTGTTCCACCAGCTGCCGGTAATTCTTATCATAATCCGGATGCCGTGCATAAAAGGACGCCTTGATCCGCAAATAGTCTGCGGTTGCCTCCACACATTCACCCAGCGCCTGCTGTACCAGCTTGTATGGCCGGAAGCTATACAGCAGCAGGCTCAGCGCCGTATACCAGACGCCTCCAGCCAGTATATAAAGGGCATTGACAAGACTCTCCCAGCCAGGCTGCGGCCTGTCAATGTTCAATACCATGACCAGCAAGGCATTGACGCCAATAGAAGTGGCCCGGGTGCCGTAAACACCCATCATGGAAAAGATAAAACAAAACACAAACACAAGGATGCCGGTCAGCAGACGGGAACCCGCCACCAGCCCCGTCAGCAGACTGACGATAAAAATAATGATCACACAGGCGATCATCCCGTTGCGCCGGTGATGGATCGGACCGGGATTATCCGTATTACCTACGCACATGGCGCCGATGCTGACGGCAATACCTACAGAGAGGTTGTTGAAATAACCCAACAAAATGGCAGGAAGCGTGATACCCACCGTGATCCGAACGGCTCCGTTGAGATAATGGCTATTAATGAAGCTTTTATATTCCCTGATATAGTCCATAGCCCGGCATAAAGTGCGAAAATTGGTCTCACTCAAAAAAATAGCCCAATTCCCGCATTTCGCTAATGTCTGTCCCATCGGACGAACCGCCCCAGGCGGTTCCTGATAAAGATAGCCCGTTTTTATCCCCAGCAACTAAGTATTTTCCCTAGCTGAACAACTGAAGAAGAAGACATAACTTGCAACACTAGCATCGCATCGACAAACTGCTTTCAAACATGAGAACAATCTTATTGCTGTTGACAGTCATTTGCCTGCCCGGTATCCTTTTGGCACAGCAGATCAACGGCATAACACAAGACGATCAGGGCAAGCCATTACCAGCGTCGTCAATAGCGCTCAAAAAGACCAAAGACTCCGCCATAGTCAAGCTGGGCATCTCGGATTCCAAAGGAGTATATAGCTTCAGCGATATTCCCCCCGGTAGCTATTTTATCAATATTTCCCATATAGGCTATACCTCCCGCAACACCCCCGCATTCGAACTATCAGGAGAAAGCATCATCACCGCGCCTGCCATAAATCTCTCCAAAGCAGCATCGGACCTGAAGGAAGTAGTAGTCACTTCCCGCAAACCCGTCATAGAGGTCCGCGCGGACAAGATCGTCCTAAATGTCGAAGGCAGTATAAATGCGGTAGGGCAGGATGCGCTCGAACTATTGCGAAAATCCCCCGGCGTCCTGGTGGACAAGGATAATAATCTCAGCATCAGCGGCAAGAATGGAGTGCAGGTATATATTGACGGTAGACAGACCCCGCTATCCGGCAATGACCTGGCGGAATACCTGAAGACGATCCAATCCTCCTCCATCGAATCCATCGAGATCATCAGCAACCCGTCCGCCAAATACGATGCAGCGGGCAATGCGGGCATCATCAATATCCGGCTGAAGAAGAACAAATCCTTTGGCACCAACGGGACGATAAACGCAGGCTTCAACCAGGGCTTTTATTCGAAATACAACGGCGGATTCTCGCTCAACCACCGGGACAGGAATATCAACGTATTCGGCAGCTACAGCTATAATCACAATCCCATGCGGTATCAATCCAGGCTGCACCGCGAGCAGCTGGATACCTTGTTCGATCAGGCTTCCACCGTTAAATTTGCCACCAATACCCATAATTTCAAGGCGGGCCTGGATTATTTCCTCGATAAAAAAAACACGTTGGGCGTCATTCTCAGCGGGACCTTTTCCGGTAATGACATCACCACCACCAGCAACACACCTATTTCCTATATCCCCACCGGAGCCCTCTACCGCACCCTGGCAGCCAACAATACAAGCACCGGCAGGAGAGACAATGGCAACGTCAATCTGAATTATAAATTCGCCGACACCAGCGGTCACGAGCTGGATGTAGATGCCAACTATGGGTTGTATAAGATCAGGAGCAACCAGCTTCAGCCTAATATATATAGCTATCCCAATGGCGGGCAGCCCTCCGATACGATCATTTACAACATGCTATCTCCCAGCGATATCAATATCTACAGTCTCAAGGCGGACTATGAGCAGAATTTCGCAAAAGGACGGCTGGGTCTGGGCTTCAAATTCTCCTACGTCACGACAAAGAATGATTTTGAACAATACAACGTCTCCCCCTCCTATGAGGAGAAGTGGATGGATACCCTGCATAGCAATGATTTCAATTATAAAGAGCACGTCAATGCAGCCTATGTCAATTACAACAGGACCCTGAAAGGCTGGGTATTCCAGGCCGGGCTAAGGGTGGAGAACACGAATTCGAAAGGCGAGTCCATGGGCTATTCCAGCGGCGGCGGCGGATATATCACCTACGATTCGCTCATATCGCGCGACTACACTGACCTTTTTCCCAGCGGCGCGGTCACGTATAATAAGAACCCGATGAAGCAATGGACACTAAACTATAGTCGGCGCATCGACAGGCCCGCATACCAGGACCTGAACCCCTTCGAGTTCAAGCTGGATGAATACACCTATCAGAAAGGCAATACCCTGCTGAGACCCCAGTATACCAATAGCGTCGGACTCACATACATGTACAAATTCAAGCTGACCACCACCCTGAACTACAGCCATGTCAAAGACGTATTTACCCAGATAGTGGACACTACCGCCAAGTCAAAGGCCTTTATCACCAAGAAGAACCTGGCCACCCAGGATATTACCAGCCTCAACATCAGTTACCCATTCCAATACAAATGGTATAGCCTGTTCGCCAATATAAACACCTATTACAGCATCTACCAGGCCAACTTTGGAGTAGGGCGGACAGTGAACGTAAATGTCTTCGCGGTCAATCTCTATGCGCAACAGACGGCGCGGCTGGGGAAAGGCTGGACAGCGGAGATCAGCGGCTTCTGGACTTCACCCTCGATCTGGCAGGGCACTTTCAAGACCAGGTCCCTTGGCAGTCTGGATGGAGGATTGTCAAAGACAGTGCTGAAAGGCAGCGGCACGGTAAAAGCTTCCGTCAGCGACATCTTCCATACCCTGCACTGGACAGCCACCAGTGATTTTGCCGGTCAGTTCCTCCGTGCAGCGGGAAATTTTGAAAGCCGTCAGCTAAAGCTCTATTTTACCTGGCGTTTTGGGAATACCCAGGTCAAGGCGGCCCGTCAGCGCAAGGCAGGGGATGAAGACGAGAACAAGCGGGTCAGCAACCAGCAAGGCGGAGGCCTGAGCCAGTAACAGTTACCTGTCCGCCGACACAACAAATAGGAGTTTTTTACGTCTCCATAAATGTCTGTCCTTCGGACGAACGAACCTGGTTCGTTCTAAAGCCTTATTTTTACGCCCCAGAAAAGCATATGACGACTATTATTGAAGACATCCGGGCATTATTTCAAACCTATGACCCTTCCCCCATCACCGGGCTGGAGAAAATACCACAATCAGGCAGCAACAGGATATACTTTCGTATCCAGACGGCCGAAAGATCCTATATCGCCACCTATAACGACAACGTGCGGGAGAACCGCACCTTTGTTAATTTCAGCCGTCATTTCCGGGGCCGCGGCTGTCCCGTCCCGGAGATCTACATCGTCAACGAACCCTATACGATCTATCTCCAGCAGGATTTTGGAGACATCTCCCTGCTCAACGAGCTGGAAAAACATGGACACAACGAACATGTCTATGAGCTGTTCAGAAAGAGCCTGCAGGCGCTGGCTAAACTGCAGATCCTGGGCGACGAAGGACTCGACTACAGCTGGTCCATTACTTCCAGGGAGTTCGGCAAACAGGCCATTCTCAGCGATCTGCTCTATTTCAAATACTATTTTTTAGACACTCTGCAGATACCTTATGATAAGGAAAAGCTCATCGACGACTTCGAAGCGCTGAGCACTTATCTCACCCATGTGGATCATAAATATTTTATGTTCCGGGACTTCCAGAGCAGAAATATCCTTATCCGGGACCAGGAGACTTATTTCATCGACTTCCAGGGAGGAATGAAAGGCGCGCTCCAATACGATGTGGCTTCCATGCTGTGGCAGGCCAAGGCCGAGCTGTCGGATGAATGGAAGAACAGCCTGCTGGAACATTATATGGACTATGTGGAAGAGCTGCTGAATAAGAAAATAGACAGACTGCGCTTCGTCAGCCAGTACAATGGCTATGTGCTGATACGTCTGCTGCAGGTGCTGGGCGCCTATGGCTTCCGTGGTCTGTTCGAACGCAAGGCGCATTTTTTGACCAGCATTCCTTTGGCCCTTCGCAATTTCAAATGGTTCCTTCATAACAAGCAGGTAGGCATCGTCATGCCCGAGTTCGAGCGGCTGCTGGGTCTGATGGTGGAAGAAGAAATGATCCATCGCTTCGAACCGCTGCGGGCAAATGAACAAACCCCGCTGGTAGTGCATATCAACAGCTTTTCCTATCGCAAGGGCATCCCAACGGACCCCAGCGGCAACGGGGGCGGTTTTGTCTTCGATTGCCGGGGCATCCTCAATCCCGGTCGTCTGGCAGAATTCAAACCTCTCACCGGTAGGGACAAGCCGGTAAAGGACTTCCTGGAACAGCAGACCCGGATGCCGGAGTTCCTCAATGGCATCTACAACATCATCGACATAGCCGTAGAAGACTATATCAAGCGGGACTTCGAAAGCCTGTCCGTCAACTTTGGCTGTACAGGCGGACAGCACCGGAGCGTTTATGCCGCGGATGCGCTGGCCAGGCATCTCCGCAATAAGTTCCATGTAAAAATTGATCTCCACCACGTCGAACAAGAAGCAAAAAATTGGGTTAATACATAGATCGTACGCGTATGTATTATGTAGTTTATGGTTTGTTATACCTGGTATCCCTATTGCCCATGTGGCTGCTCTACCTACTGTCCGACAGCCTGGCTTTTTTGCTGTATAATGTCATCGGCTACAGACGGAAGGTCATAAAGGACAACCTGAAAAGAGCATTCCCCGAAAAGTCCGACAAAGAGATCAGCCGCATTCAAAAAAAATTCTGCCGGAGCTTTGTAGACAACTTTATTGAGACCATCAAGCTTCTGTCGGCCAGTAAAAAGTTTATAAAAGAACACTTTGCCATCGACAATCTGGAAGTGCTGGATAATTTCTATGATGCAGGCCGTAAATGCCAGCTTCACCTGGGACATACTTTCAACTGGGAGGTCGCCAATGCCGCCATGCCCCTTATCAGCAGGTATCCCTTTATCGTCGCCTATATGCCCGTGGAGAACAAGATATTCGAGCGTCTCTTCCTCCATCTCAGGGGACGCACGGGCAGCATCCTCCTGCCCGCCACACGCATGCAGCGCGCCATTCTTCCCTATCGCAATACTCAATACCTGCTTACCCTGGTGGCCGACCAGGCGCCGGGATCCCCCGATCAATCCTACTGGCTGAACTTTTTTGGACATCCCACCCCCTTCGTCAGAGGACCGGAGCGGGGAGCCAGGATTGCCGACATACCAGCTGTCTTTGTCCGGTTTTATAAAACCAGCAGGGGACATTACCGGGTATCCCTTACCACTCTGTCGGACCATCCCGCAGAACTCCCTGAAGGCGAGCTCACCCGTCGTTATTGCCGTATGCTGGAAGAAGCTATTCGCCAGGCGCCCGACCTCTGGCTGTGGAGCCATCGCCGGTGGAAACTGCCCTGGAAGGATGAATATCATAAATTGTGGATAGATTTAACACCACCCCCCGTACTACCAGCGCCCTGATCCCGTTATCTTTAGAGGGTCAACCCCGCTAAAAAACCATGTACTACTTCTTCTACAGCTTGCTTTACCTGGTCTCGCTCCTCCCCATGCGCATCCTATACCTGCTGTCCGACGGCATATACGGCCTCGTATACTATGTGTTTGGCTATAGGAAAAAAGTGGTAATGGCCAATCTTCTGATCGCCTTCCCCGATAGGACGGAAGCAGAACGCACCCGCATCGCCAAAAAATTTTATCGCAACTTCATCGACTCTTTTATTGAAGTAGTAAAACTATTGTCGGCGAGCGATAAGTTCCTGAAGAAAAGATTTACCATGGACTCCACCGTGCTGCAGGAGCTCCACACATCAGGCCGCAGCTGCCAGATACATCTCGGACAC
>Ga0105240_10003460_pt1 | contig 24504 bp, 23 predicted proteins | sample KBSC54metaG_FD_80426 | JGI IMG/M metagenome (GOLD analysis project Ga0105240, IMG submission 80426) | Corn rhizosphere microbial communities from Kellogg Biological Station, Michigan, USA - KBS C5-4 metaG | ecosystem: Host-associated > Plants > Roots > Rhizosphere > Soil | place: Michigan, USA...
CGAATCGACAGATCCACGTAGTCCCCCTGGCTGATGCGCTTGACGCTGATGGAGCGAGAGCTCTCGGGCGAAATGCTCGCCGCCGGGTCGGTGGTGCTTGCAAGACTCGCCACGTTCGCTTGCGTATCCTTGTCCAGAACACTCTGGCCCTCCAGGTCCTGGCCTGTCTTGAGAACCATGAGGATCGCATCGTCCGCGCTCGCCAGCAGCACCGCGCGAAAGCTCGCGGCGATGGAGAACAAGCCGACGAAGACCCCTACGATGCAGGCGACGCCGAACACATCGATGGCCGCGCTCGCCCAGCGCTGCGGCAGCGTCAGCAGATTCAGCTTCAAGAGCGTCCACAGCTGCCCGATCATCGCCGCTCGGTCCTGATTGCTTCGGCAACCGTCAAGCGCGCCGCGCGCCGGGCGGGAAACCAGCCGACCAGGCACCCCGTCGCCAGCATCAGCGCCACGCCGGTGAGCAGCTCACTGCTCGTCAACTCGAGGCCACCGAACCGCTGCTGCCCCACGTGAATCAGCCATCGGGCGGCCAGCAGGCCCAGTCCACCTCCCGCGAGCAGTAGTACGTTGGCCTCCGTCATCACGAGCCACCAGATCCGTTTCGGTCCGAAGCCGAGGGCCTTGAGCGTGCCGATTTCACGGGTGCGCTCGCGGAAGCTCTGCGTCAGACTGTTGCCGGTCGCGAGCAGCATCGTCAGGAAGACCGCCGCGAGGATCAGATAGGCAATGAGAGTGACGTTGCCGACCTTGCGGAAGTAGTCGCGCTGCGCGCTGTCCTGGGTGCCCGAGGAGGTCTCGGCGGCGGAGTTCATGAAGAGCTGATCGACGGAGTGAGCAAACCGCGACGGGTCCACGCCGGCTCTCAGGATCGCGACGACGAAATCGATGGTTCCCCGGTCGGTCGCTCGATTCTCGTCCAGGTACGTGTAGTGATAATAGAACTGGTCGTGCCCCTCGGCGGGGTCGCGGAAGTGCCAGATGCCGCGGATCGTGAAGTTGAAGGTATGCGTGCCATCCAGCTTGTTGATGTTGGGCATGGTGATCGGTACGACCTCGCCGAGCTTCCAGCCATACTTCCGCGCCATGAACTCATTGACCAGCGCACCCTGGCGGTCCGCGAAATAGTCGCGCACCTGCTGCAGGTCCCAGATGAAGCGGCCGGTGGTATCCGGGGCCTGGGGGAAGTCCTCGTTCATGGCCAGGGGGTTCAGGAAGTTCTTCGGGTCCTGGTAGTACCCGCCCCGGGCCACCGCAAAATCCACCAGGTCGCGTCTGAGTCCGGGAACGCGGCGGATCTGCTCCACGTACCGCATCGGCAGCGTGTCGGTGTGCTTGGGGTAGATGAAGATGCGTACGTTGTCGGCGAACTTGTACCCGCCGCGGAAGAAGGCCCCCACCGCGGACAGTGCGCCGAACAGCATGAATGTGCTGATGATGGATACCGCCAGGAACAGCAGCCGCGTCTTGTCGCGGACGATGTTCGCCAGGACGAATCCCAGATATTTCACCGCCTCCCCCTTGCACTGTGCCAGCGGCCTTCAGAGCCTTACGTCCTGCGCGCTGATCTAGCCGGCCCCCGGCCCTAGGATAGCGCCGGGCTGCCTCGAGTTGCAGGCTCCATCGCTGTCCGCGCCGCTCCTCTGGTCGCCGGAGACAGTGATTCCGTCGCATAGATGGCCGCCAGGCGGCGCCGCCGCAGTCGCACGGGTTCACGGGCCGCCACGGCGAATCAGCGGCGGTTGGTCCAGTCCATCGCGGGTCGCCTCATCCGCTCAACTGCCATTCGCGAACAGGCTCACGATGCTCTGGTACTTCTGGATGTACCAGCGGTTCTCATTGTTGTATCGGGGGATCGCGATCGGACGCACCTCGCTTCCGCCCGCCTTCCAGACGCACGGACAGGGCACTGCAGCCCCGTCGAGCTGCGCAGCCGGGCGGCTCAGTTCGTCGAGCTTGACCTTCATTCGAGTCAGTACGCGGTAGAGCTTCGCGACGTTTCGGGGTCCGCCGTTGTACGCAGCCACCGGGAAGATGCCCAGCACGTCCGGGTTGGCACGGTACGCGTGGCGAATGTCGGTTGGCATGGCCGCGAGGTCCAGATCCAGCAGGCAGGCCGCCGCTTTCATGGCATTCAGCAGATTGGTCGCGCCCCTTTCGAAGAGGGGGTCGAGCTTGGCGCCTGGGCAGCTCCTCACCACGAAAGCATAGGTCCCGTGGCCCCTGCGGTTGGTGAACTGCATGGGCCCCAGCGCATTGGCCCGTGAGACGCTGTACCGATAAGCCTCCGCCTGCTTGAGGCCGTATTGGTTCAGTACCTGTTCGAAGGCGAGCGTCTGGTTCTCCATGTAATCGGCATCATCAGTCTGCTCGATGACCGCCAGTGTCGTGATGACCTCGGGAGGAATGGCATCGGCGAGCAGGTCTCCGGGAAAGGCCGCGCTCGGCACCTGCGCGCTGCGCAGCTCCGCAATCGCCTCGCGCGCCGTGCCGAGCAGAAACTCCTTCCCGCCGTTGACGAAACCCTCGTCAAACGTATCTTCGGTGAAGGGCAGATAGACGATCGGCTTCGCGGTCTGGGAGGCGGCTCGCCACTGCTTGCGCTTGAGAAGGGTGTTGTCGAACACCGGGAATTTACGCCCATAGACCTTCAGAGGCTCCCCATCCCTGGAGAAGGCGAACATCAGCCGCTCGGCACCGGTACCCCTCACGTGCCGTGCCTGGATGCCCGGGGTGATTACGCGAAAAGCCAGGGGCCTTCCACCGGGTTTCCACCTGATCGGCGGACGCGGGACCTCGATGTGGACGACGGACCACTGCTGCTTCGCCTCGCTCCAGAGCGCAAAGGCGACGGGTCGCCCGCGGAGCACCTGATGCTTGCCCTTGCCGGTGAAGACGTATTGGAGCTCGACGTCCCGAAGCACGGTCTGCGCTTCGGCGACCAGATCATGGATGACCACATGACGGCTACCGCTGCCCCGGACGATGACCTCCTCGAGGGTCTCATCTGGGTGCTCCGACTCGGCAACCGTAATGGGAACCTCGCCTTCTTCCTGCTTCGAGCTGCCTTCCGCCGTGGGAGGCGTCACTTCCGTCGCTGCCGCCCCGGCGGCAGGGGTGCTTTCCGCATCAACCAGAGTCGGCTCATTTTCTTCATTGGCGTCGTCGGTCGTCGCACATCCGCCACAAAGCAGTGCCATCTGCATGCACAAGGCGAACGCGGCCAGGCGTATGGCAGGTGTCTTCATGACTCGGATAGTACCGACTGGCGGTGCGGCATACCGATACGGATATCAAGAATTCCTCTGCAGACCGCCGCGGCATCGGGCGACTGCAGCGTGTGGCGAGCGCGCGTTTTTCATGCGTTCCCCCCTAAACACCCTCACTGGCGAGGAGAACTCGAATCAGCTTCAGATGCGACTGCACCATCGGGAGGATCTCCGCCGCGAACGCCTTCGCCTGCGCATCCTTTCCCGAAGTCGCCTCCGTGCTGGCCAGATCCAGGAGCTTCTCGTGAGCGTCGATCTGGCTGCGAATGTAGAACTGGTCGAAGATCCGGGCGCCGAGGGATGTCAGTTTCGCCTGCACAGCGCGGTCGGCCGCGCTCGCCGAGCTCGGCAACGGGATCCTTCTCGAGGCAGCGAGCGCCTTCACACGCTCGTTCGCAGAGGTGTGATCCTTGATCATCATTACGGCGAATTCCTTTACCATGACGTTCGAGGACCTCTGTAAGACGAGGTTCGCCGCATCGATCTCCGCGATGCCGCCTTGGATGAATGCCTCGTAGAAAGCTCGATCGGGCTGAGATGCGCCGGCAGGCGGAATCATCAGAAACAGAAGGAATGCCCAAGCGCCGAGGTGTGCCGTTCTCTGCACGAGCACGGGGCCGCTGCGTCGCACGCGTGTCACGGTCGTGGCGACCGAGATCGAAAACGCGCTCGCAATGACTCTGCCCATTTTCCTTACCCTAGAAAACGGCGGAGTCCTTGCGAACTCCGCCGTTCCTGCTCGAGCACTCTACGTGCAGACCAAGGTCATCCGCACGGCAACTGCATCGGAGCGTCCGTCCGTTGGACTCGGTCGCGCGCGTGACAATGAGCCTGCGCGCATTCCCCTATGGCCTTCTGGCCAGCCTGAGGTACCGACTAACGGAAAGCCTCGGTGCCAGCCAGCGCGCCCAGGGGCGCGACCGAACCAACGTCTGTATGTGCCACTTGGATCACCTCCTTCAGTTGCCGTGGGCTCATATTCAGCGCGTGCCGCCCACCGAAGCCGCGCGCAGGAAAATGATACACCGCATTTACATCGGATTGCGGCACGAGGAGGGAGTTCAAGGCCCCCCGGACGATTGACACCGGCTATTTATTCATTAGTATCGATAAAATGCGCAATCGCGAGTTCCTCGGCCAGCCTTGCCAAGACGGCCGGCACCGGTCATGAGCCTCAGGACCGCGCCACGCGTTGCGACCTGGCTGCTGGAGCGAATCGGTGGCCGCTCGCGATTCGAGCCGCTCATCGGTGATCTCGTCGAGCAATTCGAGAACGGCCACTCGCGGCTCTGGTACTGGCGGCAGGCGGTGGGGACTGTGGCCATCGACTTCACTCGATCGCTTCGGTTGCATGCGTTCTCGTTCATCGCGGCGCTCGCCGCTGGGTGGGCCTTGATCTGGCTCCTGGATACTGGCTATCCCTACGCGTTTCAGCCACTCCATGAGAATCTGCCGGCCTTGAGCCGGCATCCCTGGACGGCCCAGGCACTCTTGCGTGCCGCAGGCATGGTGCTCTGTGGCTTGCTCGCCGATTCGCTGATCCTGGTGATCGTATGGGCTGTGACGCGGATTCATCGATCTCATCCGCGCGCCCTCCTCTCAATCTTCGCCGCGGCGGTGACGGTTCGTTATCTTCCTGGTCTTGCCCGGCTCGTGATCCATGCAGCGACCGACCCGCGATTCACGGTCCCGTTGGTCTGGCGACATCTCCACCTCATGACGCCGGTCGCCTGGCAGGCGCTATGCATTCTCGCCGCGGGACTTTGGCTGGTCCGAAGGCCCCGATTCACAGGGATGGAACGGCGCGCGCGCGGGTTGACCTACTTCGTCGCGATACTCGCAGCGTCGCTGTGCGTCCTCGCTGGATTGGCGCGCGCCGCCGGGCTCGTCGGCGAGCTCACCTATACGCTGCATGAGCAATACATACTCGACATGTTGAACATCGCAAGCATGGCGTACCTGGTTCTGCTTCTGTGGCGCCCGAGCCCGTCGCACCCATGGCGGGCAACCTGTGACGCAGGTTAGGTATCCTTCTCAATGAATCCAACCTGGGCGGCCCGGAGCTCGAGATGGTCGAGGCGACCTTCCCAGCCGGTATGCTCTCCCCGAGCCATACACATCGCTCGGTTGAGATCATCTACGTCCTCTCTGGAACCTGCGAGCACGAGGTGAACGGCAAACTCTATCGCCTGACGCCGGGAATGACCGGTATCGTCCGGCCAGGAGATCACGTGCGTCATATCGTGCCCAAGTCGGGAGCCGCGAAGGTGCTGATCATCTGGGCTCCGGCGAGCGGCCGGCGTTCTTTCGAAACATACACGGCGTGGCGATCCCTGCGGTCGAGCCAGTGAAGGAGTCAGATGTCCAATTCGGCTCACCTTTATCTTCTCCCGCTCGCGATCGGCCTGGGGTTGATCCTCGCGCTGATCCTCGGGCTGCTCGTTGACGCTTACAAGCGCAAGCAACGCCGTGAGAAGACCTCGACCGGAGCGAGCGCTTTCGGGTGGATGTTGCTCTTCCTGACTTCGGGGCGCATACCGCCGCCCCCTCCGGAATCACAGATCGAGCAGGATCTTCGGGCCAGAAACAACAGAAGTGAAAGCGCCGGAGAAGATCACGATCCGTAGGTGCCTGACAGCCGCGATCTCAGGAATGCCTGGGTGCGCTGCGGAGTCGCCAGAATCTCCCACTGCCGTTCAGGCGCGTTGAAGTTCTGTGTGAACTCATCGCACACCGCCTGGTGTTGCGACATCGCCCCGACGAGCTCGAGTACGTGAGGTAGCGGCGGCTGCAACATCAGGTTGGCCCACTGCGTCAGTCCCTGTAGCCGCTCGGCCCGCCGCCGCGCCACGCGTTCACAGAAGAGTCGATCGTACGCGTGATCGCCAACGATCGATTCCCCGACCACGAATGCGGAATAGGAGGCTGCGTTCGCCCCTTGCCCGACGATCGGGTCGACAAGAACGTGGGCATCGCCCAGCGAGATCGCAAATTTACCGTTGCCGAGCTCGACGTAGTCCTCCCGCACGAGCGGCGTCACCGCGGTCTTCAGCAAATCCCGTGGTCCCGTCAGGCCGAACTCCACTGGCTCGATGCGCTCGAAGGTCCTGGGAAAGCGGTCGCGAATGATCTCGAGGACCGCGCGGTCGAACCGCTTCGGATCCTGCTCATAATCCAGGCTACGGAACACGTCCATCGGGCCACCCGGCAGGCATTCGAACAACAATGCGGTAGCGGGGCCCTCGCGCCAGGTAAAGGGAAGCTCGAGCAACTCGCCGCCCCCCGGAGATACCGACCAGCCCACGCCGACTGGACGAGTCCGCGCAACACCGTTATAGAACCCAGCGCAAAGCTGCCGCAGAGGACGATCGTAGGGCGTCAGCGCCTCGATGACCGGAAACATCCTCGATAGTGCGCCCCGGCCAGAGCAGATCACGATGAGATCGTGTCGCTCTGAGATCCTGACAATGTCAGACGGGTCCAGCGCGCGTCCGAGCACCAGCTTCCCGCCGCGGCGCTCGAACTCTTCGGTGAGTCGAGGGAGCAACAGGCGGTAGTCGATGCAGCAGGACGGATGACCGAAGTCGCCACGAAAGTGCAGCGGGTGCTCGCCCCCGAAATAGTGCCAGTGGCACACATAGCCGTGCTCGGCGGCATCCCAGAAGTGAATTCCCAGCTGGCGTTCGCGCTCGAGAGTCGTATTGTGATGCGCTACGGTATTTTGGATCCGACCGTTGGCAATCTCCTCCGGGCTCTGGACGCTGTACATCGTGCAGGCCACACCGTGTTGACGCAGGAAGTGCCCCAGGTGAAGACCTGCGATACCGCCGCCGATGATGCCGATGTTCGCCATCTGAGGAAGCTCCGGCTAGTGGGTTCCTGGAGAGAATGGACGGATGCGCGTGGTGAAATGACGATTGAAGGGCATGCTCTCCCAAAGCCTGGTGATAGCATATAGCTGCATCAAACGGAGGATACCTCAGGGATCGGGGGTATTCGCGAGCCGATAGAGGCCTCACGGAACAACAGGCCCAGGGGGATCTCGATGACCGAAGTTGTCGTTCCACGCCGCGCGGGAACCGTCCAGGGAGTCGTGCTGCTCCTGCCGATCAGCATGACGGTCGCCACACTGGTGCTCTTTACGGCGAGCGTGGCGCTCATGACCGAGCACTTCCGCGGCATTGCGCACGCGGACTACCTGGTACAGCTCGTGATCACCATCCCGGCAATCGGGATCCTTCTGTTCGCCCCTCTCGCCGGCTGGCTCACGGATGCCATCGGACGCCGCAGGATCCTCGTCGGCTCGATGCTCGCGTATGCAGTGTTCGGGTGTGCGCCTTACGTCCTCGACAATATCTACGCCATCCTGCTCACCCGCTGCGCCTTGGGCCTGTGTGTCTCGGCCGTCGTGACGGCGAGCACGACGATGATCAGCGACTATTTCAAGGGCAGGGCTCGCGAGCGCTGGTTCGCAGCCCAGGCCGCCGTGTCGGCGATTTCGGCCGTCGTGTTGATATGGGTAGGGGGGCGCCTCGGCGCCGCGTTCGGCTGGCGCGGCCCTTTCCTGGCCTATGCCTACAGCGTCGTGCTGGCGATTGCGATCTGGGCCCTGACGTGGGAGCCGAGCGAAGAAAGCCCGGATGAGCTCATAACGAACGAAGCGGTCTCCTACACCCAGTTCCCGCTCGCCCGGATGCTGGGTATCTGTATCGTTACCCTGGCCGCCTCGATTACCTTCTATGCCGTATCGACTCAGAATGCCAATGCACTGGTCAGCCTCGGTGTACACGATCCGGCCGAGATCGGTCGGCTGTCGGCGGTGGCAACATTCGGCACCGTGCTCGGGACGGCGGCCTTCGGAGCGCTCGGCCGCCTGCCCACCGCGGGTCTGCTGACACTCGATTTTGCCCTCCTGGGCATCGGTTTCGTGCTCATGGCCGCATCCAGCTCCGCAACGGTGTATACGATGTCGGCCGTCGTGCAGCAGTTCGGATGTGGCCTGGTCCTTCCGACGCTGCTGGTATGGGCGACCCGGGGGCTGGCGTTCCGCATCCGCGGCAGAGCCATTGGTATGTGGCAGGCCGCATTTCAGGTGGGGCAGCTCTTGAGCGGTATCACCATCACCTTCCTTGCAGCACACTCCGCCGGGTTGCTGCATGCGTTTTCGGTGCTCGGAGTAGCGTGCCTCGGGGCTGCGGTCGTCAGCGGGTTCGCGGCATTTACGCTCCTGCGGCGTGCTGGCCGAGCACGCGCAGGCGCCTGAATAGCTTCGGCAGGATTCGGGAATGGCAGTGGCCAGCAACGTTTTGTCATCACACAGCGGCCAGGTCGTTTTTGCGGAGCACGTCTATGAACGGACCCACTAGGATTCTGTTTGCGGGCCTGGTGATGTCCGGCGTGGCTCACGCCCAGGAGTGGCACACCTACACCTATCCAGACCCCGGATTTGCCATCCAGTTTCCCGCAGCCCCGCAGGTGCAGACGGCCACATTCAAGAATGCCGTCGGCGTGACCCTACCCGTAACGCGCTATGTCGTTCGACAGGACGGCGTCCAATACACCCTGAGCGTCGTGAACTACTCCAGCACGAACGCCGACGCGCTGAGCATAATCGGCGAAACCGCGCGCTCGTTCAGCGCGAAAGGTAAAGTGAATTCCAATACGGGCGCGCGCGTCAACGGGAGCTCCGGACGGGAATTGACTGTTACCGAAAGGGACGGCAGCCGTTCCGATATCGCCATATTCTTTTTCGACAAGCATCTCTATACGGCGGTTGGGCAGGCATTGCCGCCCCACCCCATGGACAGATCCGCCGACACCGCCCGCTTTCAACAATCGCTGCAGTTCCTTGCCGATGACAGTGGCTTCTTTGGGTTGTTCGCCGGACGGAGTAGAACTGGTTTGAATACGGCTGCGAGCATCGGCACGGTTGGCAGGAGCACTGCCAATGGTGTCGGTGCCGGCGTTGGCAGTGAGAGTGGCACTGGGACCGCGAGTGGGAATGGGAGTACCGGCGGCAATACCACCGGCTCTGTCACCGACTCTGGCAGCGGCAACGCCACGGGCAGTGGCACCGGCTCCGGCCCCGCCTCTGGCACCGGCCGTGGCACCGGCGGTGGCGGTGGCGGTAGCAGCAATGCTGGAGAACACCCCAGGACGGCTGCAACGCAGCGAGCCGACGCCGCCTGTGCTGGAAAATCCGCCGGGGACATCGTGCAGCTCGAGACCCCCGCCGGTCCGGTAGCCGCGACCTGCATTCTCACTGCCCGGCCCAACCCGCCTTCCGGCACCCCAACAACTGATGGGTCACCCGAGGCGCGAAAATCGAGAAATTGAAAGCTCCCGAGCTCATCTACCTGAAAGAGCTGGAAGCCGCACCGTCGCGTTCACGCCGAGCATGAGGCCAAGGAGAACGAAGCCCACCGTAACCGTCAACCATGTCAGCACGGCATCCGCCGGCTTGCGCCACAATGCGCTCCAGATCAGTGGCGCGTACTTCATCCCTGCTCCTCAGCGTTCCGGCGACCGGTCGTAGCGATCCCAATCAGAACGGGCGCACGCGCAGATGATACTCATCTTGCTGTAACACAAGCTCGTCAAGAGTGCTCAAGCAGCCGGCGAAAAATCCGGGCGGCTTGATCCAATCCCCGGCCCGGCGCCACGGTTCCGCTGCCGAGGAGAACAGGCCACTGATGACTTGCTTGATCCGCCGCAGCTACCGAGGTGATGCATGGAGACGACGACCAGATCGTGCCCATCGCGGCTTCCGGGCCGCTGACGGCCAAGCTGGTCAAGAACGCGACCCTCAAGGTGTACAAAGGCTTCCCACACGGAATGCCCACCACACAAGCGGACACCATCAACGAGGACCTTCTGGCGTTTCTGCGCAGTTGAGGCGTAGCGGGTCCGTGACCAGCTTATTTCCAGCGCGGGATGAGCTCCTCGAGCACGGCCTGCCGCAGGAGATCCGGCGGCAGGAGTCCCTGGCGTCCCTGGCTCAGGATGAAGTCATGGAATCCCCTGGCGTCGAACTTCGCCCCCTTTGGGTCTGCTCGGGGATGCCTGATGTGCCTCCGTGGCGCACCAGGCACCCGAGATTCCATCTTGGAATCACCGCCAGTTATTTGAGCTGCCGCAGCGGGCCCTCCTCGTCGGCGAAGTTGGCGGTGTTCAGCACCTGAAGGCCCGCGTCGTGCTCGCCATTGAAAGGAGTCACACTGGCCGGGCACCCGGCGTTCTGCGCATCCGTCGGCGAATCGAACCACAGGCCCAGGTGATACATCTGGATGGGGTTGGTAGCGGGGTTCACGCTCGCATCCGGAAAGGGTCCGTTGAAAACCACCGGAGCCGGTGCGGCATTCGGAGCCACGGTAAAGGTCTCAATGCCAAAGATTCCCCGCACGTGTTGGAACGCGTTGCCGTGCTCGTCGGTCTCGACATCCGCCTGATACCAGGACATCCCGAATGGGGCCTTGGGCACCTGAATGACAAAGAAGTCGAAGTCGGTCTTCGGCGGCAGGCCCTGAGCGAACAGGTACAGGTCCTGGGCGGTACCGTCGTCGACCACCCTGACCTCAGCGCGCGCATGCGGCAGGCACGTGGCGGCGCCAGCCGAGACGACCATGTTGAAGTCGATGTGTTTGTGCGGACCCTTCGCGAACGCGACTCCGCTCGTCAGCAGCAGCGCCGCTACCGCCGCGCCAACTGAGGTTGCAAGAACTTGGGTATTCATCAGAATGTTCTCCTTGTCGGTTGAAAAGCCATGAGACTCGAAGCGCTGGTGAGGATGGCGAGAAGCGCGGCGGAGTTCTGTCAAGGGCTTGACACAGCCCGCCGCGCGACGGCCTCCACGGAGGGACCCGGGTGCAGCGGGGATGGCGCCGACCTCAGAGTCGGTCGCCCGTGCCCCGCGCACCCGCGGCATCAGTTATTCGGAGCGCCACTCGCGATCCAGGAGCGGATCTGGTCGATCGTGTCCTGGGACAGCGGCGGCCCTCCGAAGGGCATCTGCGCCCCGGTGATGCCCGCCGCCCCCTCGACCTTGTGGACGAGATAGCTGTTGTCCGGGTCACCGGGCTTGACGCGCATCAGGCCCGGCTGCTCGAGGCTGGCGACCCCGACAATGCTGCTGAAGGTGTGCCCGGCCGTCAGATTCTGGCTGCCCGGCAAAGGACCGCCAGCCGGCTGGCTGCCGTTGTGGCACCCTGAGCACAGCGGGGTGAAAACCTGAGCCTGCAGCTGGGTCAGGGTCACCACGGGACCGACGACTGCAGGCACGTCGGGCGAAGTCCCCACGTTGCCATCAGCGTCCGTTGCAACTGCAGTAAGGGTTACCGACAGACCCGGAGCGGTCGTCGAATCCCACTGCGCACTGAACGGGGATGCAGTCGCGGTGCCGATGAGCGTAGTGCCGTTGACGAAGAACTTGACGTTCGCGATTGCGATATTCCCCGGATCGGTGACCGTCGCAGCCAGCGTGACCGTTCCGGTCACAGGGCCGGCGGGCACACTCAGGACGACGACGGGCGGAGCGTTCAACGTCGGTGCGCTGCCAAGATCGATGCGCCCGTACTCTCCATCGGCCTGGTTGCCGATGCCGGCCGCGAAGAACAGCGTGTTGTGCGGCTGATTGGCGGCATCGTTGCCGAACGCAATGCCCCACAGGCCGGGCTCGGCAAACGCCGCTCCGGTGAGGTCCTGCACCGTACCGATGAATTGACCGCTGGCCGGATCGTAGCCGTTGATCTTGCCGTCCCCGAAGTTCCCCACGAGCAACGCGTTGCTCAGCGTACCGAAGTCCGCGGGCGCGAGCGCGAGCCCCCAAGGTGCATTCAGAACGCCGCCGGCGGGAATGAGGTGCTTCACGAAGTTGCCGTTGGCGTCGAACACGTCGACGATTCCAACGCCAGCGCCGTTTACGTTGGCCCGGTCGTCCGGTCCCTGCTGCTGCGCATAGCTGACGTAAAGCTGCGGGACGTTGTTGGTCCCGGTGGAGATGGCTTGAATTCCAAATGGCGCATAGCCGGCCGGCAACGTCGGATCGACGAACGCGAAGGCAGTCGCGGTCGGTGTCTGCTTGACAAAGGCAGCATCGAACGTGTCGATCTTGTTATTGCGAAAATCGGTTGCGTAGAGAAAGTTCGCCGCACCGTTGTTGGCAAGCGCCAGGCCTTTGTATACCGCGCCTCCTGTATCCGCATACGCGATCACGGCATTCGGGTCCACGGTTGGGGACCAGCCGGCGATCATGCCGCCCTCCCCTGCGAAGATGAAGCGCGCGACTCCCGAATGCCCACCGGTAGACACTGTGAAGTCCACGGACGACACGTTCGCCACGATCCCCGTCGGGGCGAACGGAGCTGCAGCCGCCGAGGCGGGCAGGCGCACCACCAGAGGGTTGGAATTGGGCTGCGCCTTGCCGTTACCGTCATAAAGGATGGCTGTTCCCGAACCATTGTTGGCGATCCACGCCGCCTTGCCAGGGGCGAATGCGATCCCCCAGGGATTCAGGAGGTTGGCGTCGGAGGCCAGCGCCCCTGCACCGGCGGAGTCCGCCACCAGCCGCGTGGTCGAATATCCGCTGGCGGCATTGACCGTCAGAGTTGCAGAGATGCTCGTGCTGCCCGCCGCAGACCCGCTGCCAGCACCGGAACAGGTCAGAGTGAACGTGCTGCTGCCAGCCCCCGTCGGCGTCACCGCCTGAGTGCCGCTGATCGCCTGCGTACCGCTCCATGCCCCACTCGCGTTGCAAGTGCTTGCGTTGGTCGTCGACCAGGTCAGCGTTGCCGATTGACCTGCCGTAATGGTTGTCGGTTGCACGGATAGCGCCACAGTGGGAGCCGGGCTCGTGTCCCCGCCGGTCGCGGGCGCAATCCCGCCTCCGCCGTACCCGCTTGCGCCTCCCCCGCCGCAGCCAAGGCACGCGATCACCAGTAACGGCACCACGACTCGACGGCCCGAAATGCCCGAAAGACCAAGATTCGCAAGCACGATTGATTACCTCGATGTTAGGGTGCGTAGGCCCGATTGCGCGGCTCGACCAAGCCGTTACGCGGCGGCGGGCCAGGCAGGCGCGCATGGTGCCGGCTCCGGCGGGGGAGTTCTGTCAAGCGGATGACATTGGGGAGCGCAGCGGAATGGCCGCCGCGCGCGAGCGGCGGACGCTAAGTCTCTCGGGCGAAGGCTTTCAGGGACCGTGTGTCGCAGATGGTGACCTGCCCGCGCCCCAAGCGGATCCACCCTTTCGCTTTCAACATCTGCAGGTGTTGATTGACCACTTGACGGGACACGCTGAGGTATTGCGCGAGCTCTTCCTGCGAGAGGGTGAGTTTGGCAGCTCCCGAGGCAGCAGGAGCGTGCAGGCGTGCCAGGCTCAGGAGACGCTTGGCGATTCTCGCCGGGACGCTCAGCAACGCCGCGTCCTCCATGAGCTGCGACGTCCAGCGAACACGGCGACAAAGAAGCTGTATCAGGTGCGCCGCCAGTTGCGGCTCCGTGCTCAGCAGATGCAGGAAACGCTCGCGCGGGAAAACAATGAGCTCAGTGCGAACCATTGCCGTCGCGGTCGCGGTTCGTGGCTGCCCGTCCAGCAGTGCGATCTCCCCGAAGGAGTCCCCGGGCTCCATGATGTTGAAAAAAACTTCCTTGCCGGCCGGCAGACTGGCGCTGATGCGCACCCGACCGGTGACGACTCCGCACAGGGAGTCGCCAGGATCGCCGTGCATGAAAACAACCGCCCCCCTCTCGTATACTCGTCGTTGTCCGAGCGCCGCGATCCGGGCGACAGTTGCCGCCGGCAGGCCACGGAACAGGCTGTCGCGCTCAACAACGGTTGTTGCGGTGATCGGCAAGAGCTGACCCGGTAATGCCGCAGAAGCGGGCAGTCGAGTGGGAGTATAGTCTGCGCCACCACCCCGGAGCAGCAGCCAATGACTCGCGGGCTCGCATGGATCTCCGCTTGCGCCCTCCTCTCTTGCAGCGCTGCTTCGCTCCCCGCGCGCGCGCAATACACCCTCGAGCCCCAAAGCAGCCTCTGGGGGCGCGCACTGCTGGACGTGCGGCTGGTCGGCGGTGGCCCGGCCGCCAGCTGGAGTGATGGCGGACCGGGGAAGATGCGCTACGGAGGGAGCTTCACCGACGGCGGATTTCAACGCGCGACTCGCCTCGTGCTGTCCCAGGCGGCATTGCAGGTTGGCGCGTCCCTCCCCTGGGGGCTCAGAGCGCAGGCACAGGTGAATGTCGAGCCCAACATCGCGCGCACCTATCGGCCGTGGCTGATCGAGGCCATCCTGCGCAAGGAGTGGGGTGACGAGCGGCTTGGCTGGGGGATGCAGGGCGGTGTGATGAACGTGCCGTTCTCGCTCGAGAACACCGGGCCCGCATGGTCGCCGGAATTCACCATTTCCGCCTCTGCCCTGAACAGCTGGTTATGGGAGGACATCAATCTGGCCGGCGCGGAGGCGGAAGGATGGTACGTGACCGGCTCGGGAGTGCGCCTCGGAGCCCTGCTTGGCGCAGGTTACGGCGGGGACCAGATTGGCCGTCTGCTCGCCCTGCGCGGCTGGGTGGTCGGAGATACCCTGGGGGGCATCAACGGCGATCTCTCCCTGCCGACCCGGGGCCAGCGAACCGATATTTTCAGCGAGCGAGACCATCGCCCCTCCCTCTATACGCTGCTCTCGCTCGGCGACGCCGAGAAGATCGCCTCGCTCAACCTCGGCATACTCGATAACCGCGGCGACGAGAGCCAGCCAGCCGTCTGGCACACGCATTTCACCACCGTCGGGGTGGTTTTGAGCCCGTACCGCCGCATCGATCTGGTGGCGCAATATCTGACGGGCACCGCCAGAGTGCAGGCTCCGCCGAATGACAGTGCCCTCTCGGCGTTCTACGTGCTCCTCTCGTATCATTACCTGCGGCAGCGAGTGAGCCTGCGATATGACAGCTTTCGCGTTCACGACCTCGATGGAGGTCCGACCTCCACGAGCGAACGCGGTCACGCACAAACCGCTTCGTACCTGATCGAGATCGGGCTGCGTCAGCGGATTGCCCTGGAGTACATTTGGATGACCAGTCGCCGGGACACGACCGGCTCGTTGAACCCGACACCCGGCGGGTGGCAACTCAGTTACCGTTTTCGGTACTGAGGCCCCCGAGCGCTGACGCCCGCGGCACCGCATCGGCAAAGTGAGAGCGTACGGCATGTATCGGCACCCGTTCCAAAGTCCCCTGCTGCTCCTGCTTCTCGCTCAGCCATTGACACACGCGCTGGCGGCGAGCCAGTCCATTTCAGGCAGAGTGATCGGATCCGACGGTACCGCCATCAGCGGCGCGGTCGTGTTCGTACAGACACCCGCCCCAGCCACCGTCAGGCCGCGGACGATGGCGGTCATCGATCAGGTGAACAAGACGTTCGTTCCCGGAGTGCTCCCGATCGTGGTGGGCACCACCGTGCGCTTCCCGAACCACGACCAGATACGTCATCACGTCTATTCGTTTTCGCCGACCAAGACCTTCGAGCTGCCGCTGTACAAGGGCGAGGACGCCCCGCCGGTGCTGTTCGACAAAGTGGGCGTCGTCAAGATCGGCTGCAACATCCACGATTGGATGTCAGGCATCATTCTGGTGCTGCCCTCGCCCCACTTCGCGGCCACCGACGCGAATGGCCGATACGTCCTCGAGGACATGCCCAATGGCACCTATTCGCTGGCCGCCTGGCATGCACTGAGCAAATCCAAGCCGGAGGACACAGCCCAGACCATTCAGCTGCCGGGGGCGATCAACTCAGTGAATTTCACCCTGACACTTGCCCCCGGACGAGCTCGTCCGGCGATGCACGGGCTCAGAGCCGAGCCATGAAATGGTGGACCGCACGTAGCCTGCGGACTACCATCTTTGTAGCCTTCTCGGCACTCATTCTCACTGTTCTGCTCGCGACGCTCGGAATCACGCAGTATGTAGTCGGGCGGCAAGCGGTAGTGGCCCTCGGTCGCGATCTGCGTACCACCGGTCAGGTCTTTGTGACTCTGCTCGCCGAGCGCGCAGCCCGCCTGCAGACCAACTCGACCCTGTTGGCCAGCGACTTCGCGTTGAAGCGCGTGTATGCAACGCATTTCGACCCCGCGACCTATGATGCCGAGACGCTTGCATCGGCAGGCCTGAGTTACCGTCAGCGACTCGGCGTGCAACTCGTCTGGATGACGGACGAGGCCGGCAATCTGCTCGCAGCTTCGCCCGCGAGAGGCCACACGGGCCAATCCCTGGCAGCCTTCTCGCCACTGAAGGAAGCCCTTGAGAGTCAGTCCACCGCCGCCGCCCTGGTCGAGGTCGATGGCAAGCTCTTCCAGATGGTGGCCGTCCCGGTGTTGGGACCCGAGGTCATCGGATTTCTGCTGCTGGGACAGATCGTGGACGATTCAGTGGCGGCTCGTCTGAAGCGAGACACCCGCTCGGACATCACCTTCCTGACCGCATCGCAGGCATTTGCCACCTCATGGCCTCTGTCAGGAAAGGAGCGCGGGCGGTTTGCCGCCTCTCAGCTCTCGGGATTCACGGGAGGCAAGGACGCGCAGAACCCTGGGGTGTCGGAGGTCGGCGGCCGAAAGTACCTGTCGCTCGTCATTCCGATAGAGGCTCGCCTGCCCGAACCACTCTATGCACTCGTGCAGGGCTCCTATGAAGAGGCCCTGGCCCCCCTGCGCGCGTTGCAGTGGCGCATCACGACCATCGGCATTCTCGCCCTGGCTGGTGCGCTCCTGACGGGCATGTTCCTCGCCGGCAGCATTACCGGCCCCATCCGGGTGCTCGTGGAAGCGATGCGCGAGGTCTTGCGAGGGAACCTGCGCCGCCGTGCGCACCTCCAGCGCACAGATGAGCTCGGGTTCCTGGGCCGCTCCTTCGACGAGATGGTGGGCGGGCTGGAGGACCGGGAGCGGATCAGGCACACCTTCGGCCGTTTCGTCTCCCGCGATGTGGCGGAAGCCGTTCTCAACGACCGCGTGCCGCTGGCCGGAGAGCGCCTCGAAGTGAGCATCCTGTTTCAGGACATCCGCGGATTCTCGGCTCTCGCCGCAACGCTGGATCCGGCTGCGCTGTTGCGCATGCTGAACCGGTTCTTTACCGAGGTCGTCGCGGCGGTGGAAGCTGAGGGCGGAGTCGTCAAACAATTCACCGGCGATGGTGTCATGGCGCTCTTCGGAGCCCCTCAGGCCCGGGCCGACCATGTCGAGCGCGCCGTGCACGCCGCTCTTGGAATCGTCGATCGCCTCGCGCGCCTGAACCTTCGGCTGCAGGCAGACAATACACCCCCGTTACAGATCGGCATCGGAATCCACACCGGAGAGGTCGTAGCCGGCTTGATCGGCCCGGATGAACGAGTGGAGTACGGGGTGGTCGGGGATCCGGTCAATCTCGCCAGTCGCATCGAAGCGCTGACCAAGGACCTGACGGCGACGATTCTGGTCTCCAAAGAGATCGCCGAGCGGCTCGGGCCGCAGTTCGTGCTGGGCCACGTCGCGCTCGTGCCCGTCAAGGGCAAGGCGCATCCGATTGAAGTGGTTGAGCTTCTGTCGAAGCGCGCGGACACTACCGACTCCGCGGCTTGACCATCGCGGATTCCGGACAGCTGAGGTAGCGGGTCCGTGACCGGCTATTTCCAGCGCGGGATGAGCTGCTCGAGCACGGCCTGCCGCAGGAGATCCGGCGGCAGGAGTCCCTGGCTGAGGATGAAGTCATGGAATCGCCTGGCGTCGAACTTCGACCCCAGGGCTTTTTCCGTCTCCTCGCGCAACGACAGCAGCCGCGTATAGCCGTAGAAATAACTGTTGGCCTGGCCCGGGGTGCGGTAGGTGAAGCGCTCCACTTCCTCCTGCGCAAAGGCGTGGCTCAGACACACGTCCCTCTCCAGGATCTGATACGCCTGCGCCGGTGTGATCTTGCCGCTCTGCAGCTCAGGATCCAGGAACGCCCGCGCCGCGCGCAGCAGGCGCAGCTGCAGGGTCATCAACTGCCCCTCGGGCGGTTCGTACGGCTCCATGATGTATTCGGCATACAGGCCCCACCCTTCCACGTTGGTTGAGTTGAACGCATACAGCGCACGCGCAAGGCTGACGCCGTGCTCGACCATCGAATCGAACTGCAGCTCGTGGCCGGGCCTCGCCTCGTGCGCGATCAGCGTCCAGGACACGGCATCGAAGGTGAAGTCATCGTACGGGTCCGCGGACCCGCCCGTCGCGGACGGAATGTTGAGCGGCAGCACGAACTCGCCGCGCTGGCCGGTGTTGTGCAGCAGCGCAGGCGGGACCATGTGGGGCGCCGGTTGTGCGGCGGTCTCGGCCGGCGTGGCCAGACGAATGATGGCCGGCCTGCTCGGCAGAGAGACGAGATTCCTTGCGCGGATGATGTCTTCGATCTGGTGCAGGCGATGTTCGTAGAAAGGCAGGATATCCGTGCCGGTGATCTGCTTCTTCTTGAGCTGCGCGATCACTGCGCGATAGTCGCTGGAGGGATATCCGTCGGCCCGCGCGATGGTTGCGGCCAAGCGGCTCATCTGCCCTTGGTATTCCTGAAAGGCGCTATGCGCCTGCGCAGCAATCTGCTCCGGGGAGATGTCGATGCCATACTGCTCAAAGGCCAGCTCGTACCGGGCGCGCGGCAAGCGAAAATCCGTGCGGGCCTTCGGCAGGACGTTCGCCCGGACCCACGCATCGTAGTCCGCCAGCTCCCGCTCGAGCCGCTCGTAGCCGGCTTGCCAGCCGGTGAGCCGGTATTTGACGAACAGGGAGCGGATGCCCTCCACATAGGCCTGGTTGCGGCCGAGCTCCGTCTCGATCTCATCCTTCGCCGGATAGATGACTCCCGGCTTCGCCATCTGCTCCAGCGCCCGTTGCTCCAGCACCTGGGTGATCGGCTGATACGGTGTCTGCAGGCCTGTGTACTTCAGCAGCCTTGTGACGGCTGCGGGCCTGCGTTGCGCGGCCACCTGATCCTCCAGCAGGACCCGCAACCCCTGGAAAACCACCTCGCTCGCATTCGCGAAGGGCACCTCGTGCGCCAGCTCGTAGTCCTGCAGGCGGAAGCGCAGGTCCAACGCTTTGTGCAGGATTTCCAGATCCTCCCGGACTCGCGCATCGGTCTCCTTGGGTCCGGCCGCCGTGAGCTTCGCTGCTACCGCCTCGAGCTCACGCCGTTGCGCCAGCTGATCGGCAAGCGACGGATCGGAGATGCGCTCATCGAACTGCGCCATCCCCTGGCTGGAGCCCCGCTCCGGCGAATGCTGCAGATCCACATCCACCACCAGGCGGGTGAAGGTATTGCTGCGTTCGACCCATTCCTGAGCGGATCCGCGCTGTGCATCGCTGGCAGGCAGAGCGATTCGCTCGGTGTGCTCGACGGCCTGCGCAGCGAGGCTTACGACACACATCCCCATGCAGGTCAGGAATCGGCTCATCGGCTCTCCTCCACGATTTCCTACGTTACCGGGCGGCGCTCCGCAAGTAGCGATACTGACACAGCGGTAAGAGTCCGCGCGTGCACGTCGATAGCCACACGACCCCGGGGGCGATGGCGCCCGCCACAATTCGTCAGAATGGATCACCCGTACGCCAGAAACTGGGCGCACGATCCTGGCCGCCGTTCTCTAGTTCGCGGCGAGTCGGCCCGTAGGAGTGATCCATGCAGCTAGGCAACCGCCTGACTTTGCTCGCCCTGCTCGGCGCGGTTGCCTCTGCCGGGCACGTCCAGGCCCAGGCCACTGCCGAGGCGGCCTCCCCGGCTCCTGCTCGAGTGCCGATCTGGCCGGCCACGCCACCGGACGCGCAACCTGCTCCGGGGCCGCCGCTGGAGTGGACCAACATCGTGCAGCCCACCCTGGCCGTCTATTCGCCCAAAGGCAGGAACACCGGAGTCGCCGTAGTCGTGCTGCCCGGCGGCGGGTTCGAAGGATTGGCCCTCAAGGGCGAAGGGACGGATGCCTGCGACTGGTTGACATCGAACGGCATCACCTGCGTGCTGCTGAGGTACCGCGTGCCGAGCCTGCCCTACGACTGGCACTGCAAGTGCCGGCCCGACAATCACGTGACTCCGAGGCCGGCTCTGGAGGATGTCCAACGGACGATGGGCTTGATTCGACTCCAGGCCGCCCGATGGCACGTCGACCCGCACAAGATCGGGGTGCTCGGGTTCTCGGCGGGCGGCTATCTGGTCGCGGAAATCAGTACTCGATACGAGCATCGGCTCTATTCACCCCTGGATGGCGCCGATGAAGTGAGCTGCCGTCCCGATTTCGCCGTAGCCGTCTACCCGGGACACCTCTGGATGGGCGGCAGGACCTACAAACTGAACCCCAACGTTCCGGTCACGCACAACACGCCGCCGACGTTTCTGGTGCAGGCGGAAAACGACAACGTGGACGGCGTGAGCCAGTCCATCGCCTATTACATCGCCCTGAAAGATGCCGGCGTTCCGGTCGAGATGCATCTGTACGCGCAGGGAGGGCATGCCTTTGGGCTGCAACGCACGAGGCTTCCGATCACGAACTGGCCGCAGCTCGTGCACGCGTGGCTGGGAACGATCGGCATGATCGGAAAGTGATCGACCCTTGAGAATTTGCCCGCAGCGAATCAGTACCTTACCGCTGCTCCGGGGAGGTCTTGACTCTGGACCCGGGTCCACACTTTATGATGGCGGCGTACAGGCAGGAGTTCGATCATGGAGTCCCTGGGCATTGGTGCATTGGCCAGGCGAGCCGGTGTCGGCATCGACACGGTGCGCTACTACGAGCGCAGCGGCCTGCTCGCCCCCAAGACACGCCTGCCTTCCGGGTACCGGCGCTACAGCGCTGCGGAGGTTGCCAGACTGCGCTTCATCCGCCGCGCTCAAGCCCTCGGCTTCACGCTGAACGAAATACGCGAGTTGCTGGCCCTCTCCAGCCGTCGCGATGTCGCAAGAGTGAAGCGGGCGGCGCAACAGAAGGTCGCCGACGTTGAGCAACGAATCGCCTCCCTGCAACGCGTGCGCCAGGGCCTGGTGAGTCTGATAGACGCCTGTCCGGGGCACGGCCATGCGGAGAATTGTCCCATCCTGAAGGCGCTGGGGAGTGAGGAGTCGCTGTGATCGATCCTGTGTGTGGCATGAGCGTCAACGCACAGTCGGCGCATTTCATCGAGCACTCCGGGCATCGGTACGTCTTCTGCTGCAATGGCTGTCGCGAGAAGTTTCGCGCCGATCCCGGCCGCTACATCGACCCCGCAGCGGCTGCCCACACGATTGCCGAGGCGCCCCGAGGCACGATCTACACCTGCCCCATGCATCCCGAGGTTCGGAGCGACGTACCGGGCAGCTGTCCAATTTGCGGAATGGCGTTGGAGCCGCTGCAGCCCAGCACCGAGGTAACTGACAATCCTGAGCTGCGCGACATGACACGTCGGTTCTGGATCGGCGCGGTGCTGGCGGCTCCACTGTTCGCGTGGGAAATGACTGCGCACGTACCCGGCTTCGGCTGGCATCACCTCCTCTCGCCTCACAGCGTGCTGTGGGTGGAGTTTGCTCTGGGGACACCGGTGGTACTGTGGGCCGGCTGGCCGTTCTTTGAGCGTGCGTGGGTATCGCTCCGCAACCGCTCACTCAACATGTTCACGCTCATTGCGCTTGGAACGGGCGCGGCCTATCTCTACAGTCTGGTCGCCACTTTCTGGCCAGGCGCATTTCCGCCGTCACTTCGCGCTGCGGATGGAACAGTCCCGGTCTACTACGAAGCCGCAGCAGTCATCACCGTACTCGTGTTGCTGGGGCAAGTGCTGGAGTTACGCGCCCGGGAGCACACGAGCGGCGCGATCCGCGCGCTCCTGACGCTTGCTCCAAAGACAGCGCGGCGGATTGGCCCGGATGGCCGTGACGGCGAGGTGCCCGTGGAGGAGATTCGGCTCGGCGATCGACTGCGGATTCGACCGGGAGATGCCATACCTGTCGATGGCACGGTGCTCGAAGGTCAGAGCGCCATCGATGAGTCAATGATGACCGGAGAGTCGATGCCAGTAGAGAAGGCGGAGGGCGACAAAGTCATTGGAGGCACACTCAACGGCACCGGATCACTGGTAATGCTGGCCAAGCGTGTGGGCTCGGAGACCGTGCTCGCACGCATTGTGCACATGGTCGCTGACGCACAGCGCAGCCGTGCCCCGATCCAGCGGCTCGCCGATTTGGTGTCGGCGTGGTTCGTACCGGCCGTCATACTCGTTGCTTTGCTGGCCTTCGGTTCGTGGTTGCTGTGGGGCCCTTCCCCGGCGCTTTCTTACGCCCTCATCGCCGCCGTGTCGGTTCTCATCATCGCCTGCCCCTGTGCGCTAGGCCTGGCCACGCCCATGTCCATCATGGTCGGCATTGGCAAGGGCGCCACGGGGGGCATCCTCATCAAGAATGCCGAGGCGCTCGAAAGGCTCGAGAAAGTTGACACGCTGGTCGTCGATAAGACCGGCACCCTGACCGAAGGCAAGCCCAAAGTCGTCGCTGTCGTCCCGGTGGCTGGATTTGACGAGGCCGCACTCCTGGCTCTGGCCGCCAGCGTGGAGCGCTCCAGCGAGCATCCGCTCGCCACTGCCATTGAGACCTCTGCGCGCGATCGCGGGCTGCAGATCCAGGAAGCACGGGGATTCAGCTCGGTGACCGGCAAAGGGGTGAGCGCTGTGGTTGCCGGCCGCCGGGTCGCTGTTGGCAATACGAAGCTCGTTGACACTTTATCCGCGGAAGCTTCGGAGCTGGAGGCCGCCGCGGACGGGCTGCGGGCTCGAGGATCGACGGTGGTGTACGTGGCCGTAGATGCCCGAGCCGCGGGCATCCTGGCCGTTGCCGACCCCATCAAGGCTTCTACCCCTGCTGCGCTGGAAGCCCTCCGGGCCGACCATGTGCATATCGTGATGCTGACGGGAGACAACCGCAGGACGGCCGCAGCAGTCGCCGCGAGACTCGGAATCACGGCCATCGAGGCAGAGGTTCTTCCCGAAGAGAAAAACGCGATCGTGCGCCGTCTGAAAGGCGAGGGTCGAATCGTGGCGATGGCGGGTGACGGCGTAAATGATGCTCCCGCTCTCGCGGAAGCGGACGTCGGCATCGCCATGGGGACAGGCACCGATGTGGCGATGGAAAGCGCGGGCATCACTCTCGTGAAGGGCGACCTGGCGGGCATCGCGCGCGCTCGACACCTGAGCCGAGCCACCATGCGCAATATCCGCCAGAACCTCGCACTGGCCTTTATCTACAACGTGCTCGGCATTCCGCTGGCAGCCGGGGCCCTCTACCCCGCCTTCGGGCTGATGCTGAGCCCCATCGTCGCGGCCGCGGCGATGAGTCTCAGCTCGGTCTCCGTCGTCGGCAACGCGCTGCGCCTGCGCCTGGCGCGCGTGTAGCTACTTTCCCTCGACCAGCTTTTTCATGTTCTCCAGGGCTGCCGTGAAGTTCTTGGTGCGCTGCTCGCGGTCCTTGGTCTTGGCTTCATCATTGGGCAGCGGCGCCTGATCCCACACCAGGCTGTAGTTGATTCTCGAGTTGTGCTTGCCTTCGGGCACCACTTCGAGAGTGCCGTGGTAGAGGATCGTAGTGTTGGGTTGAGTGTAGGTGTACGAGTGGTCGGTCTTGGCCACCATCACCTCCTCGATCCTGGTGTTGCCGCGCGGCACCGTCAGGCTGCGTACCGTGCCCAGATCGCCCGAGCCGGAGGTGATCTCGCAAGGCAGCTTCAGCCAGTCCTTGATGTCGCAGAACCCGCCGACCTTCTTCCACACCTCATCGGCCGACTTGTCCACGTCGATGTGCAGGTGAACGTTCGTGTACTCTGCGGCGAGCGCCGCTCCCGTGTGGAGCGCAAAGCCCAGCGCGCCCAACGCCAGCACCGGATGCAGCAGGCGGATGTTCATGACCGGTCTCCCCATGTTCGTTGTTGGTTGCGCGGGATGGACGCGCGGCTGAAGATTCTAGACGGTCGCTGCCCGCAAGGGTAGAGCCGGCGCGGCCTCCGCCAGCAGCGCGGCATACTTGCGCTCACTCTGTTCCCCGGCGGGAATGAAAATCAGCAGCTGCAGGTGAGGCGCGCCCTCCACCACGTAGGAGGTGTGCTCGAAGGTGAGATCACCCACTCTCGTCACATGGGTGAACCGCCCCTCCGAGCAACCCAACACGGCCGGCTCGTGCCACAGCCGCTGGAATATCGGGCAGGCCTCGCTCAACTCCCGAATCAGCGCAGC
>Ga0105240_10003461_pt1 | contig 24502 bp, 18 predicted proteins | sample KBSC54metaG_FD_80426 | JGI IMG/M metagenome (GOLD analysis project Ga0105240, IMG submission 80426) | Corn rhizosphere microbial communities from Kellogg Biological Station, Michigan, USA - KBS C5-4 metaG | ecosystem: Host-associated > Plants > Roots > Rhizosphere > Soil | place: Michigan, USA...
GATTCTAATTTGATAATTTCTTTCGAAACCCGTTAGAGTACATCTTAACATAGAATTTTATCTTTTCTATGTAACTACCGTCTACTCGTTGCTCTTTTACAGTATTTACACTACTGATTTAGATCCGCGATTTCCCATTTCGTTTTCACTCATTTTCTGACTTATTACCATACCTGATTAACTAGATCAGCCACTTATAATTTTTCAATTATAGTTTGATATCAGAAACTTTAGGGGGTCCCCGGAGTTTGATAGTTTTACCCACAAATTAGTGGATTTCCTTTATCCACTATACAGGTATACTATTAAAATTAGATATAGATAATTCAGCTACTCTTATATTAATTAACATTAATATAAATAATAATAATATTGTTCAATTCTAATTAACGTAAATTAATATTTTTTTTTATTATGAGTTAATTTTAGAAGTTACTACCATCGTATTTATGATTATACAACTGTGTGTAGTTTTACTGCATTACCTTCCCTCTTACGATATCACACTCGTTATAGAATTCGACTGTACATTTGGACAGACATTTCAGCCTAACCCTGGTGAACCAGTCTGTAGCGACATTTACAACTGCCGACGGTCTAACTATAGGATAGATTTAACCGTTTTCACCCAATTTTTCTATAATGTATATTATTTTTCGGTTGTAACCTTTTTTTATTTCCTTTTAAATAATTTTATATAATATTTTTCTAATTAATTAAATTAAATATTATATTTTTTTTTATTATAGAGTAAGATTTGAACTTACGCTGCAAAATTAGATTATTATATCTAATTATACATTAATTTACAGCACCAATATATACTAATAAATATGAAAATGCTATAAAATTAATTCCCAATAAAAATAAATAACCTGAAATGTTTAAAAATAAACCTATTAAAAATAATACTGAAATTATCATTTTCACCAGATTATTCATACATACTAAAATATCAGATTTTTTGTTCCTTATTTATATAATACTAATTTGATCTACCCCTATTCATTTTATTTTTAAGAATTTCTAATTGATTTAATCCTTCTTTTGTTAAATGTTCTTTATTGTTTAATAATTCTACTGCTTTTAAAAAATCTAAGTAATCTAAATACTTTATTCCTCTTATAGGGTGTTTATTAAATAATGAGACTATTCTATTTAAATCTTGTAATTTTATTACTATAAAATCTACTGCATTTCTATTGATATAAATATTTCCGCAATTTAAATAGTCTAAAATTCTTTTCATTAAATCTAAATCCCTAATATGTTGAGTTAATTGATATCTTAACTGAACTTGAAAACCTGTTTTCGTAGTATTAGATTTTCTTATCATTATTAAAAAATTACCTTCTGCTGATGTAAACCCTACCAATCATTCAGGATCTGATATAATTGTTGAATTTATATCTGGTAATCTAGATAATATTTCATTTATTAAAGAATTTTTTAAATCATTTTCTCTTAATTGATCTATTGCTGATTTAATTCAAACTAATTTTTCCATTCCTTCTTTTGTTAAATGTTCTTTATTTTTTATTAAATGAATAGCCGCTTTGAATAGTTCAAAATCAATTCTTTTTTGTGTTAATAGTGGATATTTATCAAAATGTTGTATTAAAATACTTAATTCATTTAAAGATTCTACCCTTAATTGAATTGCATCTTTTCTAATATTGTGGATTTTTCCTACACCTAAGGTTTTTTGAATCATTTGCAATAATGCTAAATCTTTTAAATGTAAACCAATTGCAAATACATAAGTAATTTTATATCCAGATTTATATTTATTATTGCTATTAATATATAATCCAAAAGTTCCCTCTCCATCTGTAAATCCTGTTATAAATCAAGGATTTAATTGGATTAATTCAGTATTATTATATAATTCTGTATTAAATAATGTAGTTTTAGTACTAAATTGTCTGGATAGATTAATATGGTTAGAAAGAGTTCTGGCTAAATGGTTTCTTTTAAAACCAAATAGAGTACACCTTAAATATGAATTTTTATCATATCAACTACCATCTACTCTTTGCTCTTTTACAAAAAGATTAATATCTTTATTTCTTTTTGATTTAGATCCGCGATCATCCATTATATTTTCATATATCTTATAAATTGTTACCATACATGAGTAATTACTTCATCCACTTATATATTTTTTGATATAGTTTGGTATTATAAGCTTTAGGAATTCCCCGGAATTTGATAGTTTTTTCCCATAATTTTTTATAGGATTTTTAACTGTCACTACAAATATACCACACAATATAGCTAAAAAAGCTAACATATTCAATAATTGATAATTAAATCCATTACAATTAATTAAAAGATATTTAAACATATTTTTTTTTTATTTTTTTTTATTCTATATAGATGAGTATAATAATTATTTTATAGATAATAAATTATTATGATTCCTCAACGAATTGAACGTTGATCATACCCTTATCAAAGGTATACTTTAACCTATTAAGCCAAGGAATCTAAATTAAATAGAGGTTAAACCAGTATAAATAATTATATTAAGTATATTTACTTTATAATCTTACCATTCCTACCTTCGATTTTTATTAAATTGAACTTATATTTATAAATAATTAATTAGAAAGAATGGAGCCCTTTTTTATTCCTTTTAGGGTTAAATATTAAGAAATTGTTTATCAATTTACACTAGTTCATTATTTTTTTAATATAAATGAATTAAATTTATTTAAAATATTATATATTTAATTTAATCCTTCTACTATAAAATAAGCTTTTAGTTTCATTAATTTAACAACTTAATAAAATTTAAATAATTTAAATATTTTACTCCAATTATAGAATATTTTTCAGTTAAATATAATAATTATTTTATTTATTATTACATTTCCCAATGGTTTATACATTGATTATATATCTTATTTTTTTTTTATAAAATAAAATAATTATAACCTAAGCAGGGGTCGAACCTACGTTATAACATCGAAAATGCTAAGTCTTAACCTTTGGACGATTAGGTCATATCTGAGAAACGATTTGAACGTTTACGGCTTAAAAGCCACTTAAACTTAAGCTAAGACTGTCTACCAATTCCAGCACTCAGACTAAGGCTAGAGTGATTTGAACACTCAACTTGACTATTATGAGTAGTAGGCTTTACCTATTAAGCTATAGCCTTTTTAGCTTTCAATGTAGGCAAATAAAGGATTTGAACCCTTACAAATTGGGCATGAACCAATTATGCTAACCATTACATCAACTTACCAAGCTCAGTCCAAGACTCGCACTTAGATCTACCGATTACAAAACGGTTGCATTACTCTTATGCTAACCGAGCTTTATATAATATATTAAAAATTTAGTAATTAATATATTTAGTACTTTAAATTATGCAATTAAAGCCTAATTAAGTAATTATCTATTACAATTTTATAAGTATTATAAAGTAAACTTCACACCTAAATGTATTCAGCATTTATTAATTAATAACGTAGCTTTCCTGCCATGCTTAAAATTTTAAATTAAATATTTTAATAATATATTTAATATTCAAATTTAGAAAATTTCAATTATTAAACAACAGGTAAACCAGAGGTTAATGTTCCCTGCTCCTTTCGTACGAAGGGAATATCTTTAATTTACTTAAAATTCATCTAGAAGATAGAAACCATACTGTCTCACGACGTATTTAACCCAGCTCATGTAACTCCTTAATCGACGAACAGTCGAACCCTTCATAGATTCTGCAACCATGAGGATGAGTCAAGCCGACATCGCAAATTCAATTATTATTTTACCTTAAGTTTCCTCAAGGAATAGATCATATCTTCATCCAGTATTGAAGAGTTATCAATATTATTCTGGATGTTGGCGTGTGACCGTTGAGGGGTTATTTATTATTAATAAAAACTTCCCTGCTGATTGTCCAATCTTTATGATTTTCACTTATAAAAATTTAAGTACATAAAGCTCTAAGGATGTTCCAGCATACAGCCAACTGCTAATTTTATATTACTATAAAAAATCCCCGATGTTGCTTTTTTTTGATAATTGTTTATAAATGTTATTCGTGTAGTTTATATAAAAAAGATTTGTGCATATGGGGTATTAATAAAGGTTTAATATCATAAAGAGATTTTTTACCTATGTAAATTCTGTGATACTCTTTACCTGAAAGACCTTTTTTTGTATGAATAGTACATTTAAGATTATATTTATTTTTTAAGATTCTTATTAATAATTCAACTTCTTCTAATGTATAACTATCTGTACATAAAGTTATCCCTCCTCTCTTTACTAATTGCCCGTCATCACAAATTCAGTAAGCTATAGCTACTGGATCTAAATAATTTTCTATTTCAGCTTTAATTATTTTTTTTCCATCACTAGATAAAAATAAATCAGCTAAAGGATTAAGTAAATCTGTAGCTTCAGTTCTAAAATAAATAGAGTTATTTACACTATTATGTCTTTTGTCATTTCTAGTGTAATATTTTATTTCTTTTAATCCTAATCCGGATTGAGATAAAATCTCATAAATTCTTGTTACGTAATCTTTGTGGTTTATTGTTTGTTCAAAAGTTATATAACTTTTACCACCTCCTTTAATACTCTTTATGTGTGCATCTCCTAATATGCAACCAGTTAATAAATTATATATTTTTTGCATTTTATTTTTTTTTATATTTTCTTTTATTAACATACTATATACTATATATTCTTAGATATAAATGTAATTTATCATTAAAACAAATTAAGGTGCCAAACTGCGTACTCAATAAGTACTCTCTTACGCAATTAGCCTGTTCAATTTGTTATCATAGAAGCTCTTTATCTTCTATTTCCGTAATTCACACTACGGTTCAGACTATGTCTTTATCTAGGGTAATTTATATTCCATTCCTTTTATTATATACGGACCTACTAAACCCTTAAAAGTTGAAAAACTATCGTGTTTAATTACTATAATTTTTTTTCCTTTATTGAATCTTGTTTCACATTCTAAATTAAATTTTTGACTTAATTCTATAGCCATTATTTCCACCTCTTCGTCCTTAAAACTCTGTGTATTTAAAACTACACTTTTATTTTTAGAATTTTTATTATAATCTAGTTTTCCTCCATCATCCATAAATCAATAAGCTAACCCTATTGCTGTTAAATGATCTTTAATTAAGTTTTCACTTATTCCTTTAGATTTATTTTGTTTAAATAAATCAGCTAAGAAATTAAATGCTTCATGACTTAATGTTTGAAATCCTCAGTTTATAACTTCATTCCCTTTTGGACTTTTTCTTACTTTTTTATGTGGATCTGATAGTATTCATTCATCAAATAATTTATTTACGTGATCTATATAAATTTTATTTTTATCAGATCATTCAAATTTTAATCTATATGTTTTGCCTTGATTCTGTGTTTGTAGGCTCGCATCCCCTAACATTAAACCTATTGATGCTTCTCTTTGCATTTTGTTTAATTCAGTTAAGGATTTTTTATATTCTTTAATTAATTTACTATTAGGGCCTAAACCTAATAAATCTTTTTTATTTTTAATTGGATTTTGCATATTTTTATATTTTGGTATATAATATATTTATTATTTTTGATTTGTATTATATACTAGTAGTTATTATATTATTTTTTTATCTAAATTTTCAATACTGAAGTGAATTGAACACTCATTTACCACTATAAAAACAGTATCGGTTAAGTGTAATTGTTACAAATTGTAAATCATTTGATTTAATCCCAAGAAATATGCAAGTAAATTATTAATATTTTATATTACCGTAGACATTGGGCGCTCGTGGAAGGATTATTGTTAGCAATACTCACCTTCTAGTCGTTGAACGTTTTTAATCCTTTTTTATTTGCTGAATTAAACTTCGCTTCAAGTCAACTTAATTATAAGTCTTTCTTGAAATTCACCCAATTTATTACCAATTATTCACATAATTGGAGGACTAACAATTAATCCCTAGCGTAACTTTTCCATTTAATCAAGACCTTACCTTGTAGTATCTTGTCATCATATGCCCCGCTGACGCGTCTGATAGATCTGTAAATCACACAGTTATGCAAGATCTTGCCATTCAACATTTTTATATTTATTTACAATATAGCTATTCCCCTTATAGCTTTTATCTTACCTTTGTTAAAAAATATTTCCTTAAAAAAGGAATCCCCTTTAGAGAGATAATATATTAAAAATTTAGTTATACCCAGGTACTCTTTATGGGATCTGTGCCCCGCATAACAACTTTAATTAACTTAAGACGGTTTGCCCGCCAAGGAGTTTCTACATTGTACAATGTTAGATTAATTTTAATCTATCCTTCCTCCCTACATAAAAAATTTTTATGTTTTAAAGTCCGACTGTACATTTGGACAGACATTTCAGCCTAACCCCGGTGAACCAGTCTGTAGCGACATTTACAACTGCCGACGGTCTTTAAGATGGATCTCATTAACCGTTTTCTCCTAATTTTTCTAAAGTTATAAAACTATTTGGTTGTAACCTTACCTTAGTTTATTTATTTAATTATTTAATTCTTTTGCAAAATATACTCTTACTCTTTTAATTTTAAAATTTTGGATATGTAAATCATTTTGAGAGTTATTTAGTTTTTTACTTAATGTTGTAGAATGTATTCCTATTATTTCTGCTGCTTCTTTTAAAGTTTTTACTAGAATTTCATTATTATTTGAGTCAATTATTATAAATATAGTGCTAAATATGCTATAATCTTCCAATCCTGTAATATTATTTATAATTCTACCATCATCCATATGTTTAAATATAGCCGGTGTTGAATTTATTAAATTTAATTCATCTTTAGATATTAATTGGTTTTTAATTTTACTTGTTGTTAATCTATAGTCATTCATACCATATGTTAATTTTAAGATTAAATCTTTTATATTATCTATTTTATGTACTCCTTTATATAATGTTTGACATATTATCTTAAAATCCTTAAAATCTCAAAATTTTTTTGTTTGGAAATTTAACTTTTCTAAAAAAGGAATAAAATAATTATGTAGTAAACTTATATCTCTTATTTCTAATAATACTGTTGGTTTAGCATTTCCTTTAGCTTTAATTATATTTATACTTATAGCTGAACTATTTTTAATACTTTATTTAGAATATTCATTTAATCCTAAATTATTAATTAAAAATTCTCTAATGTGAATTAATAAAGATTCTTGAGAAGCTGTAAAAAGTATTTGAAATACTGGTCTTATTGGATCTTTAGTTACACTAAATGTTCCATCCCCTTCTATTAAACCTAATAAATAATAAGGTGTAATTTTTATATCGTGACTTACTACAAATTCTGTTCTATTTGTATTCATACTACTTTTTAATTCTAGTACTTTATTTATAAGATCATTTGTTAATTTATCTTTTCTATTATTATATAATAAAAAAGCTGTTTTAAAGCTTATATAATCTAGGTATTTTACACCATTAAGTAAATGTTCATCAAATATCTCTATTAATACTTTAATATCTTTAGCATTACCTACTACTAAACTACAAGTATTTCCTCTAGTATATATTTTTCCAATACCTAAAGTTTCACTTATATAATTTAATGTAGCTAATTCATCAATATGTAAATGTATTTCAAATTCAAAATAAAAACTATGCACTGTACTAATATTATCTCTAAATTTAGGTTTAATTTTAAAGCATCCTTCTGCATCTGTAAACCCTGCAAATCAATTTAAAAAATTTGTTTTCATTTTAATTTCTTTATGTGATAATTCTATATAGATGAGTGAAATAGTTATTTTATAGATAATAAACTATTCTGATTTCTCAACGAATTGAACGTTGACTATATCTTTATTAAAGATAATACTTTAACCTATTAAATTTAGAAATCTTTGTACTTATGTATAATTTTTTTTTTTTGTTATAGTTGTATAAGTATTTGAATCAATAAACTTTAGAGTTGGAGTTGCACCAACACAGCGCGATGTACATTTCACTGTCTTTTAATTACTTTTAAATTATTATATTAGTATAATCTATTTCTTATAAAGGTATTTACCTTATTTAGTGAATAAATTACCAATAATTAATAACAGTAAAGCTGCATAGGGTCTTCTCGTCTATCTAGAAGTAAGCTGTATCTGCACAGCTATTATAATATTCGTAAAGTCAATCATTGAGACAGCTGTTGTATCGTTAAATCATTCCGACCATAATCTTTGCCATAGATTTTAATTCCTTAGGACAGGTTGATTATGTAGCTTTAATTTTAGTTTACTTATTTTCGACTAAAAGCCGGTTTCCCGGGGACTAGAGCACACCTTACAATTATTTGCATGCAATTATTTACAATGTAATTGAAGAAGCGTCTGCTCGTTGCTCTTTTACAGATTTAATTTTAATCTGACTTAGATCCACGATTGCCCATTATACTTTCGTATATCTTTTTTGATGTTACCATACCCTGAGTGATTAGCTAGGCCAATTATAAGTTTCCTTTATAATCTTGGTTAAAAAAGCTTTAGGGGGTTTCCGGAGTTTGCTTCTTTATGCACGTATTAAAAATTTATATTCCCTTACTCTATTGATATTTTATATTTTTTATTAAAAATTTTACCTTCCATAGCATATTGTTTTATTGTTTGTCCTGTACTTGATAAATGTAAAGCTGCTTGTCTGTAAGAACTAAATATAATTTCTTCATTAGTTATTATATCTATTACTTTTACTGATATTGCTTTATCTTTTAATGATTTTACTTTATCTACATTCCATTCACAAATATAACCATGATATAAAGTTTTACTTTTTATTCTTCTTAATAGTGTAGTTTTATTTGATGGTCCTATAGTATTTAAATACTCTAAACAGTCTTTTACACTGTCAAAAATTTTTACTATGTTTCCTTCATTATCTTTTAATATGATTGGATTTCTACTAGAATTTAATAATTTAAATTCTAATCTATCATTATCTAACATTATTTTTACTTCTTCTAAAGACATATCTTTATTTTTAGCTTTATCTATTAATTCATTAGTAAATTTATATTTATTTAAATATAATTCTCCAGTTAATAGACAATCACTAAATATACTATGATGTATTCCTAAATTAAATATAAAATCTTCTTGTATACTTGAAGAATATATTAATTCTGTACAATCCATATTATACATAAATAAAGCTTTTGATCTTGCTCCTATAATACTATTTACTATTTTTAACGTATTTAAATTATATTCTTTTTGTAATAAATAATATTGTTCTATTAATAATTCTAGATTTGGTTCATAATCTTCTTTCAATATTAAAACTTTAAGGTTAAAGGCTTTTAATCCATCCTTGTATAACAAAGGTATAAATTTACCCACTTCGTTGTGAGTACCTTTTATATAACCTATTAATCTTCTGGATAATTGCGTTGAAGATCCCACGTATTTTTGACCTGTTTCTTTATGAGTTCAAATATATATTCCTGGTATTTTATTTTTATTATCACCTAAATTAGATTTAAATTTATCAGTTTTTATAATATTTTCATCTATTTCTTCAAATACGATAAATTCTTTTTGATTTATTTTATCTAATTTTTCTTGACTTATACTTAAACCTAAATCTTTTAATATTAGATTAACATCTGAAGATGTAATTTTATTATTATTTTTGATAATTTCATTTGCTAATTTGTTAATTGGTTTGATGAAATTTATATTTTTTATCATTATAAATATTTTATTAATTATATTTTCTATATTGAAGAGTATAATAACTAGTTTATAGAGACTAGTAGTTATATACCTTATTTCATACTATAACATATTAAGCTTAAAATAAGGATTTTTTTGTAAAATGTACAAATATATCTTTAGATATATGGAATAGAAAATTTTTATGAGATTTACCTAAAGATCTCTATTCATGCAAAGACCACATTTAATGGCCAAGGTATTCCGCTACCTTAGGACCCTCACGTTAAGGCCGCCATTCTTCGGGGGTTCCGTAGGTGTCATTAGAACACTATTATTGTTAACCTTCCGATATTGGGCAGAATTCACACTCAATACTTCGATTTTCATCTTTATGCAAAGTGCTGTGTTTTAATTAAACAGTCGTACAACACCATTTTATGTCATATATTTTTAAATTTTCTTTTTAAAAACTATCATCCTTATCCCGAAGTTACGGATTCATTTTGCCGAGTTCCTTACGTTCACAACTTTGTCCTATTTCCTTATCTTTTTATTTTTAGCTATATTTCTAGATATTTAACTTTATCTAATTAGATTAGATCATACATTATAGCGATCTAGATAGATATAACTATTATAGGTCCAGGCTATTGTGATAACTTTAATTTTAACATTTAAATTCGTTTTCTTTGAAAAATGATTCTTTATAATTATTGGCTATTTAACTTTTATTCATACCTGCTTTTATGGCTTGTATTTTTGCTAATCCTTCTTTAGTTAAATGAGCTTTTTGGTTCATTAATTCCGCTACTTTAATAAAATTTGTCAATTCATTTTTTTTTACTCCCTGTAACGGATGTGCTAAGAAAAAAGGTATTATTTTATTAGTAATATCTAATAAACTAGTGACCATATAATCTGACACATTACTTTTAGTAACCTTAGATTGGCTATATAAATTTCCACAATCTAATATTTTTTTTATTTCCTCTAATACATTTTTATTTCTATTACTTTGTGTTATTTTTAATACTAATTTTATTCCTTTACCTAATACAGTATCTTTTCTATTATAAATATTTACTGTAAAACATCCTTCTCCATCTACAAATCCAGCTATTCAATCTGAATCTTTTATAATTGGATCTTTTCTCACTGGTCTGTTTACTGGCTCAGTATTTGGAAATCAAGCTAACAGTTTTTCTGATAATACCTCAAAATTCATTGAAGCCTTGATATTCACTATTTTTTGTAACCCATCTTCAGTTAAATGTTCTTTTTTTTGTATTATATTTAATGCTTGATTAAATAATTCAAAATCTACTCATTTTTCTGTTAATAATGGATAATTTTTAAAATGATTAATTATTACTTTTAATTCTTCAATAGAAGATACTGTAAATGAAGCTGATCCATCTTCTTTTTCTACTACTCTTCCTACTTTAAAATAATCTTGAATTTTATATAATAACTCTAAATCTTTTTTATGTAAAGTTATTTGAAATATTACTCTAACACTTTTACCTACTCTAAGTTCTGGTCTATCTACAATAGATATATGAAAACATCCCTCAGCATCAGTAAATCCTGTTATAAAATATGGTGTTAATTTTATGTTGTTTAAATTATTGAATATTGTGACTTTTTTATTTTTTTTGTGTAATGTCGACAGTTTAGTGTTAGTCTCCTTATATAGTATTATACTAGAAACTTCTTTTTTTTTTGTTTATTATAAAATTCGTATTTTGAGTTATAAATGGCCTTTTATCACTTATAATATCTTAGTTATAAACCCTTACCGATACAGTTACCTTTATATGCATCGTATGGAATTTACTACCTCTACCTTCTTATGAAAGATGTAATACTAGTTTTTTCTGTATAAATTGCTTATAAGGTTTACCTCTATGGGTCATTGTTTTCTACAATGCTCATCTCTCAAATATTTAGAGTCTCCCCTAAAATTCGGTCAATAATCCGATTTGACAAACTGATTGACATCGCATCCTACAGTACCTCATGCCTATTAACATCGTCTACGTAGGGTGTCAGCCTAGCCGTCTATACGATTTACCCTCCGAGAGGTAGTTGCCTGTCGGCTTTGAGTCTTTTGCAGGAGTCGACCTTAGATTTAATATGTACTTATGCTAATTAACTTTATAATATAATACTAATTGAATTAAATTTTTTGAATTAAATGTTACAAACCGGCTTTCCCGGCGACTAGAGTACACCTTACAGCAATATTTGTAAAACAAATTATATAGCCGAAGAACCGTCTACTCGTTGCTCTTTTACAGTAAGATTATTACTGATTTAGATCCGCGATCACCCATTCCTATTACTAGAATCTTTAATGATGTTACTATACCCTCAATCATTAATGAGGCCACTTAATAAGTTTCCTTAAAAAGCTTAGTTATTAAAGCTTTAGGGCTTCCCCGGAGTTTGGTTCTTATTCACAATTAGAGATGCCTAAACTCAATTATGATTGTTCACTTTATTTCACCTTTGTATTCTCTACTAACTTACCTGATTCAGTTTAAACACGGTTTTTTTTTATTTATTTTTTTCTAGGATTTTTATTATTAATTTAAAAATCGTTTAATAAATTTAAGATTTTTCCATCATTTAATCATTTCTAATTATAATTTAGAAACCGTTACTTTTACGATATCTGTAGTTTCCGGTGAGAAATTTTTTTTATTTCTTTTTACTACTCATGTCAGCATTATCTCTTGTTTTAATTTTTTATAAATTATAAAAAATTTATTTTATTTATTTTTAACAATGTTCTGCTACCCTACTAAATTTATTAGTAGACAAGACTATGGTATATTATTTAGATCCGTTATATTTTCAGTGCTTTTATCTTAAATTCAGTGCTCTGTTACGCATAACCATCAGATTTGTCATACAAATAACTATATATTTTATAGAGCTTATTAGATTTCCCATCATTTATCTTAATACGAACTATTTAGGATTAGGTATGACCTTTAAATGTCAATTTGATTATAAAATATAAGAAATATTATTTATCTCTCAACGTATTCATTTTTGATTTTATTAATTTGATTTCCTCTAAGCCTTTTTCAGTTAAATGTTCTTTATTTTTAATTAGTTTAGCTATTTTACAAAAATCTTTATAATTATCTAATTTTACTCCTAATATAGGATATTTTTCAAAAAATGGAATTATAATATTTAATATATCATCAATTTTTGTTACATGGAAATCTATAATATCTCCTCTTTCTGATAAATAACCACAGTTAAAATAATTTTTTATTTTTTCCATTAGATTTTTATCTCTATCTTGTTGAGTTATTTGAAACCTTAATTGAACTTGAGATCCTATTGAATGACTTGTAGATTTACTTACTCTTACTTGAAAACTACCTTCACCACTAGTAAACCCTGAAATTCATTCAGATCCTGTAATGTCTTTATCCACTATACTTCTTTGATTTGCTTTAGAATCTATTTCAGGAAATGTTTCCTTTAATTGATCAGTTAAACCTCTATTAATAGAAGCTTTTAACTCTACTAATTTTAGTAAACCTTCTATAGTTAAGTGTTCTTTATTAAGCATTAATTCATAGGCTTTTTTAAAAAGTAAATAATCTGCCCATTTTTGTGTTATTAATGGATATTTTTCAAAAAAGTTTATAATTGCTCCAATATCTTTAAATGAAGATACTTGTAATTCTACAGAATCTGCTCTAGAGCTATAAATTTTTCCTACTCCTAATTCAGATTTAATTAATTCTAATATTGATTTATCTTTTAAATGTAATCCTATTTGAAAATATAGTCTTACAGATAAAGGAATAGTTTTCATTGGTTTATTTATTTTTGTTATATCATATAAAGATGATATTCATGGATTATCTTTATAATTTTTATTTTTTATAATAGATATTCTAAAACAACCTTCAGCATCTACAAATCCTGCAATTCAATTTCCTAATGTTGTATTATTTTTTGACAATGTAGAATAATTTAAATTTTTATTTAAAAATGTGCTATTTCTTACTAATCTAGATTGTAAAATTAAAGACATACTATTCCTATTAATATTTTTATTATTTGCTAAGACGGGATTCTGACTCGATAATTTCTTTCAAAATCCATTAGAATACACCTTAAATATAAAATTTGCTACTACTATTTTATATCAACTACCGTCTACTCTTTGCTCTTTTACAAATTTAATTATTGAATTTGATTTAGATCCGCGATCACCCATTTCTCTTTCGATCATTTTATGACTTATTACCTTACCTGAGTGATTACTTCAGCCACTAATATTTTTTCAAATATAGCTTGGTATCATAAACTTTAGGGCTTCCCCGGAGTTTGATAGTTTGTCCCACATAGGTGATTTCCCAAATCACCCGGTAGGTCTTTAAAAAATGGCTGCTTCTAAGCCTATTTACTGAGAATATTTAATAAAAACTTCTTTATTTTTCACTTAATAATAATTTGGGAACCTTTAATTCTTGTTATGGGCTGTTTCCCTTTTGACATACACGGATCTACCCATTTTACCTAATTACTTACATTAGGTTGAGATTGGGTCCTTTCCCTTAAGTAGGATTACTACTTATTTAGACAACAAACTATTTAGTCTGGTTAATTAAAATTTAATTAACTAAAGTAAAAAAAAATTTATTCATATTTTTATTATTTTTATTAAAATAATAACATTGAAAAGCCTATTAATTTTTAATCTTTTTATAATATTTAATTTTTGAAATAATTTTATTTTTTTATGATTTTATATTTTCCATCTATTAGTTTATTTCTTTTTATTGCATTATATATTGCTTGTCTGGTTACTTTTAAATATAAACCTGCTTCTGTCTGATTAGTAAAATTTACTTCTTCTTTAGTTTCTATATTTATTACTGTAACGGCTACTCCTTCTCTTTCTATTCTTTTAGCTCTTAATTTTTCTATTGTTTCAATAGATAAAGAATTATTATTTTTATATTTTGTTATAGCTGCAGACAATTTATCTCTAGTTTCTTGACTTACGTCTTTTCCACTATGTATTGATGAAATTAATTTTTTTGTTTCATCTGAGACTATTTTAGCTCTTAATTTTTCTAATGTTTCTTCACTATGCTTATATCCTAATAATGACCCTGCTTTTTTTAATACATTATATTCTGGTTCATACTTATCTAAATACAATTGTTCTCTTTCTAATATATTATCTTTAGTACAATATTCTAATATTTCTAAGGTAAAGTTGTTATGACCATATTTCATTAATGCTAAATCTATAGGTCTACTATTTCTAGTTAATTCACTTAATCTGTAATAACTTCCTATTCTTTTAGCTAAATCAATACCACTCCCTATATAAGTTTTATTATTAATATTGTTTTTTCATCTGTAAATTCCAGATTTATTTTTATTTTCTTCTAATATAAATTTTTTTAATAATTCAGCATTAATATATACTTTTAAAGGTATATCTGCATTATTATTTTTTGTGTTTGCTACATAAAATTTTTTATTTTGTATATTATTAAATTTTCTTAATAATATATTCGTTATTATAAATAATATTATTTTTTAATTTTAAATTTTAAATTATTATAAATATTTTTTATTATTTTTTTTTTTTTTTTATAATTATTTTTATAATTATATATTTTTTTTACTTTATTGCCATTGTATTCTTTCGAATAAGGCCTGACTATATTTTTAGCAAAATATAAATATAATTATACTTCACCCATCTCCATCTAGTCGATGAACTGCACACTTAATAAAAATCAAACTATTATTTTTTAATAAGTTGCTTGGCTGCGGATTACCCATTCCTTTACAGTCATATATTTCGATTTTACCATACCACGAGTCATTACCTGTGCCATATACTATGTTACCATGTATACTTGGTTGAAATATCTTTAGGGTTTTCCCGCAATTTGAAGATCACAGCAGAAGGTTCATTTCTGCCAGGCTATATCGTCAATTTCTCAAGTTGACAACTACCTTAGCGTATTATGTCTGATTATTTAATATTAATCATTACCATTCCGAGAGCAAAATATCTTTAGTAAAATCGTTACAATTCCCCAATATAAAGAAATTTTTTCTACGATATCACAATTATGTACCTGCAATGATTTTAATTAAATTACCTACTTAAATAGGTTTCGCAGAAACGAATATGACCTCTTTAACCTTTACAGATCTACTTCACAAAACCAATGCTTCTTCTCTCACCCTTTTAGAATGAGAGAAAGTATTATATTACTTAATTTACTTTTGTTATATAATAAATTTTTTTTATACATTTATTTAAATCTAGTGCTTTTTTACTGCAGTTCTACTTACTTCTAATGCTTTAGCTGCTTCTGTTAAATTTATATATATTGTTTCTTCACCTGTATTTATATTTTTAACTAAAACAGATATACCTACCCTTTGCGTTGTAGCAGCTGAAATTTTAGCTTTAGTTTCATCTGAAACTTTTACACCCAATCTAGCTTTAATTTTATTATTTCTAACTTCTTCATCTATTAAATGTAGAGTTTTCATTAATTCAATTGTATCTTCTCTATGTTTATAACCTAAGGAAGAACCCGCTATTTTTAATATATTATACTCTGGTTGAAGTAAATCAAAATAATGTTGTTCTCTTGATATTGCTTCTTCTTTTGTACAATACTCAAGAATTTCTAAAGTAAAATTAGAATAACCATACTTTAATAAAGCGTTGTGTATTCTTGTTTTATTATTTAAAAGATTTCTTGTTTGGTAATAATCTAATAATCTATCACTCAAATTTATAGAACTTCCTATATATGTTTTACCATTTATATTATTCTTTCATCTATAAATTCCCGACTTATCTCTATTATCTTCTATTATTTGAGCCTTTTGGGTATCAGCGTTAGAATAAGTAATAACTGGTTTAACATTTTCATCTAGATTGTTTGGATTTTCAACGTAATTAAATTTAGAATATGTTGAAAACGACATATATTTTTTAAGTTGTAGAAAGATATTAAATATTGTAGCTTTATGTAATTTTTTTTTATAAATTTAATATATATAAACTTTGGATACTACACTTTCAATTATTTCATAAGATTAGGCTGCTAACCCTTTTATGCCCGAGTATCTCTCTACTTCATACTTTGCTTTCAAGCGTACGGGTATTTACTTGTACTAGTTAATCTGTTATTTATTCAATTATAAATGAATGGTAATAAAGTTTAAATATTTAAAGAAAATATTCGCAATATTATTCTTTACCCCTCCTATCATACTAAGACGATAAGAGAAGAAGCATTCGTTTTGTGGAGTTTAACCTTGTTTGGTAAAGCTGAGGTCCTTCTCCCTAAATAGTCTAATAAGACCATCCATTTAACGGATTTTAATACTTTTTATTTTTTTGTAGCCACACTATATTTTCTTATCAATGATCTTTGTAAATCTAATGCTTTTTTTACTGCAGTTCTTGATACTCCTAATGATTTAGCTGCTTCTGTTAAATTTACATATTCTATTTCTTCATTAGTTTCAAGATTTTTTACAATTATAGGAATTCCTATTAATTTCGTCATTCCTTCTGAAATTTTTGACCTTGTTTCAGGGGATAGTGATTTACCTAATCTAGAAATTGATATTTTTTCTTTTTCTTCTTCGGTTAATACTCTACCTGTCGCAGCTATTGATAAATTATTTTTTGTTATTTCACTTACTTCTCTATTTTTAAATTTTTCTAATGTTTCTTCGCTATGCTTAAAACCTAATAATGATCCTGCTTTTTTTAATATATTATATTCTGGATTTAACATATCTAAATAATATTGCTCTCTTTCTATACACTTTTCTCTAGTACAATATTCTAGTATTTCTAAAGTAAAATTAGAATAACCATATTTTAATAAAGCATTGTGTATAGGAGTATTATATTTCAGAATATGTTTTTGACTATAGTATTTATAAAATCTATCACTAAAATTTATAGTACTTCCTATGTATGTTTTATTATTTATATTATTTACTCATCTATAAATTAAAGATTTATCTTTATTTTCTTGAAATATTAATTTTTTGTTTAAATCACAATTTGTATATATTTTTATTGGTTCTGGTCTAGAACTAGTTGAATAAGGACATAATAATCCTTTTTTTATTTGTAGAAAGAAATTAAATATTGTAGCTTTATGTTTTTTTTATAATTTTATTTATAGCTTTTTATTATCCCTGTTTTCAATTCTATCATAAGATTAGGGTGCTAACCCGTTTATGGCCCGAGTATCTCTCTACTTCATACCTTGCTTTTAAGCGTACGGGTATTTACTTGAGATAATAGCTATGGTTTGATATTTTAAAGTTTATCATCTTTCGTATTAAATCCTGCATCTTTTCAGATGGGGTCTGATTATATCTTAAGCTTGCGCCAACTAACTTTTAATCGATGAACAGCACACCACTATATATTATAATGGTGCTTGGCTGCGGATTGCCCACTTTTTTTTTTCTTATATTATAATCTTTATCGATTTTACCGTACCACGAGTCATTACCTGTGCCATATACTATGTTACCATGTATACTTGGTTGATAAAGTTTTAGGGTGTCCCCGCATTTTGATAGTTTAATGCAGAAGGTTCACTTCTACAAGGTGGCCCTAATAAGTGCTTACCTTATTATTTGACCAGCTATTTTAGTTAGATTTATCTTTCACTGCTTACCACAATTCATCGGATATTTATGCTACAATAACCCGTTCGAACTTTTATATTCTGATTGTGGTAAGATCACTAAATTTCGGGTCTATATCCTTATACTTTATCATTTATTCAAAATTGGATTATCTAAGATTTCTCTCGCATAAATATATAACTTGCTGACCCATTATGCAAAAGGTACGCTCTTTTTTTTTTATTATTATTTTGAGCTACTTTTAGAATTATTATTTAACCTATCGATTATTTCCCTCACGGTACTATTTCGCTATCACTATATAAAGTTTTTGTTAGGGAAGGTTGCCCTATATTTATACCTCTGTTGAGTATTTATTTTAAATTAATCTGATATTTCATTTCACTTAAATATACTATTATTGAATTTATCTATGAATTAGTTTTTAATCATATAATTTTTTAATATATAAAATATATTACTTTTTATATGTCTTATCTACATTTTTATTCTTCTTTATATAGTTAAGGTCTTTAAGTATTCCTTTTTATACTAAATTTTTTTATATATTTCGGGTTATTACGATTCGAACATAATTGATCTTCAACCCAAATGAAGTGCCTAACCTATCCGGCCCTAACCCGTTTGGTACCTTTAGGTACATTAAACCTCTTTTTCGCTATTCTTTTTTCCTAAATAATTTTTATTATTTTATATAATTTTTCATTAATTTTTTATATTTTTCCCTATTTTCAGAGAATATCCGATTCGAACGGATGTGGCTATATTTACCAAACAAAGCTCAAACTTGTCACTTTAAACCAGGCTCAGTCAATTCTCTTTTTTTTTATTCTAATATTCTTTTATTATTCATTCCATTTTTTATTTTTAATATTTCATTTTTTCCCTCATGTGTTAAATGCTTTTTCATTTTTATTAAAATAGAAGCTTTTACTCAATCTTGGAAATCCTTTTGTTTAATACTTTGTAAAGGATATTCTTGTAAAAAAGGAATAATTTTTAGTAAGTTATCTTCAAATTTTCCTACTTTTAAATCAATAACTGATTTAGTACTTTTAGGAACTAAATAACCGCAATTTAAATAATTTATTATGACTTTCATTAATTCTATATCTCTAATATCTTGTGTAATATAAAAATGTAATCCTATAGAACAATTGTTACCTTTTGGTGATTTTTGAACATTTATTATAAAACAAGACTCTCCATCTATAAATCCTGTTAATCATTGCGGATGGGGTATTATTTGGTTAGTAAATATAGGTTTAGATTCAGATATAATATATGGAAAGCTTTCTGTTAATTTTTCTGTAAATCCTTTATTTAAATTAGCTTTTAATTTTAGTATTTCATCTAAATTTTCTTTAGATAAGATTTTATTATTAGCTCTAATGTAAATAATTTGTTTAAATATTTCAAAATCTATTCTTTTTTGAGTTATTAAACCATATTTTTCAAAATGCGGTATTATTATATTTATTAAATCTTCTAAAGATTTAACTTCATAAGAAAGTGATGATTCTCCATTCTTATAAATAGTTCCTACTTTAAAGTATTCTTGTATTCTTTTTAATATTTCTATATCTCTTGAATGTAATCCAATATTAAATCTATAATTTATAGTTCATCCTAACTTTAAATTTTTATTTTCAATAATTGATACTAAAAAGGATCCTTCTGCATCTGTAAATCCTGTTATTCAATATGGATCTAAATTTATTTGATTATTTTTTAATTGTTTCATTATATTTTTTTTTTTGGATATATAATATATTTATTATGTTCTTTTGTATTATATACTATTGTTTTTATATTTTTATTTTATCTAAATTTTCATGCTTAAGTGAATTGAACACTAATTATTTATTAAATAATTTACCATTATAGCACTTTATTATTGTTATTATTCCAATTCTTAATTTAATTTATTAAACTTTGTTGTTTCAAGCTTACCACTTTAAACCAGGCTCAGTCAATTCTCTTTTAATTTAAGTTTTATAAAATATAATATTTTTTATAATAATTTGTACGACTAGCTGAACTCGAATCAGCACTCTTTGTGTGGAAAACAAATGGTCTACCAATTAACCTATAGTCGTGATTTTTTGCTATTAAAACTATTTTATTGATAATTACTTGCAATTTATTTAAATATATTTAAATAAAAATATTGATTTATTTAATAATTTTTTTAATTAATTTTTTGGGACCTTTTTTTTATTCGGTTTTGAACTGAAGTGAATCGAACACTTATATATAAATTTTTTTTATTATTGACATATCCATAGTCTACAGTATTTTTTTTTTTAGGTTTTTTATAAAATATTATAAATATACATTATACAAGGAATTAATACATCTATTGCTATAATAATTGGTAAAAGAACAGTTCAACAATACATCATTAATTGATCAAATCTAATTATTGGGAAACTTGCTCTTACTCTTCAACTCTGCTCATTTTAGCTTAGCTTAACTTCATTGTTAATAAATGGTTTATATTTTTATTATATAATTACTACTTAGGACTTAATTCTATTGAAGAGATAATATATTTATCTCTAAAGACTTCTCCTGTATCTTTATATTTTATTATTGTTTTTGGAGATATTTTTAAAGCTTCAATTAAAGATTTTTGTTTATCGTATTTTGCAATTAATTCAAATGTATTTGCATCATATAAGTATACCGGTTTACTAAATAATTGAGATATTAATTTTTTATTTTCTTCTGTTACTGGTTTACCATACATTGGGTTATTTTTACCTGTAAATTTATCTCTTAACATATCTATTACTTCTGGACTATGAGTTTTATTTAAAAAATTGGGATTTTCTTTTCTAAATTTACTCATTAATTCTTTAGTTTCTTCAGAATGTTTAGATCCTAATCTTGTTTTTCCCGCATTTGGATTAATATTATATTTTTCCTCAAACATATCTAAATATTTTTGCTCCATTTCTATTAAAATTTTTCCTATTTCTTCTTGAGTAAGATTTTGAATTTGATCACCATCTAAAAATTCTAAGATAAAAATAGTAAAATTCTCTATTTTATATTTTATTATTGCATTTTGTAAGTATAAATTGGAATTATGATTCCTTAAATGTTCTAGTAATCTATTTGATAATTTATTAGAACTTCCTATGTACATTTTATATGATTCATTGTGTACTATTGCATATATACCTCCTTTATTTGCTAATTCTTTTTTTAATAAAGCTATACCAGTATTTAAATGTAAATTACTATATTTATTGTTAATTTTAAATATTGAATTTATTTCTTGTAAAATTTTATAATTTTTATTTTGCATTGCAGATGATTTTTTTTTACATATTTTTAATATGTTTAATATATGTAATACTGAAGTGAATCGAACACTTAAATATATTTTATTATAATATACTAATCCTATTAGTTTACAGCATTTTTTGTTATTTTTTTTACTTAAATTAGATTCTATTTAAAACAACTTATTTATAAAATATCGTAAATATACATAACACATGGTACTATTACATCAATAGCTATTACTATAGGTAATAGGATTGTTCAACAATACATCATTAACTGGTCAAATCTAATTCTCGGAAAGCTCGCTCTCACCCACACAAAACTAAATATTAAGAAACTAGATTTTATTCCTAATATTAGACTATTTAATAATCCAATTATTATTAAATTATTTATATCTAATTGTATTAATAAATATCCTCCTAAAAATAATATACTCATTAATATACACATAAGTACTATACTAGCATATTCAATTATAGTGGTTTTCTATATAATATATATTCTATATTGTTTTTTTTTATGGGTAATCTTTTCTTTATTCTAGAATTAAGTGTTGTAGGTGTTACTTCGAAATATTCTCCACACAATTCCATATTTTTAAAAATTAGATTTTCACCTCTAGAGTTAATAGCTAAAATATAAAAAAGTTGAGATTTAACTAATGAATTAGTTAAAGCATTAATTCTTAATCCATCTTGATCTTTTATATAAATATTATCTAAATTTAATACTTGATCTATTAATTCTTGAGGAATTTTTTCTTTATTTAAATCTTTAAAGGTAGATAATCTATAATTATTCATACCTGAACTTATTTTTAATATAAGTTCTTTACCTATTTTTGTGGTGTGTTTTCCTTGATAAATTAAAGAAACTATAAGTTTTCAATCCATAAAATCTTTATATTTTTTTGTTATAAACTTAAGATTTGATAACATTGGTATTAATTTCTCTATTATATAATTAACTTGTCTAATAGAAAAATTTACTGCGGGTTTCCCATTAGCCGTAGATTTCTTTTTAATATGAATATTAGATCTTTGACTTATAAAATTTGAATATTCTGGAGATGCTTCTAAATATTTATCATCTATCATATATTTATCAAAAAAGTCTTTTATTGCATTTATTAAAGGTAATTGAACTGCAGTTAAAGCAATACTAAAGGAAACACCCATATTTTTTGGATCATTTAAGCAAAATGTCCCCTCTCCTTCTATTAGCCCTAATAAATAATAAGGAGTTATTTTTATAATATGGGTAGAAGGCATTTCAAACACATCTCTATTTTTATTCATACTATTTTTTAATTTAGTTATTAACGTTAATTTTTCATTTTTCGGGATATTTTTATCTAATTTTATAGAAATTGCTTCTTTAAATGCCAAATAATCTAAATATTTTACCCCATTTAAAGAGAAATTTTCAAATAAAGGAATTAATATTGAATTAATATGATCTATGTTTGATATATAAAACATAGCAATAGTTTTATTCTCATAAATATTTCCACATTTTAATTTACTTTGTATATATTTTAATGTTTCTTTATCGTCAATGTGAAGCTTTATGGTAAAAATAAATTGTATAGAGTTATCTTTAATTTTTATATAAAAAGTACCTTCTCCATCAGTAAACCCTATTAATCATTGATTAAATTCTAAATTTGTCATTTTTTTTTCGTTTTTGTTTGGTATATTATATAAATATACTTAATATATGTAATACTGAGGTGAATTGAACACCTATATATAATATAATAATTATAAACACACCAATATGTTAACAGTATTTTTTTTTATTGATAAAAACTATACTTTCTATGCTATGTTTTAAAATAATCTATAATATATCATAAATATACATAATACATGGTATTAATACAAGAATTGCTATAATTATAGGTAATAAAATTGTTCAACAATACATCATTAATTGATCAAATCTAATTCTAGGGAAAGATGCTCTTACCCAGACAATTGAAAATATCAATAAACTAGATTTTATTCCTAACACTATACTATTCAATAACCCTAAAATTATATAATTATTTACTTCTATTTGTATTAAAAGATAACCTCCTAAAAATAAAACACTCATTAATATACACATTAAAACAATAGAAGCATATTCAGCTAAGAAGAAAAATACAAAAATCACTGATGAATGTTCTGTCATAAACCCACTTACTAATTCTGATTCCAAAAAATTTTTTTCTTATTTTTTAATTTCAAAAATAAAAATTACTTTCAATTTATTAAATTTTAATTTTAATTAATTAACTATATAATAATTAAAATTTTATATAAAGTTTATAAATATTTGGAAATTTTTTTGTACTATATCTTATATAATTAAAATAATTAATTATATGATCACGTTTAGTCTCTGAGGAATATTATTAAGATTATAATATATTATCTTATTTTCCTGCTGATTATTCATTGTCGCATCCTTTAAGATTTTTACTTTATTATAGTACTTAAGGTTTTAGAATTTTCCAGCATATAGTGATCTTTATAAAAGACCAAATCATTATTTAAATTTACGAAAAATATATAATATTACTTATTATATTTTAAAAAATAAAGTATTCTTTATAATAAAATATTTTTTTTATTTAAATTTTATTTTTAATTTATTTTATAGATTTGTGTTCAGCCTCTGCAAGATCGAAAGGAGCTCTATTTGTTTCTGCTACAGAACAAATGTAAAAAATAATAAATACTGGTAATAAAGGTATAATATATCATATTGATCTTTGACTTTCAATATTTTCTGTTAAATTTAAACTACCAGACATTATTATTAC
>Ga0105240_10003462_pt1 | contig 24493 bp, 24 predicted proteins | sample KBSC54metaG_FD_80426 | JGI IMG/M metagenome (GOLD analysis project Ga0105240, IMG submission 80426) | Corn rhizosphere microbial communities from Kellogg Biological Station, Michigan, USA - KBS C5-4 metaG | ecosystem: Host-associated > Plants > Roots > Rhizosphere > Soil | place: Michigan, USA...
CGGCGCACGGAAATGCAAATCGGTCCAAGGCTTCACAGGACGGCGGGAAAGCGTTAGATTATCGTGAGAGCGCTCCCATACATCGTCCCTGCCATCGCCCCGGCGGGGGCTGCTCAATCGATCGATCAGCATTTCCGCGAAAGTCTCACGGGCAGTGACGGTGGCCGCCCATGGGCGAGGCGTGAACCTCGCCCTGAGCAACGCATCGTGCCACGAAGGGTCGCTGGCCGTGCAGACGCAAAGGTTTCCCACCTCTAGCTCGGAGTTGCCGATGAAGACGAGTTCAATCACCCGCAGAATCATTGCGCCAGCAGCGGCGTTGGCGCTCTGTTCGCCGGTTACCGCCGCGTTGTCCGCCGCGCAAGCGCACGCGGCGCCGACACAACTGCCGTTCACCGTGACCAACAACTCAGGGCGAGCCGACGCGACCTACATCTACGTGGTCGCTCGCAACTCAGCCAATCAGCAGGGGTACGTCGACGGCGGCGGCGCATGGCACGCCTACAGCTTCCCGTCGTCGACCCCGAACGGCCCGGTTCCCGCACCGGACGTCTCCATTCCCGGACCGGGCAATGGAGCCAGCGAGACAATTACGCTGCCACCCAGCCTGTCCGGCGGGCGCGTCTACCTGTCGATGGGTGCCAAGCTGCAATTCTTCTTGACGACCAGCGGCTTGGTGGAGCCGGCACCATGGGTGGCGTCCGATCCCAACGCCAATATTCTCTATGACTGGACGGAATTCGCCAGGGCGAGCAATGGCGGCACGGGAATCTTCATCAACTCGACGACCGTCGACATGTTCAGCATCCCGTTGACGGTGAGCGTGACCGATGGGTCGGGCAACACCGAGACACGCGGGATTCCGGGTGACCGGCAGGGCATCTTCAACGCCTTCGGCTCACTCGGCTCGCCGTGGCCGAACCTGGTAACGACGCGTTCGTCGGACGGCCTCCCGCTTCGCGTTTTGTCGCCAGTGCACGGGATCGCCAATGGCGCGTTCTCCTCGACGTACCTGGACTCCTACATCTCAGCGGCGTGGTCGTACTACGCGTCTCACACGCTGACGGTGCAGACGTCGCTTGGCAACTTCACTGGTCGGACGTCGGGTAGCAGTTGGCCGTTCTACGACTCGAGCGGCAGCTACATCGGCTCGCTGACCCAGCCACCGACAACTGAGGTCTTCGGGTGCTACGGCGGCATGCAGCCGCAAGGGCAGCCCAATGAGACAGCGATCCTCGCAGTGGGTGCGCGGGTGTGTGCGGCGTTCAACCGGGCCACGCTGTCGACCGCGAGCCGGGTCATGTCCGACACGCAGCCGACGTCCGACCCGACCGCCTTCTACCAGCAGTCGGCGTCCAACCTGTACTCGAAGACCATCCACGACAACTCCCTCAGCGGACTGGCATACGGCTTTTCGTACGACGACGTCGGCGGGTTCGCGCCCACGATCGACCAGCCGAACCCGGCCTCGGCGGGGATGACGATCGGCTCGTTCGGCACCGACGGCGGCGTGACTGGCGGCGGTGGCGGCGGGGGCACCGTGCAGGGGTCGACCGTCACCGACCCAGCTGGCAAGTGCATCGACGTCGCGGGCGATGACACCGGCGGCGACGGCACCCCCGTGCAGTTGTGGGACTGCCAGTCGTACGCAGTCGACCAGCACTGGACCTACACGGGCAGCACGCTGCAAACGCTCGGCCGGTGCATGGACATCACCAGCGGCGGAACAAGCGACGGCACCAAAGTGCAGTTGTGGGACTGCAACGGCACCGGCGCGCAGGTTTGGCAGCACCGCTCCGACGGGTCGCTGTACAACCCGCAATCCGGCAAGTGCCTCGACGACCCGGGCAGCAACACAGCCAATGGCACCCAGTTGCAGATCTGGGATTGCAACGGCACGGGCGCCCAAGTGTGGAACTCCGACCAGTTCGGTAGTTCAGGTGGTGGAGGTAGCGGCGGCACGTCGGCGACGTCCACCATTCAGGCTGAGGCGTACAACGCACAGTCCGGCACCCAGACCGAGACGACGTCCGATAGTGGGGGTGGGCAGGACGTCGGCTGGATCTCGAACGGCGACTGGCTGCAATACAACGGCGTCAACTTTGGCTCGGCCGGGCTGCACACCTTCACCGCGCGGGTCGCCTCCGGCGCTGCGGCGGGCGTGAGCGGCACCGTCGAAGTTCACCTGGATTCGCTGTCCAATCCGGCGATCGCGAGCTTCTCGATCGCGAGCACCGGAGGTTGGCAGACCTGGCAATCAGTTCCCGCCAATATGAGCACCACCACGGGAACCCATACCGTCTACCTGAAGTTCACGACCGGCTCGGGGCAGGACTTCGTCAACCTGAACTGGTTCACCTTCAGTTAGAACCGACGACGCTCGAGGGTGGGCGCGGAGACCCACGTCCACCCTCAAGCGGCCGAGTTCAATGTTGCTGCTCGTCAGGGCCGCGTAGCTGCCCGAGATCCGGCACCGCGCAGCGGCGCCGATCCGGTTCCAGGCGTTGGTCGTGACAAGAGCCGAGATGAGCGCGGCCAGCTCGGCAGCTCTGAACTCGGCGGCCGCGGCGTCGTAATCAGCCGATGGCACGTGGCCATCGGCGAGCAGCGTGGTTGCTTCGGCAGAGGCAAGTGCCGCTCCTTCGCGACGGCTGAAGAACGGCGTCTCGCGCCATGCCGGCAAGGCGCATCCGTTGTTGGGTCTCGCCCAATGCGCGGGCCTCGCTGGGCGCGTTGGTGGCCCGTCTCCTGCGTCGGCCATAAGCGCGAGGGCTGCCCGTCAATGTTGACGAACGTCTGCAGTCTCCGGCAGACTACCGTCATACCGGACGGCCTCGCCAGCAGAGCCGCAGCCTCAGAACCAAAGGGGAAATCGATGACCATCGCGGACTTGGCCGTTGTGGGTGGCACCGTTGCCACCGATTACGGCGTTTTCCAGGCGAACATTGCCGCCCGCGACGGGAAGATCGTGCTGATCGACGAGCCTGGCAATCCCATTCCGAGCGCTCGGAGGGTGATCAATGCGGAGGGGCTGATCGTCGCTCCGGGCGGGATTGATCCGCACACGCACTTTCAAGAGCCCGGGCCGTACGACTACCGCGAAGACTTCGAGACGGGAACGAAGAGTTGCGCCGCAGGCGGCGTGACCACCACGCTCGAACACCCTTTGAGCGTCCCGCCTGTTCGAGACGCCGAGACCTTTTTGGCAAAGCGCGCCGTCGCCGAGCAAAAGAGCGTGATCGACTTCGGGCTCTGGGGGGGTTTGCTTCCGGAAACCGCCGATTCCTTGGAGGCGATGCATGCGTTGGGCGCCGTTGCCTTCAAGGGCTTCATGCTCGACTCGGGTGAGGAATACCCATGGGTTGACGACGGCTATCTGATGTCTGGCCTCAAGACCGCGAAGACTCTCGGTGCGATCATCGGGGTGCACGCTGAGAGTGAGGCACTCGCCGCCCACGAAGCGGAACGACTGCGCGCGGCCGGGCGTGAAGACGGTCGCGCGATAGCTGAGAGCCGTAGCCCGTTTTCCGAATACGAGGCAATGGCGCGTGCGATCCTCCTGGCCAAGGAGACGGGTTCTCGGCTGCATATCGTGCACGTGAGCATTGCGGATGGCGTCGACTTGGTCCAAAGGGCCCGCGCAGAAGGTGTGCGCGTCACGGCCGAAACCTGCGCTCACTACCTTCACTTCGACTGGACCGCGCTCGACAAGCATGGTGCGTACGCAAAGTGCAAGCCGCCCCTTCGAGCTCCAGAGAACACAGACGCATTGTGGGACCACGTTCTGGCGGGCCATCTCGATTTCATCGCTTCGGACCACGCCCCGTATACGCCCGCTGAGAAGGGTCGGGGGATCTGGGATGCGCCATGGGGAATGACGGGCGCCCAGACCATGATTCCGATCCTGATCAGTGACGGCCTCATTGATCGCAACTGGGGCCTTGAGGCGTTCGTACGATTTACGTCGACTAATGCGGCACGAACTTTCGGCATCTACCCACGCAAGGGCACCATTCGCATCGGCTCCGACTGCGACCTGATGCTTATCGATCTCGAGTCGAGTTGGACCGTTAGCTCCGCAGATCTGTTCAGCAAGCAAAAGTGGTCACTGTTGGAGGGGGAGACCCTCAAGGGACGGATCAGCTACACGGTCGTTCGTGGGCAAGTCGTGTACGAAGACGGAGAGATCACCGCTCGGCCCGGTTACGGTGGGTTCATCAACCCCCGGGAAATCTCCGGCCAGACGGAGCGCCACTGATGGGGGGGAAGCGCTACCTGCAGTTCGGTCAGCTGTTCCAAGCGAACGGTTTGCCGCCGATCACCAGCGGGATGCTCGAGATCCAGGGCAGCCGAATCACCAAGGTCGGTCCACCTGCCGATTTCGTGCACGAGATCGCCGAGCTCGCCACACCGGTGGAAGTGTACGCAGGCGCCACCGCCGTACCCGGCCTCGTCGACGCGCACTGCCATATCACGCTCTCCGGTGATAGTCGTCCGTACGAGGATCAGGCTCGCGACCCGGACGAGATGTTGACCCTGATCGCGGTCCGCAACATGGGGCTTCATCTTTCACGCGGCGTCACCACGCTGCGCGATAACGGCGCACGCAATCGGACGTCATTCGTGGTTCGCGAAGCCATCCAGCGCGGCTACATTTCGGGCCCGCGGCTGTTGCTCAGCGGGCGCCCCGTCACGCACAGCGGCGGTCACTTCCACTGGTGCAACGGTGTCGCGGATGGGGAAGAGGCAATTCGGACGGCGGTCCGGATGCTCGTGGCCGAAGGGGCCGATCACATCAAGTTGATGGCGTCTGGCGGAGGGACGGGCGGCAACATCCCGTATCTACCCTCTTACAATTCGCGTGAACTAAAGGTAGCGGTTGAGACGGCGCACTCCTTGGACCGGCCAACGACAGCCCACTGCCGCGCGACGAGCTCTATGGTCAACGCTATGGACGCCGGCCTCGACTGCATTGAGCATGGCGAATTTCTCATCCCTGGTCCGATGAAGGACTACGGTTCTGGCATCGCCGCAGCTGGCGTCATGCAGTACGACCCAGCGGTCGCAGCGCGCCTGGTTGAGTCGGGCATTTACCTGAGCTTCACGATCCAGGCCGGCGGATACGACACGCTGCTCCGTCTTCGGGGTCAGGAGATAGACGGCGGAACGTTGGACGGCCCACAACGCGCACAAGCCCTTATGCTAGCGGAGTTTTTCGAAGGGAAGCAGGCGATCTTGGCCTCCCTCGTAAAGGACGGCATGCTGCCGCGCCTGATCATCAGCAGTGACGCCGGCCCGTTCGATGTTGCGTTCGGCACATTGCAGTATGGATTGGAGCTCGCGGTTCAGGCGGGGTTGTCGCCGACCGACGCGATCGTCGCGGCGACGAGGACGGCAGCCGAAGCATGCTCTGTCGGCGCCGACGTGGGCACACTCGAGGTTGGCAAAGAAGCCGACATTCTCGTTGTCTCGGGCGACCCCACTAAGGACATCGCTGACCTACGCAACGTCGTCGCGGTTTACCTCGGCGGGGAGCCAGTGCACGGCCGGCCATGGGAGCAGCTTGACCGGACCCACACCGCCCAAGGAGCCAACTCGCGCCATGCTCTGATCACAGCAGGGGCATGCTGAGTGATCCGCAGTAAGTCAGTACGCACTACAGACCTCGAAGCCCTTCAACACTCGGAGACGGTGCATGCAACGACGAGTCCTCTACGCGACCAAGTCGGCCAACAGCACAGCGGCGGTGTCGCCTGGCGTCCGTGTCGGCGACTTCCTATACACGTCGGGACTTGGTCCACAAGACCCGATCACCGGGGCGACGGAAGGTGATATCGCGGCCCAGACGAGAGTCACACTCGGGAAGATCCGGAGCGTTCTTCGTGACGGCGGCCTTGAGCTTGCTGACGTCGTCAAGGTGACGGTGCATCTGCAAGACCTCAATGACTTCGCAGCGTTCGACGCGACTTACCGCGAGTTCTTCTCCGAGCCCTTTCCAGCTCGTACCACTGTCGAATCGGGGTTGCTCGGCATCCTCGTCGAAATCGACGTCGTCGCCTGTGCGCGCGCATCGCAATGAGTCACCGCCGGTGCCCGGGAGGAGTGCGGGGCCATGGCGGTCGACGCCGGATGGAGGGCCGCATCGTCAGCACGCGGGAAAGCGCCCTGGTCCACACCTCGGGTTACAGTATGGCGACGTCCACGCATTGCGTAACTGTGGGCGCCTACGACATCTCCCGCCGAAAAGAGCGTTGGAACTCCGCGTCAGACCATGCCAAGAGTCGCTGAAAGAGCTCTCTCTTATCTTCCGACGCGTAGGTTTGCGCTTCCTGGACGAGGTGCAGCAGGTGATCGCTCATTAATCTCGCCGCCGCCTCCTCCTTGCCCGCTTCGATCGCGTCGACAATCGCCGTATGCTCCTCGATCGCTGACATCTCCGCCTGATGGGCGTCGACGATCACGTTGAGTAACGCTTCGAGCCGGTCAGTTTGCGGCCCTAGGATTACGTCGGTAAGTGCGATCAGCACGCGATTTCGTGACGTAGCCGCCACTGCGCGGTGAAAGTCCATCGCGATCTGATAGGAGTAGTCGCCAGCTCGTAGCTGTGCCTCGTGACCCGCAACAAGTTGTCGCAAACGCGCGACGCCATCGGGCGAGAACTGTAGTGCGGCACTGCGGGCGGACTCGACCTCGACAGCTCGACGCGCGGTTAGCAAGTCAACCAGATCCCCTGCCGTATGCACGTCCACGGCCTGGCGAATGAGGCGGTCGACCTCGATACTTGTCTGCTTCCTGGACAGGCGGCGGTGCCCTTCGGGCGACAGCGTTCGTCCATGGGCGCCGATCGCGAGTGTGAGGCCCTCCGTGTCGAGCTGCCGCAGCATTCTGCTGACCGTGGATTCGCTCACGGTATATCCCTTGCTCTGCAAGGTTCGGCTGATCTGGCGCGCACCGACAGGCACCGTGTCCGTACCTAGGATCGCAAGGAGCTCGAGTCTGACCTCCTCGGAATTACGCATGGATCCCCCTCTAACGTCGGGTGGACGAGGCCTCAATGGCGGCGCTGAGATCACCGCTGCCAAAGCGTAAAACGCCGGCGCGCGCGGAAGAGTGATCGACACGGTCGATCCGCCAAGCGCACCAGGCCAGGACTGATTCGTTCATCGGGATACGGGCCAGCTTGCGAGGTTGCGCATCCGTTGATGTCATCACGATCCCGCCCGCGCTGCAGCGTATGTTGCCAAGCGTCGCGTGCAGGCGGCCGTCGCCAGGGCGCTGCGGTCCACGATGAACTCAGGAGCCTGACCTTGGCTCACTTGGATCAGGGAGGTAATAGCGGTGGCGCCGCACGTGTGGGCCATCTCGTCGTTCCAACACAAAGAGTGTGGAGTAAGAATTACCTGGGGCAAGTCGACCAACGCGGACCGTGCGTCAAGCGGCTCCGACTCGAACACGTCCAGTGCGGCACCACGCAGCTTGCCCGACTGCAGCGCGTCCACGAGGGCCGGCTCATCAACAACTTGCCCGCGGCTGACGTTCACCAGGTAGCTGGTCTCCTTCATGAGGCTCAGCTCTGCTGTGCCGATCAGATGGAACGTCGCCTCGGTCAACGGGCACAGCAGGACGACGTAGTCGGACTCGCGCAGGAGCGCCAGGAGGTCAACGGCCACCGCGTCCACGGGGGCCCCCGGCACTGGTCCCGTCGCCAATCGCGGGTCGGTGACCAAGAGGCGGACCGACAACGGCTCGAGCAGGCGGGCTACCTCGCCACCGATGTTGCCGTAGCCGACCAAACCGACGGTGGCGCCGGTCAGCGACCGGCCCATCATATTGAGGCGATCGTTCCATCGCCCGTTTCTGGTGATCCCGTCCTTCTCCAGCAGGCGATGCGCCAATGCGAGAAGAAGGCAGAGCACCGACGATGCGACCGGTCGTCGCACGCCGTGCGGCGTGTTCGTGACGAGGATCCCGTTAGCGGCACAGGCTTGGACGTCGACGTTGTCGTACCCAACGCCAAAGCGCGCGATCACCGCAAGCCGAGAACTGCCGGACACCGTCTGAGCGGTGATTCGCGGACCGTTGACCAAGAGCGCGTCGTAGCCGTCGACATCCGCCGCCGTCAACTCCGTCGCGTCCGTCGGGAGGAAGGTCCAATCGATCCACGGTGTTTCGTCGAACTGACCCAGCCCGATGTCGCCCCATCCGACCGTCGCGCCATCGGAGCCGAGGAAGTCACGCGTCACCCCGACGTTGAATCGAGGCGTCTGCCTCGTTTCGCAGCCCATCGCGCTCCTATCTATGCGTGTCAACGATGCGAGCCGGTCCGGGCCATTCGCGGGCGACGCGGACCAGTCGGGGCCACAACTTAGCACGCGTCCACCAGAATCGGCAGGCACCCGTCACAATCGGGCGACGGTTGTCAACCCGGTGCTCTGGCTGCCAGCGTCCAGGCGGGTTCTGTTCAGCAGCACGAGCCATGCCAGCTCCGCACCCATATCCACCGAACCGGGTGCGTGTACGGGAACGGCTGGCGGTCGTGGCGCGTCTACTTTGCATCAAATCTGGGCCTTCCAATTTCGGCGAGCGTCTGCCAGCATCGGTGGACAACAGTCAGGACTGACTGATCTATCCGACGGCGGAGGAAGGTCTTGATCAAGGAGATGTCGGGACAGCACAGCCTGGGCAACAGCCGGCTCGACGGACAGTACGCAGCGGCGGGCTTTGGCGGGCGCGTCGGCTGGGGGGAGCGGCCGGCCTTGTTGGTGATCGACCTCGCTCGGGCGTGGACCGATCCGAACGACCAGATGGGGTCTGATCTGTCCGCGGTCACCACGGCGGTCTGTCAGCTCTTGGACGTCTTCAGGAGCAAGGACCTGCCACGGTACTTCACAACCATGGCGTACGACCCTTCGCTTCGGGATCTCAGCCGGGTCGCGCGGGCGAAGACGCCCCACCTCAAGCAGATGGTGCGAGGGAGCGCTGCAGTTCAGTTGATCCCGGAATTACGGCGCCAAGCCGACGAAGCGCTCATCGAGAAGCCCGGACCGTCGGCATTTTGGGGAACCAACCTCGCCACCCTCCTCAACTCGGATCGCGTGGACACGCTGGTCGTCACTGGCTGTAGCACCAGTGGCTGCATCCGCGGCACAGCCGAGAGCGGATTCAACCGGGGTTTGCACGTTATTTTGCCGGCCGAGGCTATCGGTGACCGGTCGCCGTCGGCGCACGAGGCGAGCCTCTTCGACATGAATAACCGATACGGCGACGTGCTGCCACTCAAGACCGTTCTTGACGAGCTAGATCGCTACTGAACCTCCAGATTCCAGCAGGGGCGTACCGCTGTTCACCCACCCACCGTGCACACGTTGAGGAGCGCACACAAATGAACCGTCCGGTCGATAACCTGAACGAGATCGTCGACAGCTTCAATCAGGGCACGCTCAGCAGGCGCCGGTTCCTAAAGCACGCGACGGCCATCGGGCTATCCGGTGTAGCCGCGACGAGCCTGCTGGGTGCGTGCAGCTCATCCGCGTCGCCCGCCAAATCTGGCGCAACCACGGGCACCGGTGTTGCAGGTGCAAGCGGGAGCTCATCCGGTAAGCGCCTCAAGGCGGCGCTCGTGACGCCCCAAAAGACCGGTGACCTCGGTCCGGTCGACGCGATGGTAGCGGGCCTCAAGAAGGGCGGGACTGACTTCAACTTCGAGACCCAGGTCGTCGAGGTCGTGCAGGGCGAGTATCTCGACGCTGCCCAAAGTCTCGCGGCCAAGGGCTACGACCTGATCCTCGGTGCTTTCCCGCCGATGACCGACACGCTCGTCTCGCTCGCGCCCAAGTACAAGGACAAGTACTTCGCCAACATCATCGGGCAGGTCTCGGACAGTGTCCCGAATCTGAAAGCTGTATGGGAAAACGGAAGCGACAACTGCTTCCTGCTGTCCGCCCTGGGTGCTCTCTATACAAAGAGCGGGAAGATCGGGACGGTCATGAACACCCGAAACCCGGAGATGGATCGATTTCTCGCCGGCTATAGCCAGGGCTACAAACTCACCAACAAGAACGCCAAATTCAGCTTCAACCTGGTTGGCGGACAGAACCCGTTTGAGGATCCTTCGAGCGGCAACCGGCTCGCTAACCTGCTCCACGAGCAGGGCGCCGACGTGGTCTTCTGCTCCGGCGGCCAGACGAGTCAAGGCGTGTTGCAAGCGGCAGCGCAAAGCAATGGTGGCTTTGTCGCAACAGGCATGGACACCGACCAATGCCTGCAGCATCCCGCTTCCACCCTCGCTTCGGGCCGCATCTACGAGGGATCGATGGTCTACTCCGTGATGGAGGAAGTCCGGAACGGCAAGTTCACGCCAGGGACATCGCAGAAGGGCATCATCGACGGCGGCGACGACATCTGCACGTTCGATGACAGCAAGCCCGAGGGTCACCAGGACCCTCAGACCGGACACAAGGTCGGCCCTTCCATGGCGCCTGAGGTGCGGGCGATGCTCTGGGATCTGCGCACGAAGATCCGGTCGGGGAACCTGAAGGTCTCGCAGGAAGTGACCGGGATCAGCTAAATGATGTCTTGGGTGGCAGCGGGCACCTCGCCGACGCCGGTGCTCGAACTGCGAGGAATCACCAAGACCTTCGGGTCGATGGTCGCAAATGACGACGTGTCCTTGCGAATCAATCGCGGTGAATTGCATGCCGTCGTCGGCGAGAACGGCGCGGGCAAGTCGACGCTGATGAAGATCGTGGCGGGCGTCATCGGTGCTGACGCCGGCCAGATTCTCGTCGACGGGCAGGTGACGGACATCGGCAGCCCACACGATGCTGCACGCGCGGGCATAGGGATGGTGCATCAACACTTTTCGCTCGTACCTTCGTTGTCAGTCGCCGAGAACATCTTCCTCGGCGCTCTCCCGACCCGTGTTGGCGTCGTCAGGCGGAAGCGCATGCTGCGTGACGCCGCCGAAATGGCTGATACCTACGGGCTCGAGATCCCGACTTCCGGACGCCTCGGCGATTACGGCGTCGGCGTCCAACAGCGGGTCGAGATACTGAAAGCACTCTTGTCTGGCTCCAAAGTCCTGATTCTCGACGAGCCAACGGCGGTCCTCACCCCGCAGGAAAGCGACCATCTGTTCGACGCACTCCGCGCACTCCGGGCCAGCGGCCACACGGTAATCCTGATCACCCACAAACTCCGGGAGGTTTTCGCGGCCGCGACTCGCGTGACTGTCATGCGTGATGGCCGTGCATTCGAAGCCTCCGAGGTTTCAGCCGCGTCGGAGTCGCAGCTGATCCGCCTGATGGTTGGACGGGAGGTCAAGCTCGGCCGTCCGCACGTGCCTCCTGCCAAGGATGGTGCGACCGTCCTGCGTATCGAGCATCTAGAATGTCGCAACAACCGTAAGCTGACGGCGTTGCATGACATCTCACTTGCGGTGCGATCCGGCGAGATCGTCGGTATAGCGGGTGTTGAAGGCAACGGCCAAGAAGAACTCTGCGAGGCGATCGCAGGCCTTCGTGCGGTTGAAAATGGCAAGCTCTCCGTACTCGACCGCGATGTCACCGACGAGCAGTCAGCTACAAAGCGGCGCGCTTGCGGAGTGACGTATATCCCCGCCGACCGAATGCTGCGCGGCGTGGCGCCGCGCGCGTCCATCCGCGACAACTTGATTATGGGAAAGCACCGTGAACCCCCGATCGCGCAACGTGGGCGCCTCCAGCCTGCCGCGATCGCCGCGATGGGTGATGCGATCACCAAGCGATTCAACGTCAGTAAGGGCGCCCTCGGCCGTCCCATCGATTCCCTCTCTGGCGGCAACATCCAAAAGATCGTTACCGGTCGCGAGCTTGCTGCGCGGAGCCCGGTCCTCGTGGCGTCCAACCCGACCCGGGGCGTAGATATCGGGGCCGCCGAAATGATCCATAACGCGTTGCGAGAAGCCCGCGCCGCGGGGGTCGCGGTCCTGCTGGTGTCGTCGGAGCTTGACGAGGTCAAGTCGCTGAGCGATCGGATTTTCGTCATGTCCAAGGGAGAACTCCACGGGCCCTGGCCGCCGGGGGTCAGCGATGAGCAGCTGGGTCTGGCGATGACAGGCGGTGCCGAGCCTGTGTTAGCCCCCGTCGTAGGCGTTCCACAGGCGGGGCGCTCATGACGCAAGAACTCGTCCGGCCAGCCGAGACGGCTTCGGAATCTCATCGATCGCGACTGCAGTCGTTGCTGATGCGCACGGCAGCGGCGAGTGTACGTCCATTGACTGCGATCATCATCAGCCTGCTTATCTTCGCTGTGATCTTGCAGTTAGTCGGCTACGACGCGCTTCAGATCTATAAGTCGCTCGTCCTCGGGTCTGTCGGCAGTACGAACGCGATCGGCTCGACCCTGCGGTGGGCTACGCCGTTGATTCTGTCGGGCCTCGCAGTAGCCTTGCCGCTTCGTGCAGGACTATTCAACGTCGGCGTCGAGGGCCAGCTCTACCTGGGCGGTTTCGTCTCCGCGATGCTCGGTCTGCACTTGAGCGCGCCCGCGTTCCTAGCGCAGCCGCTTGCGATTGTTCTTGCAGCGCTCGTGGGAGCTCTCTGGGCGGCCATTCCTGCGGCTCTGCTGATTTTCACGGGAGCCACGGAGATCGTAACCACGATCATGTTGAGTGCGATCTCGGTCGGCGTGGTCGATTACCTGGTGAATAACCATTTCCGAGATCCGGCCTCCGCGGCGGCCGTGATGACGAAGCCGGTGCAGGCGGGATACCACTTTCCGTCGATTCTTCCAAACTCTCAAGTCAGCTATGGATTGCTGCTCGCGATCGTGATCGGGATCGCAATGCACCGATTCCTCAACGGCACGAGCGGCGGGTACGAGGTGCGCATGATCGGTGCCAGCCAAAGCTTCGCACGGTATGGCGGGATCCGGGTAGGCAGGTCATGGCTGCTTGTCATGGTGGCCAGCGGGGCGATTGCGGGCCTGGTAGGCGCCTTCGAGACGAATGGCGTCAACGGCAGGTTCATCTCCGGCTTCTCGCCGGGCTATGGCCTCGAAGGATTCCTGGTGGCGTTCCTTGCCAACTCGGAGCCGCTCGCGGTGCTGGTCGCCGGTCTGGCCGTCGGCGCGCTCCAAGCAGGCAGCCTCGGTGTCGCCATCGACTTCGGGGTGCCCAGAACGACGATCTCGATTATGCAAGGCCTCATCATCTTGCTGGTGTCGGCGCAGCTGGGTCGTTTCACGGTCCTAAAGAGGCTGCTCACCCGACGGAGGGCGCGACCGTGATATTCAACGCGACCCTGTTTGCGTCGGCGCTCCTCGTCGCGACCCCGCTGATCCTGGCCGCCGGCGGCGGCGCGATCAGTCACCAAGCCGGTGTCTTCAACTTCACGCTCGATGGGCTAATGCTGTGGGGCGCATTCTTCGCGATCTATTTCGCCAAAGTTGGCGGAAGTTGGGGAGTGGGCCTCGTCGGCGCGGCGGCGATGACCATCGTTGCCTCGCTGGCCTTCGGGTTTGTGGTCATCAGGTTGAAGGCCAACCCCATCGTCGCGGCCCTCGGACTCAACCTGGTTGCGGCCGGGGTCACCAGTTTGCTGCTGCGGACGCGACTTTCGAGCGGGGGTGGCGCGGTCTCGGCTGCTCGGTTGCCTGACGCAACCCCACGATTCCTCGCGCGCCTCCCCGTGGTTGGACACGTGCTAGCGGGGCAGTCGATTCTGGTCTACCTCGCGATCGTGTCGGGACCCTGCATCTATTTCTTCCTCACACGATCCGCCGTCGGGCTGAGACTTCGCGCGGCCGGAGATGCGCCGGAGTCAGCCGCGATTGCAGGTATCAGCGTCGCGCGGATGCGCTATCTAGCTCTCGCGTTAACCGGCCTGCTGTGCGGGCTGGCGGGCGCACAGCTTTCGATGGGCATCGCGCAGTTCACCGAGAACATCACCGCGGGCCGAGGGATCACGGCGTTCGCAGCCGTGATCTTCGGACGCAACCTGCCCTACCCGGTCTTCGCGACGGCGGCCTTCTTCGGCTTCTCCATTGCCCTCACCGACCGGCTGCAAGGACTCGGACTGCCGGGCGAGTTGGTTGTCCTCATCCCCTACTTCCTTACCGTCGTCGCCTTGGCGGTGTCGAGCCGACGGACGATCGCGGCCTACCGGCAGGCGCTGGCATGACGGCTCTATTGCTGCGCCACCCCACCAGGGGTCGCCTGGGCCCCCGGCCGGGATGGCAAGGGCGGTGAACGACGTGGAGCTTATTCGGTACGCCCGAGGCTCGGACGACCAACCGAAGCTAGCTGTGAAGCGAGACGGTGAACTCTACGCCGTCGACGAGGTAGACCGCGTCGCGGACCTTTTGCGTCTCAGGGCACAGGAGTTCCGCAGCCTGTTGACATCGGCGGATCGTCACTTGCTACGCGGCGAGCAGATGACATTCCTACCGCCGGTCGACGGTGACATGGAGGTGTGGGCCTCCGGCGTCACGTATGAGATGTCCCGCGACGCACGGGTCGAAGAAAGTACCAGCGCCGACGTGTACGAAGCCGTCTACGGCGCCGAACGGCCGGAGCTGTTCTTCAAGTCCGCGGGTTGGCGAGTGGTAACCGACGGTGAACCGATTGGGCTACGGGAAGACTCGGAGGTGAATGTTCCGGAGCCCGAGCTCGGCGTCTTCATAAATCGCTGGGCCGAAGTCGTCGGCTTCGCCGTCTGCAACGACGTCAGCTCGCGATCGATTGAGGGCGCTAACCCCCTCTACCTGCCGCAAGCCAAGGTGTACGCCGGTTCGTGTGCTGTCTCGGCCGCAGTCAAGCCCGCATGGGAGATCCCCGATCCGAACGCGCTCGGAATCGAGGTCACAGTTTGGCGCGAGGAGACCGTCGTATGGCAGGCGTCAACCTCAACAGCGCGGATGCATCGCAGCTTGGCGGAGCTCACGTCCTTCTTGTTCCGCGGCGAAAACTTTCCCGATGGTGTTTTGCTGCTCACCGGCACCGGGGTCGTGCCGCAGATCGAATTCGGGCTCCGGGCGGGTGATCGCGTCGACGTTTCTATTGAGAGAGTCGGCCAATTGTCCAATGTCGTGGTTGTGGGAAAGCATCACTTCGGGTGGCTGGAGTCTGCGCGCCGTGCGGCGGGGAGCAGGACGCGGTCATGACAGACGAGCCAGCCCTGTCGACACCCGAGCAGGTGGACACCGTCCTCGCCGATGCCGCTGTGGCAGCTCCAGCTGTCGCGTCCACCTCCTTGGTGGAGCGCGCACGCCGGTTGAGGTCCGTGGCGGCTCGAATCGATGCCGACGCCGCGTCTCTGATTGCCGTCGCGGACGCAGAAACACAGTTGGGTCCGCAGCGGCTGCGCAGCGAACTTCTCCGGACGACTAATCAGCTCCGATTCATCGCAGATCTGGTAGTCGAGGGCTCCTACTTGGATGCGGTGATCGACACGGCGCGGGAGCAGCCACCCGATGGTCCTAGGCCGGATGTTCGTCGGTCAGTCGTTCCGTTGGGGCCAGTGCTCGTGTTTGCCGCCAGCAACTTTCCGTTCGCGTTCAGCGTGGCGGGAGGGGACACTGCGGTGGCCCTCGCGGCGGGTTGTCCCGTCATTGTCAAGGTGCACGAGGGACATCCGAGATTGTCGGCGTGCGTCGCCGCACTCATCGCGGAGGAGTTCGCGGCAGCGGGAGCACCCCGAGGCAGTTTTGGAGTCGTCTACGGTCGTGAGGCCGGCCGTAGGGCACTCCTCGACCCGCGCGTCCACGCGGTCGCGTTCACCGGTTCTACCAGGGCCGGGCGAGCGTTGTTCGATCTGGCGTGCGCCCGGCCGGCGCCCATTCCTTTCTACGGTGAGCTAGGCGGACTGAACCCGGTCTTCGTCACGCGCGGTGCGGTCGCGGCGCGCGGAAACGTGATCGCGAAAGAATACGTCGGCTCAGTCACGCTGGGAGCGGGTCAGTTCTGCACGAAGCCGGGGCTGCTGTTTCTGCCGCGAGGCCACGGTCTTGACGACACCCTGATCGGTGCAGCGGAGTCGATCCAACCGGGACCGATGCTGAACGACGCCATCCAGGCCGCGTACGACAGCACTCTCGCAGACCTCACACGACATCGGTCCATCCGGATCCTGACCGCGGGTGCAATCGAGCATGCGGATCGCGTGGTCGGCGCAATGCTCTTGTCGACGTCGATCCAGCATCTCGAGCAAAGCCTCGAGGCGCTTAGCGTGGAGTGTTTTGGTCCCGCCTCCCTCGTTGTGGAGTACGACGATTCGCGGCAGTTACCGGACATCGCATCGAGTCTCGGCGGGACGCTTACCGCGACGATTCACGCCGAGCAAGACGAGATCGAGGCCGTGATGCCTCTTGTCAACCGTCTCCAGAACCTCGCCGGGCGCGTGGTTTGGAACGGCTGGCCAACCGGCGTTGCGGTAACCCGAGCCATGCACCACGGCGGACCGTATCCGGCGTCGACCTCGCCTCTCCACACATCGGTCGGTGGAGCGGCGATTCGAAGATTTGTGCGACCTGTCGCTTACCAGGCTTTTCCCGACCACGCCCTTCCGGTACCCCTGCAGGACGCAAATACATGGTCCATCCCACGCCTCGTTGACGGGGTCTACACGAACGAACCTGTTTCTCGCGTTTGAGGCTTGGTTCAAGCCAAGCTTCGTCAAGACCACGCGGCTCCGCCGCGAAGGAAGTGAGAGGATCTCCATGGCGCTCGACGCCGATACCTGGCCGATAGCCGCTGCGATGCTGCCGTACCCCGCCGTTCTTGCCGACGGGCGGGTCGTGCAGGAGCAACCGGCGTCACACTGGTTGGAGACCCTCCGCGAAGTCGCGGACGCTGGCTTTTCTCACGTCGACATCACTGATTCGTGGCTACGCGTCGGCGATCTACCACCACAACGACTCGCAGAGCTCGCGGCAGCGCTCGCGGCCGCCGCGCTCACCGTCCCGGCCGTCTCGACTGCCCGCCGAAGTGTGATCGACCCGAAGCATGGTGCCGACAACCTCGCGTACTGCCATCGAGTTATCGACGCGGCGTCAGCACTTGGTGCGACCGTCGTATCCGTCGGCTTGTTCCAGGCTCTAACGGCAGCACAGCAGTCGGTCCTGTGGTTCTGGACGGCGCCGGGTGCGAGCGATCCCGACGATCCCGAGATCTGGGACACCGCCGTGCAACGGTTCAGGGAGTTGGGTTCCCATGCTGACGCGGTCGGTCTCCAACTCTCGCTCGAGATGTATGAGGACACCTATCTCGGCACTGCGGACAGCGCGGTACGACTGGTAACTGACATAAATCATCCAGCTGTCGGCCTCAATCCGGACCTCGGAAACATCCTGCGACTTCAGCGGCCGATTGAGGCTTGGCAGAGCATGTTGGACAAGACGCTGCCGTTCGCAAACTACTGGCATGTAAAGAACTATTTCCGCAGCGAGGATCCCGCGACTGGAGCGGTCTTCACCACGCCCGCTCCGTTGGAGCTCGGGTTCATGAACTACCGAGCGGCGATCAGTCAGGCCGTCCGTGGCGGCTACAGCGGCGCGTTCTGCGCGGAGCACTACGGGGGAGATGGGCTTGGAGTAGCTGCCCGTAATCGCGACTACCTGCGCGGACTTCTGCGGCAGTACCTCGGCGACGGCGCGATGGTGCCGACCAGGGAAGCGTCCGCCCGGAGTAACGCATGACGAAGCTGCTCAATGATCCCCGAGCCTTTTCAGCAGAGATGCTCGACGGGCTCGTTGACGCGAACGCGACACGGGTACAGAAAGTGCCTGGTGGCGTGGTGCGTTCCACCGAGTCGGCTCCGGGAAAGGTGGCGGTCGTCATCGGGGGCGGCTCGGGGCATTACCCGGCGTTCGCTGGGCTTGTCGGTCACGGTGTCGCGGATGGAGCGGCGGTAGGCGACCTGTTCGCGTCCCCATCTGCGCAACAGATCGTTAATGTCTGCCGAGCTGCTGACCACGGCGGTGGAATCCTCCTCGCCTTCGGCAACTATGCGGGCGACGTCTTGAACTTCACCCTCGCCTGCGAACAGCTGAGGGTCGCAGAGGTTGACGCCCGCATCGTTCGGGTGACCGACGACATCGCGAGCGCGACGAAGCAGGACTCGGAGAATCGTCGAGGGATCGCGGGGGGACTCATCGTCTTCAAAATCGCCGGTGCCGCGGCCGAAGCCGGCCTGGGGCTGGACGAAGTCGAACGCATCGCGACGACGGCCAACGCGCGGACGGCGTCGATCGGTGTTGCGTTCGCGGGCTGTACGCTGCCCGGCTCGGACACCCCGCTCTTCGAGGTGCCTCAGGGGATGCTCGGGCTCGGCATGGGTATACACGGCGAGCCCGGCATCCATGAACAGCTACTGCCGAGAGCCGACGAGCTCGGCTCGCTGCTGGTTGGCCAGTTGTTGGCGGAGCGCCCTGCAGATAGCGGTAGTCGGGCGGCAGTCGTACTGAATGGGCTCGGCGCCACCAAGTATGAAGAGCTGTTCGTGCTCTGGCGAAGTATCTCCCGATGCCTCGCCGAGGCTGGCGTGGCCGTCGTCGAGCCAGAGGTGGGGGAATATGTCACGAGCCTCGACATGGCTGGCTGCTCGCTATCAATATGCTGGCTCGATTCAGAGCCCGAGGACTTGTCTCGATGGTGGGGTGCCGCAGCCGACACCCCTGCGTATCGCAAGGGGAACGCTCCACGGGCTGTTCCTGTCAGGGGTCCAAAGTTGCACCGGTCGCGCGCCGAGGAATTGCCAAAATCGTCGGCAGAATCGCGGCGATCCGCTGCCGCCGCGTTGAGGGCACTCTGGGCAATGCGCAATGCGCTGCTGCTCTCGGAGACCGATCTCGGCAGGCTTGATGCGATCGCGGGTGATGGCGATCACGGCCTTGGTATGACACGCGGATGTGACGCCGCAACATTCGCCGCGCGACGCGCGCTCGGCAAAGGCGGGGGGGTTCGCACAGTAGTGATGGCCGCGGGCGAAGCGTGGGCCGATCGCGCCGGCGGTACGTCGGGTGCGCTGTGGGGCGCAGGCATCCGAGCGTTCGGCGAAGCCTTGGATGACCAGGTGCGACCAACCACGTCGGACCTAGCAAGGGGTGCGGGCGCGTTCACCGACACGATCAGAAGGCTCGGTAACGCAGCCGTCGGTGACAAAACCATGATCGACGCAGCTGTTCCGTTCGCTGCGTCGCTATCTGTGGCCGCGACCGAGGGATGTGACCCCAAGGTTGCATGGACGCGCGCGGCGGGCCGGGCTCATGCCGCGGCCGATCAGACCGCTTCGCTCACCCCACGGCTCGGTCGCGCGCGGCCACTTGCGGCACGCAGTCTTGGCTCGCCTGACCCCGGGGCAGTCTCATTCGCCTTGTGTATGCGAGCCGTTGCTCAAACGCTCTGACGTTCTGCACGCGATGAGCGTTGCCGAACCTTTCGTCGAAAGGACCAACTCGATGGCAGCAGGATTACGAATTGTCGTCGGCGCCGATAGCGCAGGCTATGAATACAAGGAAATGTTGCGCAAAGACCTTGAAAGCGACCCCCGTGTGGTGGAAGTCATCGATGTCGGAGTCTCGGCGGATGACCCGACCGACTACCCCCACATCGGTGTCGCTGCGGCGCGACTCGTCGCAGCGGGTGAGGCGGATCGGGCGTTGCTGGTCTGCGGAACAGGCCTCGGCATGGCCATCAGCGCAAACAAGGTTCCGGGTATCCGGGCTGTCACAGCCCACGACAGCTTCTCCGTGGAGCGGGCGGTGCTCAGCAATGACGCCCAGGTGCTCACATTTGGCCAAAGAGTGGTGGGCCGCGAACTCGCACGAAGGCTTGCCAGGGAATGGCTTGGATACACGTTCGACCCAACGTCGGCTTCGGCGACCAAGGTTGCCGCCATTCGTTCCTACGACGGTATGGCCGACGGTTCGTCGGACAACTCATCCTCCGCTCCAGCGGGCCTAGCAGGCCGGCCCGAACCAGGTTGTTGATCGAATTCAATCGAAGTGACCGAACCCAAGGAGCAACACCGTGAGCACGCCACGACCCTTCCCTGCAGATCGCACAATGGTGGTCACGGGGGCCGCATCCGAACGCGGCATTGGAAGAGCACTCGCAACCCGTGCGGTACGAGGCGGATGGTCGGTTGCTGTCCTCGACATCGACGCCACCGCAGCTAAGACAACCGCAACCGCACTCTCGCAGAGGTACGGCAACGCTTGTGTGGGCATCGGGGTTGACGTCGCTGACGAGGACTCTGTTGATGCAGCTCTCGCGCAGATTGAGGGTGAGCTCCCGCCAGTTGTCGGCCTCGCCAACGTAGCGGGTGTCAGTTCACCAATACCCTTTCTTGAGCTAGACACTGCCGAGTGGGATCGCGTCTTCGCGGTCAATATTCGCGGCGTCTACCTCGTCACACGGCGAATAGTGCCTGGCATGGTCTCGCGCGGTCTCGGGCGCGTCGTCAGCGTCTCGTCCGCGTCCGCGCAACGCGGAGGAGGCACATATAGCAAGGTGCCGTACTCCGCCTCAAAGGCAGCCGTGCTCGGCATGACGCGCGCACTTGCACGCGAGGTCGGGCAGTTCGGCGTGACCGTGAATGCAGTTTCACCCGGTCCAATCGACACGGACATCATGGGGGGCAGGCTCAGCGAACAGCGGAAGGCTGAACTCATCGCCGACCTCGTTGTCGATCGACTCGGAACGGTGGACGACGTCGCCGCGTTGATGGAATTCCTCCTCGGCCCGGAATCTGGCTACATTTCGGGGGCGACCTACAACGTCAACGGTGGGCTGATCGTTGACTGAGTGTGGGCGAGAGGTGACGGCGACACGACGAGCGGCGAGATAGATGCGGCGACGGCGGTTCGTCGGGGTCAGCCTCAAGATGCACCTCGGCGATGCGGCGACGAGGCGGTGGCTCACGGACGTTGCGGATCTCGTTCGGCAACCTGACGAGGTCGACATCGCGGTGCTACCGAGCTTCACAGCAATCGGCGTCGCGCAAGTTGTCTTGGCTGGCTCCGGCGTCCGGCATGGCGCGCAGGACTGCTTCTGGCTGAACAGCGGCGCTTACACCGGAGAGGTCTCGCCGGGTGTGCTCCGCGAACTCGGTTGCGACTATGTGGAGGTCGGTCACGCTGAACGCCGCCGTCTCTTCAATGAAGACGACGAGACAGTCGCGCGCAAGGCCGCGGCGGCCTCGCGGCACGGCCTGGTGCCCATCATTTGCGTGGGGGAGAGCGCTCGGGGCACGGCAAGCAACGCCGGCACCGCCTGCATCGCGCAGCTCGACCCGGTGCTCGCCGCAGCCGTGGGAGGTCGCAAGAGCCAGGAGGTCATCGTGGCTTACGAACCGGTGTGGGCCATCGGCGCGGCAGAGCCCGCGCCTGCGGCGTACATCGACGAGGTCGTCGCGGCTATCCGTGGCCGGCTTGATCGTGATCGCCGACCCAGTCGCGTCATCTACGGAGGCAGTGCCGGACCCGGCCTGTTCCAGCAACTGCATGGGTTGGACGGTTTGTTTCTCGGGCGGTCTGCACTGGACGTTCGCGCCTTCGCCGCGACTGTCAAGGAGGTCGCATCCCACACTGAGACCTGAAGCCAGTGGCTGATCAGCAAGAACCGCCGCTAGCGGGCGATGTCGCGCGCGTTGGACGACGCAGGGCCGTGGGAAGTCCTCGAGCTGCACACCAGTGGCACCCGGGCATTCCGTGATACTCGAGGTGCCGCGGGCGTGCCGCGGCAGCGTACTGTGCGGACGTCGGAGGTTCGGCGAGTCCGCCAGGGATCGCGCTTAGGCGATTCCGCACCAGAAGGTCTCGTCACGGCGCCTGAACCGTTGCAGACTCATCTCATCTGAGGGAGGCGCGCCATGTTGATCTTCGCGCATGAGGAAGAGAGCGTGATCGCGGCGACACCGAAGGACTTGTTCGACATCCTCGGCGATCCACGACGGCACGCCGAATTGGCCGGTAGCGGGGAAGTGAAGTCCGTCCGGCTACGCGGCGGCGGTCCGATTGCATCGGGCTCAACTTTCGAAGCGGACGAGGAAATCCGGTTCGGACGCCGGACGATGAAGTTCACTGCGATCTCAACGATCGTGACGTTCGAACCGCCCACAGTGATTTCGTGGACGTCGATGCCACCGAACAGGCCGCGTCCGCGACGGATTCAGTGGTGGTACCGGCTCGAACCGACCGAGGGTGGCACCCGCGTCACCCATCGAGTCGAGGTCGACCTTGGGCCCGTTCCGAACGTGGTCATGAAGCTGCCCTACAGCCGGATGCGAGCGCCGGCCCTTCGTGACGGAATGAGGCGCACGCTCGACAACCTCGCGCGCGCCGCGTCAGCACCCGGCCGACCAGGGCAGACCCCGACTCCCACCGGCTGACGGGTCTGCCGAACCATCGCCGAGGAACCGGAACACAACCCGTGTGACCACACCACAGCGTGACACAGCCTGACACAAGGCTTGCTGGTCCGTCATGAGGCGAGGCGCGTAGGCACGGCCCGGCGCCGTTGTCACCCCCCGGGCCGAGATGCTCGATGTCTGCCCTGGCGTCGAAGATGGCGATGCCGATGTTCGGGCGAGCCGTTGACGGCGCCGAGCTCACCGGGACCCAGTGCTCGTCGATTGCTCGAGTGATGGTGTCGACGCGAACCGGCGATCGGAGCAGGGAGCGCTCTCCTTTGGGCATGGGAATGTCGGCAAACGGCAAGGCTCTACCAAATCTTCGGCCAGCCTCTTGACAGCGCTCAAGAGTCGCGAGATCGTCCTCCTGATCGGTAGGAAGCCTTACTAACGATTCTCGCTGCTTCAAACGCGTGATGTAGGCGCCGTCGCCCCGGCATGCTCATCTTCACCGCTGAGTTGTCGTCTCTACTGCTTGGTTTTGAGCAAGGAGCATCGATGCGAAAGCGCACAAAGCACTGGCTGGCGCGGCATTGTCGGTTGTCCGGATGAGGCGGGGCTGACGCTCGTACCGACCGTGGGGCGCGCCTCCGCGCCTCGGTTCACGCCCCACGGTCCTTGCATCATCACAGTCTCCTGTGGCACGCGCACACTGCCGTGCGCAGGCGTATAGCGGGGCGCGGGAAAAAAGTCGCTGTCTCTCAACGATTGGAGCAAGGTGAAGCACAAAACACGCATCGCCGCGGCAGCCTCCGCGATCAGCCTTCTGCCGCTGGTCACGCTATCGGCGATCACCGGCGCGGGCACCGCAGCAGGTGCCGCCACCGCAGCGCATCCTTTTCCGACGCACGTCGCCTACAAGGTCGGCGTCATGCCGTCGGCCTCGCAGTCGACGCGCGACGCCGCTGTAGAAAAGGCCTATGACGCCTGGAAATCGACCTACCTCGTGCATGGCTGCGCCTCGAACGAGTACTACGTGTCGACGAAGGGCGACGCCGATGCACCCAACAACGGCACTGTCTCAGAGGCGCAGGGCTATGGCATGAACATCGTGCCGTTGATGGCCGGGTACGACGCCAACGCGCAAACGGAGTTCAACGGATTGTGGCAACTGGTCAAGGATCACGAGGACCAGTACGGGATGATGGAGTGGCAACTCGACGGCAACACCTGCAACTACACCGACTCCGGCACTCCCGACGCCGCCACCGACGGCGACCTCGACATCGGCTATGGCCTGATCCTCGCCGACAAGCAATGGGGTGGCTATTCCACCGCCGCGAAGACTTGGCTGGCGAACTTCTACGCGCACGACGTCACATCCGACGGTCATCTCAAGGCCGAGGACGACGGTCCGACTACCGATACCCGGCCTTCCGACAGCATGCTCGACCACCTTCGAGCGTTCGCCGCGTATGACACAGCGCATGACTGGAACAAGGTGATCCAGCGACAGGAGGCGCTGTTTACCGAGTTCACCAACGCCTACTCCCCTAGCGCCGGTCTACTGTCGGACTTTGTCGTCGACGCCGACACCACGAGCCCCCAGCCCGCTCCCGCGAACTACCAGGAAGACCAGCCTGACAACATCGTCGGCTACAACTCCATCCGAGTGCCCTGGCATCTTGGAACTGATGCGCTAGAAAACGGAGCGTCGGTCGCGGCCGTCGCCTATGGCCTCGCGAAGAAGGAATCGTCCTGCACGAAATCTATTTCCGGCGGGAATCCGGCGAATGTTCAGCCGCACATCGAGCTGAACTGCGCCAACGCCAACATTAGCGGGGACACGCAAGCCGAAGAAGCGGGCGACTCCGTCGGCCCTTCGGCCATGGCGGCGGGCGACCAGACTTGGACTGACGCGATCTGGTCGCAGGCACAAAGTAACCCGTTCGGCGACGCGTACTACGGCGAGACGATCCGCATGCTCGTGCTGATCGTGATGGCGGGCGACTATTGGAACCCGGCTACAACCTCCATGGCTGCGAACGATTTTTCGGTTTCGGCGTCGCCGGCGTCGGGTTCGGTGGCGCAGGGTGGCACTGCGACGTCGACCATCACGACGGCGGTGACGTCGGGTAGCACGCAGACCGTGTCATTGTCGGCTA
>Ga0105240_10003464_pt1 | contig 24478 bp, 30 predicted proteins | sample KBSC54metaG_FD_80426 | JGI IMG/M metagenome (GOLD analysis project Ga0105240, IMG submission 80426) | Corn rhizosphere microbial communities from Kellogg Biological Station, Michigan, USA - KBS C5-4 metaG | ecosystem: Host-associated > Plants > Roots > Rhizosphere > Soil | place: Michigan, USA...
CGGAACGGTCCTCTAATAAGCCCAACCTTCCGCCTTTTGGCGCGTGCCCAGGTAGCTCAGTCGGTAGAGCAGCGGATTGAAAATCCGCGTGTCGGCAGTTCGATTCTGTCCCTGGGCACCATCGGACTTAAGTGTCTGACTATAAAAGAAAAATCGAGAAAATTGTTGATTAATTTCCGTAGTTCGGTGTGGCACCACCGAAACCACTACGTTCGTCCAAAGCTCTTCAAAGCTGAAGGAGGTCTGTGTGGGGAAACGGGGAAGAAAGAAGAAATCCGAGCCCGATCCATCTGTCTTCGAAATCGCACGTGCAATTTCGCGGTCTGTGGAAAGCAAGTTGCGAGCTTGAGCCAAACCACGCCAAAGTGAAGATCGTCCGGCGGGCCGATCGCTATAACCAGCTTGGCTCCGTAAAAAGCACGGCAAGTCTTCGCACCATCGAGATCACCACTGATCGTGCACCTGCTCTGATCGGGCAGCGTTTGGAAGTCGTAGCTCAAAGCCTGCCAGACGCCCTCCAGCAGAAACTGTTAAAGGGACGATCTAAAGGACGTGACTTACCGAATGAGCAGGGGATCCCGGACCGACCTTAGGCTAGGAACCATCGGCAAATGTCCGCCGCCGCGATGAGCGTTCCACTCGCCGTTATCCGGAATCCGAGTTTTGTGTCCAGAAATCCAAATCGACTGATTTCGCGCTATTCAACTTGAGACCGACACATGGAATGGCTCAAATGTGGCGAGTAAAAAGGGGATACGGACGATGAAAAAGCACGTCTTCGGTTTTGCGGTAGCCGGTGGCCTCGCGGTCCTTGCGTCGGGCATCGCCGCGATCTCGTCCAGTGTCGCGCAGCCGGTCGGTGTGGTGACGAAGGACAGCTTCCGCGTTCCCGAAAATTATCGTCTGACGTACGAGACGTTGGGCAGCTGGGCGATCGCCGCGGACAGCCCAACCGCTGGCTCCAAGGAAATGCACAACGTGTTCGTCTCCCCAGGATCCATCGCTGCGTACCGCAAGTCCGGTAAGTGGAAAGACGGCACCGTTTTGGTAAAGGAAGTCTACGCGACCCAAACGGGGAGCATGACGACGGGAACCGTCAGTCATGCCAACCAGCTCAAAGGCTGGTTCGTAATGGTCAAGGACAGCAAGAACAGCCATCCCGGCAGTAAGTTGTGGGGTGATGGCTGGGGATGGTCGTGGTTCGATGCCGCCAAGCCGACGCAAACAACTTCGACGGATTACCACACCGATTGTCAGGGTTGTCACATCCCGGCAAAGAACACGGACTGGATCTACACCCAGGGCTACCCTGTTCTGAAGCGGTAACGGCTTTTCGCTCGGGACCTCAGCTCTGGAAGCCGACGACTATTCCCGTCTGCGGCGTTGGAATGGTTGGACTTGGTACGCCCCTTTTCAAGGCGCTCGATGATTGTTGTCCATCATCTGAACCAATCCCGCTCGCAGCGAATATTGTGGCTGCTGGAGGAGCTGCAGGTTCCATACGAAATTAAATACTACCAGCGCGACCCGCACGGCATGGCCCCAGGGGAGTTGAGAGATATTCATCCACTGGGAAAGTCCCCCATTATATCCGATGGCGAAACCACGGTCGCCGAATCCGGCGCAATCATAGATTACATTGTGCGACGTCACGGCAATGGCCGCCTGCGGCCAGGGGAATCCACGAGATCCTATGACGAATTCGTATACTGGCTGCATTATGCGGAAGGCTCTGCGGTAACGCCCTTCATCATCGAGCCGATCACCGCGACGTTTGGAAAAATGGCTCGCCCTTTGGCCCGTCGCGTGGACTGGGAGATGAGCCTCAATCTGGGGTTCATCAACGATACCCTCGGGAAGCGGACGTTTCTTCTCGGCGACGACTTCTCTGCGGCCGACATTCAAATGAGTTTCGTGGGCGAACTCGCCTGCGCCAGCCCTCGTATCGAAAGCTATCGAAATATCGACCGGTGGGTCCGCTTGTTTCAGACCAGGCGCGCTTATGTCGCCGCGATCGAGCGTGGGGGCTACTACAAATTCCGACGAGCGTAGGACCTGGCGCCCACGTCCTGAAGCAGTGGAGATCTCCGCCGGCCCAATCAAGGGCGCCCACGATCATTCATTTTAACGAACGCAAGGAACACCATGAAAGCAGTTGTCGATAGCCCCGAACCCCATGGTGCCGTTTTGATCTCAGAAACTGGCGTTGAGCGATACCAGCTTGTGGGGCGCACCGGTCCGGCAGCGTTTTGATGGGAGGCGCCGTCAATCATGGAGGCCTTAAATCGGGGCCTGGGCCCTTCGACTTGATGGCGTCGGCACTCGGAGCTTGCACGGCTATGACGCTGCGCTCTTTTGCAGACCGCAAAAATATACCCCTGAACCGTGTCCAGGTGAACGTGCTGCACCAAAGGGCGTCTCTCGAATCCAAAGACATTTTCATCAGGACGATCATTATCGAAGGGCACCTGGACGACGCCACGCGCGCAAAGCTGCTCGAGGTGGCCGATTTGTGTCCGGTCAGTAAGACGCTGATGCGAGGCCTAGCGAGGTTTTGGAACCATGCCGTCTGGCCCGCCCTGGGCGGGCCAGGCGCACAAGATCAGCCTCCACCGGCCGCGGTTACGAGCGTGTCGACCGAAAGCACTTGCGGCAACAACTTTCCGTCGTGATGGGGCGCATACCAGAGATAAAACGGCACGCCCGAGCGCCCCTGTGACGCCAAAAACCGCGTAATCGACGGATCTCCGTTCGTCCAGTCTCCGACCATCGTGACCACGCCCGCCTGAGCAAACGCCTTACGCGTCTCGGCCTGATCGATCGTGACGCGCTCATTGACCTTGCAGGTCAGGCACCAATCCGCCGTGAAGTAGAGAAACACCGGCTTGCCAGCGGCGCGCAGCGAGGCGAGCCTGGTTGCGTCGAAATGGACGTTTTCATTGGTCGCCTGGATTGGTGTTTGGGCGCCGGCGGGTGGCAAAAACGAGGCAACCTCCACGGCCAGGGCGGTCGCCGCCAATGCTGGCCACCACGCCCATGCCTTAAAGCCGCGCTGGTATAGTCCGGTCGCCCACAGGCCGACGCCAAGGATCAACAAGCCGGCGAATGCCAGAACGACGCCATCGGCGTCGGCCTGATGACCCAACACCCAGGCCAGCCCGAGCGCTGTTACGAACATGGGGACCGCCAGAACTTTGCGAAGCCGGTCTGTCCAAGCGCCTGGTCGGGGCAGGTGGCTACGAAGAGATGGAATATAACCCAGGGCAAGAAACGGAAGAGCCAGTCCCAGTCCGAGGCCTGCAAAGATCAGCATTGCGACTGGCGCCGGAAGTACCAGCGCGGCTCCGACAGCGCCTGCCATAAACGGGCCGGTGCAGGGTGTGGCAATGAACGCCGCCAAGACCCCCGTCCAGAAGGCGCCCGTCTTTCCGTCCCTTGTCGAAAGACCCGAACCGGCTGTGATCATGCCAAGTTCAAACAAGCCCGCCATGTTGAATCCAATCGCCCCCGTCAGCAGGACCAACGCGAATACGATACGCGAATCCTGGAGCTGGAAGGCCCACCCGACCTGGTTTCCCAGCGAGCGAAGAACCAGAATGATGCACCCCAACATTAGGCACATGGCCATGGTCCCGCCTGTATATGCCAGGACCTCCTGTCGAACTTCCTTTTCGTCTCCACCGGCGCGGGTAAGGCTCAAAGCCTTGAGGCTGAGAATGGGGAAAACACACGGCATCACGTTGAGGATGAGGCCGCCCGCGATTGCTCTCTCCTGGGGCTAGTCCGGTCGGAATACGGAGAGGCACCAAGAGCGCGTAGGGCCTGTCGAACACATGGTTGATCAAACCGGCGATCACCAGTGTGGTCGGCACGGGATACTCCGCCTCGCCAACCGCGGCCCCGTTAGGCAACTGCCAGTTCAGTTTCGCTGGAAAGCCCGCGTCTCCCGGCTGCTTCCAATAGCCATGCCAGCCGGTTTCGGGCGTCATCGATATCGCGAGCGTCACCGTCGAGCCGGGCGCCGGAGCGCTGGTTTCGGCTAAAAGTTCGACACCGAGATGATATGTCTGCGGCTGCGCCCAGGCAGGGCTGGCCACCGCCGCCATGCCGCAGACCGCGAGGAGAGCTATTTTGACGAGGGCCCCCACGCCTATTTGCTCGCCGGGAGCGCTGAAATAGCGGCGGCGAATTGATCGGGCTCCCCGTTGATCAGTGTGGCGAGGCGTCCATGGGTGTCGATGATCGCCAGAGCGGGGAAGCGCTTGATGCCGAACACGCGAAAGGCGGCTCCCGTGGAGTCGACCACCAACGGAAGGTGTGGCTTCAACTTTGTCTCGTAGCGGGCCAGTTCCTTGGGGGTCGTCCATAGATGGCTCATTACCCCCAGCCATTCAGCGCGATCATCTGAAGCAAGCTTGTCGGCCTGCTCACGGCCAACTCTGCACTTCGCCGCTTCGCTCGGTTGCACGTCCTTTACGTAGCTCTCACACCAGGTGGCAGAGAAGTAGACGGCGTGCGGGCGGGCACTGGGACCATGGGGCAGGGTAACGTCCTTTCCGTCCGAAGACTGGACCGAGATGGACGGGATTGCGTCGCCAGGCTTCAGCGTAACGAGATCGGCAATCTTGGTGGTCGCGACGCCAGTCGCTGATGCTTTGCTGGCCAGGGCCTGTCCGATCGCAGCGTCCAGCTTTGGGCCGTCCTGGTGGCCGGCGAAGATAATGCGGCCATCGCGTCCTATCACCAGGTGGACAGGCGTCGCGTTCATGCCGATCCATCCGCCGAGGCGACCGTCATCGATCGTGATCGGCATGCGCAGATCAAAGTCTTTGGCAAACTGCTTCACCTTTCCAACATCATCTCCTACGCCGGCGTTCACAGCGATGACCGTCATATCTTGGCCGTATAAGGCGAAAATCTTTTTCAAGCCCGGCATCTGGACGCGGCAAGGGATGCAATAGGTCGCCCACAGCTTCAGATAGACTGGCCGCTTGCCGTAAAGATCTTTCAGATTGATCGACGTTCCGTCGATGGCTTTCAAAGTAAGCGCCGGAGCCGGCTTGCCGATGAGCTTCGTCAGGAGAGGATCCTCCTCGATATAACCAGGATCGCTCGGTGGAAGCGGTCGCGAGGTCGTTGTCGCATTAACGGCTGGAGCCGCTGAGAGCTGCGCGCCCGTAAAGCAACAGGAGACCAGAATAGCCAGTGGCAGAAGCGCATTACGCATGATGGAAACTCCCGGAATTGTTTGAAGGGGGTTGGTCGGACTGGGTGGTTTGATTTTGTTCAATGGCTGAAAGGTCAAGAGCGGCGAGCGCTCTGGCTTGCGCCGCCGGGGCAGAGACCTTGTCCAGGAATGCCGTCGCCTGTAGGGCAAAGAATTGAACGGACTTAATCCCAATGCTGCTGAAGATCGCGCACAAATAGGGTGTCAGAAAGTCAGGCTGCCACGATCGCTCCGCTTGGAAGGTGCCGCCAGAGGCTATGGCGACGAAAACCGGGCGGTCCGACAACAGCCCCTCCTTACCGGCGCGTGTCGACGTGAAAGTCCGGCCGGCACGCATGATCTGGTCGATCCATGCCTTGAATGCGGATGGAACAGTGAGGTTATGCATTGGCGTGCCGATGACGACAGCACCCGCTGCCTCGACCTCTTGGATCAGTATCTCGGATAGCTCGAGCGATCCGGCGAGCGGCGCCGCCAACGTGCTGGGCGACGACAATGTGTTCGCGTAGTCGGGCGTCGCATGTGGGAGTGGCGTCGACCCGAGGTCTCGTCGGATGATCTCAGCGTCCGGACGACGTTCGCGAACGGCCTCGACGATTGCTGCCGACATCCTGCGGCTGTACGAAACCAATCTGGGACTACAGTCGATGTGGAGAAGTTTCATGCGGGATGTCTCAACCATAGTTGCACTCAATGTCCCGCACTCTGTCCGCCATCCACGTGAAGTATCTCCCCGGTGATGAACGGTGCGGATTCGAGGAAAAGGACAGCGGCAGCGATGTCACTGGTTTCTCCCATCCGCCCGACGGGATTAGTCGTGCCGAGCGCCTGGTGCAACTCGAGCGCATGCATGGGAGTTTTAATGGTCCCCGGGCCGACTGCGTTCACACGAATCCCCTTCCTGGCATATTCGATGGCCAGCGACTTGGTGGCGCTGTTAACGCCCCCTTTGGTTAGAGCTGCTAAGACCGAATAGACGCCGCCGATCGCGACTTGATCGATGCTCGAGGTGATGCTCACGACGTGGCCGCTGCCGCGCTTCTCCATCTCGCCAATCGCCAATTGGGTGATGTGAAAGAAGCCGGAGACATTGACGTTCATCATGGCGGCGAAGTCCTCGATTGAGTGTTCGGTGAACGGTTTTCCGATATAGATGCCTGCATTGTTCACCAAAGTGTCGATCCGGCCGAACCGATCAATAGCGGCAGCGATGACACGGCGTGCGATAACGGGATCTCCGATGTCACCGGCTACGGTCACAATGGAACTGTCATCCGACGGCTTAATCGAGCGCGATGTGGCGACGACACTATAGTTGCGCTCTCGGAACGCCTTCACGATCGCCGCACCGATACCCTGCGATGCGCCTGTAACGACGACAACTCTTTGAGACTGATCCATAGCTAACTCTCGAAAACGCTTCTGGCTTTAGTTCTGAATGTGTGGGCCGGAGCCCTAGTGCCTGCGCTCCTGATGCGTTCGGGATCGTACCGGTTCGCATCAGGGTTGTGGCCATCTCACATCAATGGGGTCCTCGTCTGTGGGAGCGAGACGAGGTTGATGCTCAAACGGCGCCGGCAGGAGCGACGTGAGGAAAGTCCTTCTCGGGATCGAAAACGTTGTTGAAAAAGTTCGTCAGCGAATACATCGCGACGAGGGCAACAATCTCCATCAGATTGGCTTCAGTGTAGCCAGCCTCTCGAACGGCCCGCAGGTCCGCATCGCTCACATGTCCGCGGGTCTGAATGACCTTGCGAGCGAAGTCGACAGCGGCGGCGCGCTTCGGATCGTTCGCAAGACCCTTCCGGGCAAGGATGATCTCGTCGGATGGCAACTTCGCCATATACTCTGCGGTGAAGCTGTGAACCGACAGGCAATAGTTGCAGCCGTTCACTTCGGAAACGGCGAGGCCGATGCTGTCGCGGGTCTTGACGTCCAGCGCTTTGCTCAGCGAGCCGAGCAGCGCTGCCCAGGAATTGAAAGCAATCGGGCTGTGGGCGAATGTCGCCATCATATTTGGTGTGAACCCGATATTCTTTGTGAACGCTTCGAGGGTTTGTTTGGAATCAGCCGGAACTCGTTCCGGCGTCAGTGCAGTGGATCTGGGCATAGTTGTGTCCTAATCGTTTGAATTGCGGGCGGTTAGGCGAAGTGCAGGACGTCTGCGACGGGCAGGCGCGGCTTCTGCGGCCAGTTGCCGGAACGCTCGGGGCCCACGGAGAGGAGCATGACGGGTATTTCGTCGGCGGTGAGGCCAAATTGCGCGTGCACTGCCTCCGCATCGAATCCGATCATGGGAGTGGACCCGAGGCCCATCGACCGCGCTGCATATATGATCGCGGCCGCTCCGAAAGTGGCCGAGCGCACCGCCTCATCACGTTGGCGCTGGGGTTGGTTATCGTAGAGCCCGCGCGCCGGGTTCTCCCATTCCGGCACCAGGTGCGCAGGCATGATCCCCGCCTTCACGACCGGCGCCAGTCGCTCCGGGACGGTGCTGGCGTCTGCCAGCTGGCCGATAATGATGAAGGTGACCGCCGCGTCGCTGATCGCCGGCTGGTTCCATGCGATCGGCTTCAATCGGGCCTTGGCTTCTGGCGTGCGGACCGCAATAAATCGCCAGTTCTGCAGGTGGAAGGATGTCGGCGCGCAGGTGCCAATCTGCACGAGCTCTCGGATTTCCTCGTCGGACATAACGGCCGAGGTGTCGTAATATTTGGCCGAGCTTCTGCTCAAAATGCACTCGATAACGGGGTTGGTCACGATGGTGTCCTTTAAACAAGTGTTTTCGCGGAGCATTGCTATGACCAATGAAGGCGAGGAACGAGACGCGGGTTGCTCAATAAAGTGCGCGAAAGGATCAAAGTGCTGTCGAGCCCCGGTCGCTCTCGACAAGAGGGCTGCCGCGGGGTTTGTAGTGACCTGGGGACGGTTTGTTGGCTTCTCGGGCCTGCCGACGCCAATCGCCAGGAGTCATTCCCATGCGCTCGGCGAAGACCTTTCGAAACGCGGAGATCGATTGATAGCCGACCAACTCGGCCACAGCTTCGGTGTTCGCATCGGGCTTCTTCAGCTCATTGGCCGCAAGACTCATCCGGATATCGGTCAGAAGGTCGGCCGCCGAGCATCCCAAAGCGTCTTGGAAGTGTCGCATGAAGGTGGCGCGCGACATGCCGCAAATGTCGGCCAGTTCCGTGAGAGCCCATGCCCGGGCGGGATCCGTGAGCATGGCCGAAATTGCCGGGACCAGCCGCGGGTGGCGGGCTAACGCCAATAGGCCCGTTGAGACTTGCTCAGGTTCTCCAGCCGCCCGCATTACGAGGGTAAACAGCGCCGTGGACAGCGCATTGAGGATTGCGTTGCTCCCCGGCCTGTCATGAGCCGATTCCGTACGCATTAGGTCCACAAGAGAAGCCAAGGCCGAGGACGCGGACGTGTCGCCGCCGTGAGCAGTCGCAGTTCCACGGACCACCAGAGTGGTTGGAAGGTAGTTGCGGATCAGCCGATCGTGGGGCGGTCCAATGAAAAACCGGCCGCACAGCATGTCCAGGTGCTCGCCGGCGCCGTCATTGGCGCTCAGCATCCAACCGGCCGACCGCTGACTGCTGTAGGTCGGGCCGGGGGCTCTCCCACTGCCATCATGGAGCACGTGGGCGGCGCCGTGCGGGAGGAGTACAATATCCCCGCTCCCCAGCTCCTGGACCATTTTCGTGTCCGGGTCCTCAATGACCGCCCTGCCTTTGACGATGATGTGATAGGGAATTTCGTGCGCCGCAGCGCGCGGCCATGCGACTCGCCAGGGAGCGCCGTAAGCACAACGCACTTCGAGCTGACCAGCGACGCTGATCAGGTTCAAGAAGTGGCTGAGCCAATCGGCTCGTGACATAAAACCTCGTAAGCCCGGAGACGGATCCCCGCCTGGTTAAGTGAGTTGCTTCCGGTATTGGATAAAGCCTGTGCGCTCAGCGACGCTGTCGTAGAGCGCCCTCGCGGCAAGATTGGTTTCATGGGTCAACCAATAGACGCGCGACGTGCCGCGGGTTGCGGCATCGGCGTAAACGTAGTTGATCAACGCACGGCCGACCCCTGTGCTGCGCTCGCCTTCGGCAACGTATAGGTCTTGTAGGTAGCAATACTCGTCGGTTGTCCAAGTCGAATAGTGATAGACACAATGTACAAGACCTAGCGCTCGCGCACCTGACACAGCGATAGCTGCATGCAGCTTTTCCTTCGGGTCAAGGAAGCGCTCCCAATTCGTAATCGTTACAGATTCGGGAATCTCGACGCTGTAAAAGCTCTGATAGCTCTTCCAGAGTGGATGCCAAATGTCGAAATCGCTGTTAGCGACCGCTCGGATTGTGATTGCATCCATACCGCATACCGCGCTCATAGGATCCCTTCGGCGACCGCAAGGCTGCTCGCGGGTCCGCCGACTATTTAATCGGCGTTGTCAGGGTCTTGTCGTTGGTGTCCAACACAAACACCGCGAGCAACTTTGCCGGCTCGGTTTCGCTGGCATTGCGGCTTATCGAATGCGTCGCGCCAGGGGGTTCAGTCCAGCTTTCGCCCGCGTGATAGACGCGGGTGGCGCCATCATTCACTTTGGACTCGATCGCACCGGAAATGACATAGGCGTAGATAAACGCCGATGCCGCGTGCTTATGCGGCGGAGAGGCTTGGCCGGGGGCATAGTTGACTTCTACAGCGATCAGCGACTTGCCGGGGATATTGGGAATGGCCGCCGAGAAGTTTGAGGCGACGCCTTCGCGTTTGGCATCGTCGGCAGAGGCGGAGGTTGCCACACAAAAAACAAGCGCCGCACAGACAGCGGAAATGACACGAAATGACATGGCTTTCTCCTTCTCCCAGCGGCACCCTTGCCTTATGTTGGGCCAGAGAAAAGTACCAAGAACGCAAAAGAATAGTGTACCACGAACCATGACCAAGCTACTGAACTTAAAGCTTGATCGCTCCGCTGCGACACCCCTTGCGGACCAGATCCAGCAAGGGATCGCAAAGGCGATCCGGAAAGGTGTCCTAGAACCCGGAGGCCGTTTACCCTCATGGCAAGATCTCGCGGCTCAGCTCGGCGTGGCTCGCGGGACTGTTCGTAAAGCCTATGAAAAGTTGGATGCATCCCAGCTGATCGTCGCGTCGCGTTCCGCCGGGACGCGCGTTGCCCCACATGCCCGAGCCGAAGTGAAAAGCGAGCACAAGCCCGATCCGGGATCGCTGGTAGAGACATATCAGGAAATGACCCGGGGCCCGGCGCTCTTCCAAATGGGCATTCCGGCTATGGAAACCTTTCCGGCAACACTGGTGGCGCGCATTCGTATCAAAGCGATTCGCGCTGAGACGAGCGCAAACCCGCTGTACCCTGATCCCCGAGGCGAGCTCGCCTTCAGACGGGAGATCGCGCGCTATCTTGCGGTCGCCCGGGGAATCGATTGCTCCGCATCGCAAGTGATCGTCACAAGTGGTTTCAACGCTGGGCTGGGCCTGGCGCTCCGAACACTCGGCGTCGAGGGACAGTTAGCCTGGATCGAAGACCCATGCTTCCCGCTCACGCGGAGAGGCCTTGAACTTGCGAGAGCGTCCGTTGCGCCAATTCCCGTAGATGCAGATGGCCTCAACGTTGCTCATGGTATCCGCCATGCACCCAGCGCTAAGCTTGCGGTCGTGACGCCCGGACAGCAGGCTCCGCTCGGAGCGACGATGTCGTTGGAGCGTCGCATACAATTGCTCGAGTGGGCGGCAGCGAAACAGGCTTGGATTATCGAAGATGACTATTTGAGCGAACTCCAACTGGCAGGCCGGGCCGCACCAGCCTTAGCATCGCTTGATCACGCTGGGCGCGTCATTCACATCGGTTCTTTTAGCAAGACTATCAGCCCGACCCTGCGACTCGGGTTCATCGTAACCCCGCCCGCGCTTGCGGGCCGATTTGCGGAAGTCGCGCTCTGCCTCGCGCCAGCGCCGGGGCCTTCGCTGCAGCTCGCGACGGCGGAGTTCATGCGGGAAGGGCATTATCTGCGTCATCTTCGACGCCTGAAGCGAGCCTATAGCGCTAAACGGGATGCGCTATTAGCGCAACTGCGGCCACGCTTTGATCACCGCGATATCCTGACGGCGGGCTTGGCCGTCTTGGTGACGCTTCCGCTGAGCAAATCCGATATCGACATCGTAGAAGCGCTACGAACTCTAGGGATGTCCCCGAGCCCGCTCTCAACGTGGTATGCATCAAAAGTGACCGCGCGATCCGGCCTTTTGCTCAGCGTTGCGACATCTCCAACGAAAGAACCCGCAAGGGTCGTCAGCCGCTTAGCACAAACCATCCAACGTTTCGGCTGAATTTGCGAATGTTGGACGGCGCCGGCCGGAGAGATCGCGGTCCCATTAGTTCGACTTGGCGCGAATGATCGTCTTGCCTGGACGTCTCGTAGTCGGATTGAACGCTGCAACGGCCTCATCGAGAGTGGCCACAGTACCAATATTGGGCCGGAGGCGTCCGTCGCGAACCCGCTTGGCGATTTCAACCAATTGTACGCGATCTGACTCCACGACGAAATCGACCGCCAGGCCACCGGCAGGTTGCACTTCAGCCGGCCCAACGATGGAAACCAGAACGCCACCGTTGCCGACCAGTTTGGCAGACCGTTTCCCAATATCGCCACCGATAAGATCAAAGACCAAATCGACCTTCCCGACGTCTTCCAAGCGTTCGCTATCCAGATCGATGAATTCATTCGCACCGAAGTCGTGTGCTGCCTTACGGTCGGCGGCGCGACCGGTGCCGATCACGTATCCACCGAATTCGCGGGCGAGTTGGGTCACCATCGATCCGACCGCGCCGGCGGCGCCGTGCGCCAGGACGCGCTGCCCCGCCTGAAGACGGCCGTGCACGATCAATCCTTGCCAGGCAGTCAGGCCAGATATCGGCAAGCTAGCGCCGACCGTAAAGTCGACGTCGCCCGGCAGGGGCGCGAGATTGCGGGCCTCGACAGCCACATATTCCGCCAAGGTACCGTCGCGATTCCAGTCGGTAAGGCCGAACACCCTTTGACCGATTGAGAACCCCGTTGTGCCATAACCGAGGGCGGTGACGATACCAGCCAGCTCATGCCCAGGAATTGACGGGGTTCGGTTTCGGTTGAGGCGGTCCGTCCAGGTCGACGGCCACGCCAATTCGGTTCCAACAAAACCCGACGCGTAAACCTGAACGATGACATCGTTGATCGCGGCCTGCGGTTCGGGCCGTTCCACAAGTTTCATTCCGGCGGTTCCCGCGGCCTCTTCCGTAACGACGATAGCTTTCATTGCGCCTCTCCTTAGGTATGGAACGTCGTCAAGTCGTAGTTGATGGGACGTCGCTTCGATGTTACTAGCTCCGCTTTAGATCTTCGACCATCATTTTGGATGCGTGGCGCGCAAGCGCCTGGGTGGGGGCGTTTGTGTTACCACTTGTGATGTTGGGCATGATCGAGGCGTCAATGACCCGTAGACCTTGAACGCCGCGAACCCTGAGCCTTGCGTCAACGACTGACCGGTCGTCCTGGCCCATCCGGCACGTGCCGACAGGATGCCACATCGTTGTTGCGACGCGCTTCACCCACTCACCAATCTCGGCGTCTGACTGGATGCCGGGGCCCGGGGCGAGTTCTTCTTCGATAACCGAAGCCAGCGACGGTTGCGCCATGACCTTGCGGACCGCGCGCACCGACTCGACCGATGCCTTCACGTCAGCTTCGTCACCCATGAAGTTCGGGTTGATCAGAGGCATCGAGGTTGGATCATTGTCCGCCAGCCGCACCCAACCACGGCTCTTCGGCTGGAGGACGACGGTTTCGAAGGTAATGCCAGAGCGACTGCCTGTCGGCGCCAAGCCCTCGTTCGCGATGATCGGCGCGTGATAGCATTGAATCGTCGGGTCGGCGTTGAAATCCGCTGGGTTCCAGTGCGAGACCGACTCGATGCCTGTTCCCGCCGCAGGGCCATCCTTGGTGACCAGATAGCGAAGGCCTGCCTTTACCATTCCAAAGCCCATAGCGGTCATCTGATAGCCAAGGTGGCCCTTCACATAGGCTCTGATTGGAACCATCGGGTGGTCGTGTAGGTTCTCACCAACCTCTGGGGAGTCGATGATCACCTTGATGCCGTGATCGCGCAGGTGGTCGGCCGGACCGATGCCCGAGTGCATCAGGATCATCGGACTATGGACTGCGCCGGCCGACAGCACGACCTGGCCTGCCTTGATGATCTCCCTCTCGTCACCGCTCAGTTCAATCCCGACAGCGCGGGCATTTTCGGTCAAAACCCGGGTGACGGCCTTGCCGGTGAAGAGGATTACGCGGCCGGACGCGAGATGTGGCCGCAGATAGGCGTCTGCGGCGTTACAGCGGCGATGATTGCCGGTCGTGGATTGTACCGGCGAGACTCCGATCTGGCTCTTGCCGTTGTAGTCCGGATTGTAGGGAACCCCGTATTCCTGGAAGGCCTTCAGGCAATACTGGTTTAGCGGGTTGATCCCTTTGGGCTGTTCGACCGAAAGGCCGCCTTCGACGCCATGGTAGGCGTCGTGGAATGTGTCGTTGCGTTCTTGCGCGATGAAGACAGGGAGCAGGTCCTCATAGGACCATTTCCCGGTCTCGCCGACAGCGGCTTGCCACCTATCGTAGTCGCGGGCCTGGCCGCGGACGTAAGCCATGGCATTCACCGAGGAACCGCCGCCGAGCACCTTGCCCGAGCGATACGCCTGTTTGACTCCGTGCTGCGGCACCGTCTCGTATTTCCAGACATTCCGATCGTGGGCAAGCATCACCGCGAAGCCGGCGGGAATGTGGATGAATGGGTCGCGGTCGACGTCGCCGGCCTCGATCAGCGCGATGGTGAGCTCGGTGTACTCGGCGAGGTAACTTGCAACCACGCAGCCGGCCGCACCGCCCCCAACGATGACGATATCATAGGAATATTCAGGCATTCATCGGTCTCCTCTTCGGGGCGCCACATCGACTCAACGAATGGCCGAGGAGGCAGCTCTGACTCCGTCGAAATGCCGCTGAAATCGCGCGAGTATAATTCGCGAGCCTGATCTGCTGAGGAGTGCACTGGAAATCACTTCTGGCTATCGAATCGATAGAAATCCAGAATTGCCGCACATCGTGCGGGTACCTGCTCGAAAAGGTGAAGGAGGATCGCTCCACTAAAGAGGGCCCTCATACTCACCACGGGCGGGATAATCTTTGGCAATCGCGAACTTGATTGCTTCAAGCAGCTCGGAAAACAGAGGGCGTGCGAATGGCATTGTCTGGACAGAGCCGTAATACAGGGTGCCATCTGGCTTAACGAGGAACACCCCAGGTTCCGAGAAAAGCGTCGGCTCTTCAATATTGATCGAAGAGTGTCCGCGCGATGCGGAAATATAAAGTCCCCAATCGCGAGCAGCTGGAAGAGGCATCAAGTACCCTATCCGAAGGCCGGCGCCCACTTTCCTCGCCATTTCCCGAGCCCGCGGTTCCGTGTCAGAGCTGATCGCAATGACATTGGTCCCATTACGCTCAAATCCTTCAAGTAGCGCGTTCAACTCTCGGAGATACTTCAGGCATACGGGACAATGAAGGCCCCTGTAGAAAGTGATCAGCGTGAAGCGTTCCGGCGTTTCAGCAGCAAGATCAAAGGCACCATGAGCGAGCGTTGGCACAGTCAGCGTGGGCACGGGCCGGCGAGGTAGCAGCATTCTACATCCATGAATTCGTTTGCGCACGCTCCATTCTTAGACGACTTCGCTGGCTCGCCGTGCGGCGAACAGCGGGACCAGGTCGCTCAGAAATCCAAAAAACGTGTCCACTGGTCCAGGAGCGCCGGAGAGGCCTCGCTTCGGGAGTGCGTGCAGGGCCACGTCAACGCCGGCGCTGTATCGTCGAGCGCTATGGAAGCGCTATACCGCGGTGACTTCCAGCCCGCGTTGTACCGCGGGTTGGCTCAAACCACGCTCAAGCCATGCTTGAACGTTTGAGAAATGGTCGAATTCAACAAGCTCGCGCGCTTCATAGAAGCCGATCAGATTTCGTACCCATCCGAGCAATGATATATCGGCGATGCTGTAATCGCACCCCATCACCCAATCTCGGCCCACCAGACGGTTCTCTAACACACCCAATAGACGCACTGCCTCGGCGATGTAGCGGTCACGCGGGCGCTTGTCTTCATAGTCCTTCCCAGCGAGCTTGTTGAAGAAGCCGACCTGGCCGAACATCGATCCTACTCCGCCCATCTGCCACATGACCCATTGGATGGTTTCGTAGCGGGCATGGGGATCGGCGGAAAGGAGTTGGCCAGTTTTATCGGCGAGATAAAGCAGAATCGCGCCGCGCCCGAAGAGAGCCAGCGGCCGTCCGCGCGGCCCAGCGGGATCATAGATTGCAGGTATCTTGCCGTTGGGCTTGAGCGCTAGAAAGACTGGATCACGCGCTCCCCGCCAGGATATCGATGCGGTGCGCTCATAGGCCAGACCAGTCTTCTCGAGCATGATTCCGACCTTTACTCCATTGGGGGTCGGAGTAGAGAAGAGCTGAAGTATTTCAGGGTGTCGGGCGGGCCAGCGGGCAAAAATCGGATGGCCGAGCACCATACCTTCTGTCTCGAGACGCCCCACGCGTCATCCGGCGTGACGGACTGCCGTGCCCTGATTGTTGTCGATGATGTATCGCCACACACCATCGGCACCTCTTCGCAAAATGTCGCTCGCCGTGCCGTGCATGTGCATCGGCTTACCGTCGGGCCCAGTTCCGTCAATTGACCAGTCGCAGACGACCTGGGCGGTGTCGCCGCCGACGAAAACGTGGCGCACGGCGGCCTTCAAAGGCGCGCCGAGGTCCATATCGCGCTGGAATTGGGCGCTATACTCGCTTCGGTCGGTGATGACGCGGCCGTCGTGAGCGACGAACACGGCTTCTGGTGAGTAGATCTCCAGCATGGCTTCCAGGTTTCTGGAATTGAAGCGCTCGATGAGCGCCGGGATGAGATCTTCGGGTTTCCTTGGAAGAGCGAAGGTCGACGGCATCTGGACACTCCTGCTTATATGGTCAGAGAATGCGGAAATTGGACGTTTCTACTTATCCAGCATCGGATAGAACTGCGTCCACACATCGTCCTTCTTTGCGCTCGCCATATGGCAGAATGCGCATTCGTTCTTCGGGCGTGCTGAGGCCGTCTTCGCCTTGGGTTCGAAATGGTGGAAGTTGTAGTATCCCCAGCCATCGGTGTCTGGATAGCGTTTGGTGTCCTTCACGGACACATCTGCGCCGTTATACGGCCCAGGGAAGTAACCCCTTCCGGATGCTTCAGTGCGCGATCCGTCCGGGTTCTGCCCCTTCAAAGTGAGCTGCAGTTCTTTGAAGAAAATCGTTCCTTCCGGGAATTCGCCGGTTTTCTTGTAAATCTCATATGAGCCCGGCTCGATATAGACGTTGTGGTATTCGGGGAAGTTGGCTTTCCCATCATTAAGCGCATTGGGCGTGAGCGGGGATCCCACGAAGACCCAGCTGCGCCAGTTCTTCGGTAACAAGAGTTCACCCTTGGCATTATATTCGGGAAGATATCGCTTGGCCGGTGCCGAAGTGTTGCTGGATTGTGCGACCGCGACGGTTCCGGCAGCGACCGCGACGGTTCCGGCAGCGACCGCCACTGCTCCGGCAACAGCCACCGCGAAGAACGTTTTGCGCATAATCCCTATTTCTCCTCGCCATTGGATGGTGCTTGGACCAGCCCCTGACCCGGCAATGCCGGTATGGGCAAAGTGTGGATTTAATAATTCGCAGGGGGGAAGGAAGCTGTCCAGTAAACGACGTGCATGGGTTTGATAGCTCTGCGGAATGGCGGCGGAAGTTGCCGCAAACAAAGCTATTGGATTATGGTGCGACCAGGCGATGGTCTTGCGATCTCTCGACCTACCCAAGGAGCGCAATGTGGTGACTTACTCGAAGACAGACGAAGCGATCGCCAAGCTTACGCCTGAGGAATACCGGGTAACGCAGGAGAGAGGGACCGAACGGCCCGGAACAGGAGCGCTGCTTCACAACCATGAGCCCGGGATCTATGTCGATATTGTGTCGGGCGAACCGCTCTTCGCGTCTTCGGACAAATTCGAGTCGGGTTGCGGATGGCCAAGTTTCACAAAGCCGATCGAACCCTTGAACGTAAGTGAGTTGCATGACAGCAGCCACGGCATGGTCCGAACTGAGGTTCGTTCGAAGCATGGCGATAGCCATCTCGGCCACGTATTCCCTGACGGGCCCGTCGATCGTGGTGGTCTGCGATACTGTATCAACTCAGCCTCATTACGGTTCGTACCCCGCGCGGACATGGCGGCCCAGGGTTATGGCGATTATCTGGCGCAGGTAGAGGACGTCCAATGACACCGGAACGCGCAGTTCTCGCTGGCGGCTGCTTTTGGGGCGTGCAGGATCTCATCCGCAAGCTGCCCGGCGTCATCTCGACCCGGGTGGGATATACGGGCGGCGATGTACCTAACGCTACCTATCGCAACCACGGGACTCACGCTGAGGGAATCGAGATCTTGTTTGACCCGGCGAAGATATCCTATCGCCGGCTGCTGGAATATTTCTTCCAGATCCACGATCCAACGACGCTGAACCGTCAAGGGAACGACCGTGGGCTAAGCTACCGCTCCGCAATCTTTTACACTGACGAACAGCAGAGGGCGGTAGCGCTTGATACGATCGAGGACGTGAACGCATCGGGATTATGGCCAGGAAAGGTCGTGACCGAAGTTGAACCGGTTGGCGCCTTCTGGGAAGCAGAACCCGAGCACCAAGACTATCTGGAGCGGCTACCCGAGGGATACACCTGCCATTTCGTGAGGCCAGGGTGGGTTTTGCCGCATAGGAATGGCTGACGAATTGGGGTGCAGCGTCGCCGCATTTGGAGGCGCTATCAACGCGCTGCAAGAGGGTCTGGAACCAGGAGCTGGATAGCCGCCGCGGCGGCGAGGCAGGCGGCGGCACCAACGATCATCGCGGAGTGCATGTGCGCCAATGATGTGGCGCCGACGCCAGTTAATAGGTTGCCAAGAAGAGCGATCGCAATCAATGAACCGGTCCTTGATATCGCCCCGTTGAAGCCTGAAGCGACGCCGGCATATTTGTCCGCCACTGAGGTCAGAACCAAAGTGGTAAGCGGCGCAACGGCTAAGCTCATGCCCGCAGACATTACCAATATCGCGGGGAAATAGCCGAACCAGTAACCCATACCTGGCGAGATTCGAAGCGTTAAGGCACAGCCGAGAGCTGTAAGGACTGCGCCTATTGCGAGGGGTGCGCGATGCCCGATGCGGGCGCACAAAATTGGGGCCAATGGTGAAATCGTGGCCATCATTATTTGCAGTGGTATGAAGGCAGTTCCGGCAATTCTGGCGGTCATGCCAGACCCTCGGATCATGGTGTAGGGTATCATTGTTAGAAGAACGGCAAATGCACCATAGAGAAGTGCTGTGTAGAGATTGATACCCGCCAATGTTGCGGAACCGAATAGCGGTGACGGCAGCATTGCGGTATCACCCCGCCGTCGCTCGACTCCCACGAGTAGAGCCGAGGCGGCTATGCAGACCACAATTCCAGCAACTGCCATTGTGGAGATGCCGCCCCGACTGGAGGCCATCGTCAGCGACCAGCCCAGGCTGCCAAGAGCAATTGCAGACAGCATCGCCCCCGCGACGTCAATAGGTCGATCTCCTCTTACCGCGTCTCTCGGCACCCAAAGCCATGTCAGAACTATTCCAGCTGTCGCTAATGGCACATTGATCAGGAACGCCGCGCGCCAATCTAAATGGTCGATCAGATAGCCGGCCAGAGCAGGCCCGACAGCGGAGATGGCGGCAATGCTGCCCGACCAAATCCCGATTGCTCTGCTTTTTTCCGCGATAGGGAAGGCCTGCCCCACGATTGTTAGGCCGTTTGGCAAGATTAGTGCTTCCGCAAATCCCTGCATTAGCCGGGCAAACAGCAGGCTTGTGAGGCCGCTCGCGAAGCAAGCCCAGACGGAGGCGAACAAGAACAGAACTCCGCCGAGGAGAAAGACGTTCCGACGGCCGTGACGATCCCCAAGCGCGCCACCAGTCATCGAAAGGGCTGCAAGTGGGAGCAGCTCCGCATTCAATGCCCATTGGACATCAACGGATGAAAAATGCAGTCCGTCCCTGATGGCGGGCAACGCTACGCTGATCACCGAGCCGCTAAGAAAAACGAGACTAGAACCGATCGTCGATGCCGCAAGCGCCTTAGGGCCGGACACCTCCGCCGTCGGACGTTCGGCTTGGACGTCGATAGCATCGCGGATGGCTTGAGCGACGCCGTTCATTGAATTGTCGTCGAGTTGGGCATTGGGCCAGTGCCGCTCCGGGAATTGAGGATGGCATGATGGTGAGAGCGCAAGCTGATCCAAGTGCGAAATATGGACGTCTGGACACATAAATTGGACGGGGAAGAGGGGCTTGTCGACGGGTTGATGGCAAGAAATAGCGGCTGCGGGTATCTTGATGGCAACAGGTAGCAGGATTGCGGAGATCTTCGATGAGCGAGTTTAAACCAGGGGACTATATTTCGGACGATCGTTCAGGCCAGTCGGTCCGGGCCGTCGTGTTGGCAAGGCGCAAATCCGGGGAGCTGGAACTGTTGTGGCTTGCAGACCATGGTTGCCAGGTCGTAGCGCCTCAAGATGCGCAAACCTTCACGCAAAGCATCATTCCGGAGGCTCGATGGGTCGAGGTTTATGAAGCAGGCAGTGAAGACCCGATCTTTGCCGCTTACCTTCCCAGCTTCCAGGCGGCTCTTGGCGTCTTGAAATGGTTCAACGATCAGAGAGCTGGTCACAAAGTCGATATCTTCACAGCCAACGATTACGAAGAGCAGCTAATCGCCGAGTTCCTCGATCCCCAGAGCGCAAGAGGATACTCATAACGCGCTTTGTAGCGTGCTAATCCGCGGTGGGCGGAGCACGATCCAGCTCAATCTCCTCTCCAAGCGCCAGAACACGATAGTTCAGGTTGCGTCGCTGGGCTTCATGTTCGAATGCCTCCAGTGCGTTGCCCTGATCCTTCAAGCCTTCCGACGCCTCGGTTCGCCCGTAATGGGTGGGAATTACAAGTTGCGCGCAAAGAATATCCGCCGCGGCGGCTGCTTGCGAGGGCGTCATCACGACGGGGACCTCCGTCGCGCTCACACCAGGGATGTTTACTAGAGCACCACCAATTGGAACGAACGTGACTGTAAGCGGACCGTAATCCGTGGCCCATTTATACCAATAGCCGTGCCACAGCGTCTCGCCACAGTGAATCATGCGAATAGCGTCGAGCTCGATGAAAAAGGATAGGCGAGGTTCCCCCAAGCCATCGACAGCGGGGAGCGCCGTCACATTGAATGGACCAAGCGCCAACTGGTCGTACACGTCCAGGCCGCGTGCCTCGAAGCCGTCATCCCGGATCACTGGAATGCTCTCAGTGCTGCAGACGACAAAGCCACTTGGCTTCAGAATCCTGCGGATGACCTCTACGTCATAGTGGTCCCGCCGGGTATGCGTTATGAGAACGGCGTCGACTGAGATGTTTTCGCAAGCACCCCAATGCTTAATTGTGAGATTCGAGCCAGAAAGGGCCTGACCATCTGAGTGCGGGTCAATCGCGACAGTGAAGTCGTTCGTTTCAAGGTGTAGACCCCCCGGGGACAGCCTTTGAATGCTCAGAAATTCTTCAAACTTGCGTGTGCTCATATCGTAGACTTTCGATTTGCCGCGATGTTCCGCGAGCGGGAAGAGTGCGGGTCCGGGCCCGCCCAGATGGCAAATCCCTTAGGATTGGCAGCCGTTCAAACCGCTAGATCCTTGCTGGTTCCAGTCACCACATCCGTGGTTAAGCCGTAGTCTTGTTGCTGTCGCGAAAGCGTTGTCGTGCGGCAGCCCGAAACTGCGAGGGATCATCTCCAATACTCTTCTGAAAGGCCCGGAAAAAGCTGCTTCGGCTAGCGTAACCGCACGCACTGGCGACCTGATCGATGGATAACGTATCCGCTTCCAGAAGCGCAGCCGCATGTCGCATCCGGATTTGCCGAAGGATGGCCATCGGGGAGTCGCCGAAGACTTGCCGGAAGCGGACCATAAAGGCCGAACGGCTCAAGCCGGAAGTGTGGCTTAGGGTGAGCACGGTATGCGGAGAGCCCGGCCTGGCAACCATATCCGCGAAGGCGCGCGCAACTTGTGGGTCTTTTAAGATCGAGAAGCGCTCAACCCATAGATTTTGCGAAGCCAGTGACCGACGCAACACGGTGACGAGGACTTGCTTCATCAACGCGGCCGACATCGCGCCGCTGCCCACTTCCTGGGAAATCAGCTCGGAGACGGCGTCTTTCAGCTTTTGATCTAGACGATCCTTGGCATCGAATGATTCCACAATCGGGCCGCTCATTCGGTCGAAAACGTCGATCGAAGAACCGTATGACGCTTTGAAGTAGCCGCAGATCAAAACGATCTCAGGCGCATCGGCGTCGCCCGCCACGAAACGCTGTAGGAGCGAACCGGGCGCAAATTGAGGCTTGGCATCGACGTGCATAAGGTTGGTGTAGAGTCCTCGGTTATTCGCCGCTTCGAGCCGGAAAGGTCGGCCTGGTGGCAGAATCACCAAGGTATGAGGACGCAACTCAATAGGCGCCATTTCGCTTACCACCAGCCGGCCAAATCCGGAAAGGTTGTAATGCATGCCGGGCATATCAACCGCTCCGAGTTGTAAGCGGTTGCCACTGCTGATTAGACACTCGGTCAGCATCAGGTAACCCACGTCTAACGCCGACATAAGACGGTCGAGCTCCGGTGCCGCAATGCGTGCAATCGGATGTTGGGTCAGATCTGTCCTTATGGACTCGTTCATAAAGCCATGCCTTGGTATCATAATAATCCGGCCCAATTCAACTTACAGCACCCCGGCTCAACCCCCTGGTGCTGCTGCGATAATTTCAAGCTCAACCAAGAAAGTGGGTCGCATCATTTGCTTCACGACGGAGAGCATAAGGGCAGGCCGCTTTTCCCCGAGCAGCTCGTGACGCACCTTAACGGTAACTGGAATGTCTTCCTCGTGAACGACTGTGGTTGTGACCTTGATGATGTCGCTAGGTTTCATTCCGGCGGCTTCCAGGGCGGCAAAAATATTGTCCCACGCTTGGCGCGTCTGGCCCTCGATATCAGGCGGTAGAGTGCCATCGGGCATCAAGCCTGGCGTTCCTGAAGTGAACAGCCATTTGAGCGTGCCTTTCGCCTCTACCGCGTCCGAATAGTTGCCAATGAGCCGCGAAATGTAGAGGTCCAACTCTCTCAGGTGTGACATGCGCTTAATCCTTCGTCTTGGAAGCGCGGGAACCAACAATGGGCACTGATTTGGGAGGAACGCGACGGGGCACGGCTCGAGTCGACTTCGTCGTATTCGCGCGCAATTCCGAAGCGGTCCTGGATCACGTTGAATTTGCGGTGCAGAAGCCCGATCTCGGGCTCCCGCTTTGATGTTTGTTCGGTATCCGCCTTCCGCTCGTGCGAGATCCCTAGCGGCTTGGCGGTTGTTGTTCATCATTATGAAAGGCGCCCCGTTTGCGGCGGCTTCTGGGACGTCGAACCTACAAATCGCCGGGCGCAGCAAACAATAACTACTGGCAATAGTTTCGATGTCGCGCGGGCATGATCTCGTTGGTCGGCCAAATTCTTTCATAACCGCCGGGGATCGATCTTATGCCCAGACGCAATTTCCGCTCCGGGGAGAACTTCCTCTAGGAAGCCATGTCTACCGGCGCTGCGGAATGGAGTCGGTCAGCTTCTTGGTCGGTCTTCGGACTTCTGGACCTGGGAGCACATTAATCGGACTTCCAAGTCTGCGATGAACATTAGCATCCGTCTGCCAGTGGCGGACGATTTGCGGAACCTCAAGGGGCGTCATTACGCCAGTGATCGGGAGGGGCGTCGAAGATCGGCCGACCCTCGGGACGGTGCGGCAACGTGATGGTGGTGCGGTCAAAGCGCTTCCAAGAAGTGGGGTGATTATGGTTCGCATTCCGGCCTTATTGGCGATGTTGTTGATCGTCACGTCCTGCTCGCGGCAGGCGCCGCCTGAGCCCCCGCCGCCACAGGTTTCCGTCGCCAATCCCCTATTTCGAAACGTCGTCGACTGGGATGAATACATAGGTCATTTCGAGGCTCCGCAGTCTGTCGCACTTCGGCCGCGGATCACCGGGCAAGTGACACAAGTATTGTTCCGTGACGGTCAGGCTGTGCAAGAAGGCCAACCACTCTTCATTATTGACCCACAACCCTACAAAGCTGCTCTCGACCAGGCTCGAGCGGCGGTGGAGAGCGCCACAGCGACACGTCAAAACGCCCTTGCGGTTGAGGCACGGTCTGCTGCGCTCGAATCGACCCATGCCGTGAGCAAGGAAGAACTGGAGACCGATCAAGCGCAGGCCCGCACGGCGACTGCGGCAGTGAATGCGGCCCAAGCGGTGTTTGAGACAGCCGAGCTCAACTACAAATGGACCACTGTGCGGGCTCCGATCTCCGGTCGGATTTCGAGCCGTCGGGTCTCGATCGGAGATCAAGTCCAGGCTGGAACCACCCTTCTTACGACAGTGGTTTCGCTTGATCCGATATGGTTCGTCTTCGATGGCGCGGAAAGCTTCTATCTGAAATACCTTCGGCAGGAGCGCCAGGGCCAGCGCCGACTGTCTAGGGACTTCGAGAATCCCATCGATATCAGACTCTCGGACGAGACGAGCTTCTTACACCGGGGAAAGGTCGTGTTCGTCGACAATGCTATCGATACGGAATCGGGGACCATTCAGGCCCATGCCGTCGTCGACAACCGCGACCATTTCCTGACACCCGGCATGTTCGGGCGGGCGCGGCTGCTCGGATCTGGTAAATATCGCGCTATGCTCGTCCCAGACGAGGTGATCGTCTCCACGCAATCCATGAAGCAGGTTCTGGTCCTGGCGCGGGACGGCACCGTCACAAAACGGACCGTTGAGCTTGGACCGGAGGTTATGGGACTTCGGGCGATTAAGGACGGTCTTGCCCCCACCGATCTCGTTATTCTCGATCAGATTGGCCGGCTCAGGCCAGGCATGAAGGTCACTGCCCACCGCACGGCGATAAAGCCGCGCGACAATGATGCCGGTCCGGCAATGCAGCCGGTTGACGCGCCAGAACCGTCCG
>Ga0105240_10003465_pt1 | contig 24472 bp, 18 predicted proteins | sample KBSC54metaG_FD_80426 | JGI IMG/M metagenome (GOLD analysis project Ga0105240, IMG submission 80426) | Corn rhizosphere microbial communities from Kellogg Biological Station, Michigan, USA - KBS C5-4 metaG | ecosystem: Host-associated > Plants > Roots > Rhizosphere > Soil | place: Michigan, USA...
CTACGAGCGCACCGACGGTGAACGGGGCCTCATCGCCATTGAGGTGAAGTACTCCGAGACGTGCGCCGAGCCTGCCCCGCCCGAACTCAACCCGCGCTACAGCGACCTTGCCCATTCATCGGGGCTCTACAAAAGTCCGGACCACGCGGCATTGCGGGTCAATCCGCTCCAGCAGCTGTTCCGCGAACACCTGTTGGCCCAGGCAGCCGTGATGCGCGGCGACTACGCCGAGGCCACCTTCGTCCTGATCGCCCCGCGCCTCAACCACCTCGTCCAGAACAGCGCTTCGCTTTACGCAGCTTTCCTCAACCAGCCGGTCACGGGCCAGGTGCCCTTCGTCAACGTCCACCTCGAACAGCTGGTCGACGCTTACGGCTGGGCTGGCGCCCACGACCATGCCCTCGCCCTGCACGAGCGATACCTCGACTGGGGTAAGGTCGACGAGGTGGTGCGGGCCGCCGTGAAGGCAAAGGCACCAACCTGGGCGGCCCCCGCGACGCCGAAGCGCACCGCCAAACCGAAGGCCGCCTGACGTGGGCTGGACCAGCCGCCCCAGCTTCCTCGACGAAGCGTCCTTCGCTCAGCTCCTCGCCAACGGTCATTGCACCGCTGGCGGGGAGGACATCGACCCACGGCCGGTGGTCAAGTTGTTCACCCCGGACGCAAACGCCACATGGCTTCTGACCGAGATCGATCCGGACGACGAGGACCTTGCCTTCGGCCTGTGCGATCTCGGTCTCGGCTACCCTGAGCTTGGCAATGTCCGCCTGAGCGAGCTGACCGCGCTTCGGGGCCGACTGGGCCTCCCTGTCGAGCGCGACGAGCACTTTCATCCCGATCAGCCGCTATCTGCTTACACGGAAATGGCCCGCACGAAGGGTGCGATATGCGCGTGAGCTACGTCGGCGTCTTCTGGTTTGTGCCCGCCGACTGGGGGCCGCTGTCGTGGCTGGCCGCCGAGCTGACGCTCTCACCCGAGGCTCCGCTGGTTGACGGAACCCGGCTTCCTCCACGCAGCCATAAGGCAGTATGGATGGAATGGGCAGTGTCGGGACGGCGCCAGTTGCGGCGCCGCCGCCTACCAAGGATTATCGCCCAGATGGACTTCGACACATTCCCTCGCGGGGAGGTTCACTATGACGTTCATCTCCAGCGCTCCCGGATGCGGTTGGACTGGCGGATCAACAAGCCCCAATTTCTGGCGGCCGTGATGTCGCATTTCGAGATCCACCAGCCGCGCTGTTCAGTGCGAACTGAACCCCGCTTTTTCTCGCTTGGGCGGATCGGACCGCCGAACCTTTACAGCCGAGAATCGCTCGGCTGACAACGATGACGAGATTGCGGAACTACGGGGTCAGCAGGTCCGCCGGCGTGGCCTTCAGCGGACGCGACAGCTCCCAGAGGGTAAGGATGGTTGGATTGCGATCGCCACGTTCAAGACCGCTCACGTACTGCTGAGACACGCCCGCAGCTTCCGCCAGCTCCTCTTGGGTCATGCCCAGAGCAGTACGGCGTTGACGCACGTTCCGTCCGACAAGAGCCCGCATGTCCATCGGGCCACAATTCGCCGATGCCGCGTCAGGAGTTTATCAACTATAGTGTGTAAATTCGCACGACTGCCGCAATCGAAGGAATGTCATGTCAAATCACATCGTTGGCGAACCCAGCGCGAAAACGGCCAACCTCCGACGTGTGTTGCTGGCTGCTGCTGTCGGAGGGCTGACCCTCGGGGCCTTCGCCCTTGGAAGATCAACTGCGGGGACGGAATCTAGTTCATCCGTCTCGTCCGCGTTGGGGGCACCGGATGTCCAGCCAACCGCGTCGTCGCCAGATTCGAAGGATGACAATGGCGACGGCGGCACTTGGACCGTCCACGAGGCGACAGATCCGATGACCGACGGAAAAGTCACGCGGGCGCTTGCCATGTTCCCTGCCGAGCAGTTTGATGTGCAGGTCGCCGTCTCTTGCGCCAGCGACGGCACTATCACCTATGTCGCGTCGACCTTCACCAAAGACGGAACTCCAGCAGAAATGCGCGCGCGCGTCGTTCCATTCGGCCGGCAGGAGCAGGTTGGCGTCTGGAAGCCATATCAAATTCGCGTGGGTGAGCGGCCGGCCCTCGAGCTCGCAAGTCGCGATGCCCCATACAGCAACCAGCTGAGTTTCAAGACCTCCCCAGTGCAGCCATTAGCAGGGGATGGTAGCATCACGGATTTAGCCGAGAACGCCGCTCGGGCCTCCAACATCGTCCTGCGACTGCTACTGAAGACCGGCGAGGCAACTGTGACCTGGTCTCAGGACGTTCCCGCGTTTCAACGCATGATCGGCCCGTGCCTGACTCTGCGCACCGACAAGCGAACTGTGCAGACCCGCGAAGCACAAGAAGCCGCTGCAGAACCTGCGCCCCTACCGATGGACAAATAGGAGTTGACCTTGCCCAAGCTGCACCACCATCTGGTGATCCTCGCTTTAGCTGCCGCACCAATCGCCACCGCTGCCCAGGGGGAGCATCGCCCGGCTCGCACAACACCAGCAACCGAGGCCCTCGCCACCAATATACGCAAACTGGCTATTGCCGGAGTTTACTGGGGTCAGCGCGACGAGAATACAATCCAAGCGCTCCGCGCCAATGGCTTTGATGTTCCCGAACCCGATCTTAGCGAGACAAAAAGCTTCGACGAGCAAGTTCAGGATTATTTGGATCATCCAGAGCGCATTGGCCATTTGGAGGTGCCACAGCGCCCCGGCGGTACGTATAAGATCCGCGCGCTCAAAGAGAATGAGACCGTCACAGTCGAGTTCATCTCGTATCCAGACGGCTGGAGAGTGCACAATGTCAGGTATGATTATGCCGGGGGCAAAACTCCGTACGATTTGTGGATCGCCGCAAGGGCGAAGTATAGCCAGTTCGGATTGAATGTAACTGATGACACTTCAGCGCTGATCTGCACTACCAAGTCCGGACAATGCGAGGATACTCCGTATATAAGCGCTTGGCATTGGGGCGAATTCAACATGATTCTCCGAGGTGGAGGCAGAGGTAATTCCACCGAGGATAAGCCTTTTCAGGATGCCGTGGCAGAGCGGAAGGGCAGGACCGTACCCAGCTTCTAGGCGCGCCTTAGCTACACGAGATCCACTGGAAACTTCAGCATGCGTCCAGCGAACCCGCCTCCAGACGAGGCGCTCCATGACCGAAACAATTTTTCAGCGGGTCACCCGCCAGATCGTTGAGAGTATCGAAGCTGGCGCTGCTGAATTTCACATGCCTCGGCACGGCGGCGGGTCAGCGCTTTCGTGCCCGCGCAACGCCATATCAGGCCGTGCCTATCGGGGCGTAAACATTCTCAGCCTATGGCTCGGCGCCCGCTCGGCTGGATTCGACTGCGGCGAGTGGGCCACCTACCGGCAGTGGTCGGAGCGTGGCGGACAGGTCCGCAAAGGCGAGCGAGGATGCCCCGTGGTGTTCTGGAAACGCCAGGGCCCCATCGATGAGGCGGAGGACAGCCAAAGCAACGGCGCCCGCTTCATCGCCCGTGCCTACACGGTGTTCAACGTCGCCCAGGTTGACGGATGGTCTTCCGAACCTGCCCCGGTATTGAGCGAGGAAGAACGGCTGCCTGCCGTCGACGCAGCTTTCGCAGCGACGGAGGCGAAGATCGAGCACGGCGCCCAGAGCGCATCGTACTCTCCGCTGGACGATTGCATCCGCATGCCGACCTTCGGTCGGTTCCGGGACGCGGACGCTTACTACGCTGTGCTGGCGCACGAGGTGACGCACTGGACCGGCGCCAAACACCGTCTCGATCGGCAACTCACCGGACGGTTCGGATCAGCCGCCTATGCGATGGAAGAACTCGTGGCAGAGCTCGGCGCGGCCTTCACCTGCGCACGCCTTGGCATCTCGGGCGAGCCGCGCCCTGACCACGCCGCCTACCTCGCCTCGTGGCTGCGAGTCCTTCGTGGCGATCCTCGCGCGATTTTCACCGCCGCGGGCAAGGCGCAAGAGGCGGTGGATTATGCATTCGACCCAGCCTCAGTACAGTCTGACAACTAACTCTCATATTTTTCGTTACCAAGTGTCATCTCATCCGCCTTCCCGCTACCACTGCGAGCCCAAGGTTTTTGGGGGAATTCCGAGCCTTCTCGACGTGATCGAGCCGCTGCATCCAGCTCAAGTGCTAATTTCCGTGCCGACATCGGATCGCCCGTAACCTCCTGCTCAAGTGACACAGCACGCAATAACTCGTCCTCACGTCGGCGGGTCTGCCTCCGGTTACGTGCCTCTCTCCATTCCCAGCGCCGGAACAGCCAATCCCACGCACGGTCAGCATAAGCCGAGAGGTGGGGCTCGAAGAGCTTGGCCTCTTCAGCGCGGGCGGCGCGGTTGATCGACAGCGACAGCGCATAGCGCCGCCGCGAAACCCGTCCCGCCGGCCGACGGCCTCTCTTCGGCACGCCCAATCGGTCGATCAGCAACTCTCCATCGGCGGCAATCGTGGGATCGATTCCTCGCCATAGCCGCCGCATGAGCTCCCACTGGTGAGCGAGTACCCCGTGTGCATCGCTGGCATGCCGGACTTCCAACCAGTCGTCCGCCCAAGACGGGTCGGCGGGGGCATAGCGCGGCAGGAAGCGCTCAAAGATCCAGGTTCGCGCGCGCTCTGCGGCGAAGCCGGGCAAATGCAGAAGGACGGTGGACGTCAGCGCGCCATCACTGTCGCGCTCAAGGAGCGAAATCCTGTGAAGCAAAGACTGATCCGGGTGACCAGCAGCCTGTCCCCAATTCTTCATTCGAAGACCCAGCTCACGAGACAGGTCAGAAATCAGGTCCACCGCCGCCTTGTCCTCGGTCACGCCGATCGCGCCGTGGTTCAGCGTCAAGCAGGCGTTCAACGTGACCTCGTATCGCTGGACCAGAAAGGTCGCGGCTTCATAAAATTCACGCGCTTGCTTTTCCGATAAGTACTCTGCTCTGTCCAAAGACGGCACCGTGTCGCCCGTCCGCCATGCCGGGGGTCTACGCTGAGCCCGGCTGGACCGAAAACTGACATCAGTCCTTGCTCGCGCCAAACGGGCGGCGATCTCGGACCTGTCAGTTGGGAACTGCCGATCCATCAGCAACAAGTCGCTGAAGCGGGCCACCTGCGCTTCCAAGGCTGCCTCAGTGACGCGAAGTGGCTGAAACGCCCAGAATTCAAGGACCTCGTCAAACAAGGTGGTAAGGTCCACCCCCAGACGATCAGCACGCCAGGCGAAGCCCGCAATAATCTGGCGGCATTCGTCCTCGTCGAGAAGCAAATCGAGACGGTGGTGGCGCGCTGCACGACTTGGTCCGACATATTTCAGCTTTAGATAGGTCAACAGTTCAAGCACGGCGCTAGCCTTGTCCTGTACCGGCAGGTGCGCGCCGGAGATCGCCGTCAGCTGCTCATCTACGTCCCCGTCGAGAGCAGCGCGAAGATACGCGACGATCTCGTCGGTTCGCCCCTTGCGCAGGGTCGCCCTGACCAGCGCAGGCACAATTTCGCGCCCGTCCGCCGCAACGGCAACCGTCTCAAGGGCAACAGCAAGTTCGCGAAACGAGGGAACGAGCTGCGCCATCAGCCACAGCGCATCATGCGCCACCGGTAACCGTTCGGCCAAGGCGATACGCTGGAGGAACGTCAGAGCTTCGTGCGGGCCAGGGCCAGACAGCTCCAGCCGAGCCGACCGGGCGCGCAACGGCAGGAGCAGCGCATCAGCATCGATCAGCGAGAAGATGTAGAGTACGAAAGCAGACCCATCTTCCAGGGGGGTGAGCAGCGATCGCTGCGCCTTCTCCGTCAGATTGTCCGCCTCATCGAAGAACACGACGTGGAATTCGGCTTGCAGAGGCCGCGCTCTCAAATCCTCATCGACGAGCTCCCGAATGCCAGCGACGGTACCCTCAAGCCCGCTATTGATGGAGTGAAAGCAGGGCTGACTGTCCGCTTCGAACAACCGGCACGGATGGCATCCGCGACACGCGTCACCGGAGGAAAGTGGCGCCTCGCACTGCATTGCCTGCGCAAAGATCCGGGCAAGGGTGGTTTTTCCAGATCCACTGGGGCCCTCAAGGATAACATGCCCTCGGCGCTTATCCGGAAAGACTCTGGCCGCAAGCTGGGCGACGGCTCGCTCCTGGCCAACGACTTCCGAAAATCGATGCGGCCTGTACTTCTCTGCCCAAGTCACCTGTTCATACGCCCTTGCGATCGTTGATCCACGCCGTCAGCTGGGCATTCTACCTGCCCGGCTCCCGCCGGCACAACACCTTCCAATTCAGACATTTTTCACGGGTTCATGGCATCGCCAGCAGGCCCAGTGACCGGGCAGCATAGCTAGCGAGAACTGAGCGATGGCCCGCGACGACACTGATCACGATGATGATCTCCTGCCTGGCACTGACGTCTGGAGCGCCGACCAGGAGGCTGCCAATGATGAGATGAGAGCGTGGATTCTTGAGGATTTGGGACAGGAGCCGGAAAGTCCTGATCCCGTAACGATCCGGCCAGCCAGTGATACCAAGGATCTCGTGATCGAGTTCGATCCAATGCTGTTCTGTCGTGCGCTCGAGGCCGTAATCATCCCCGGAACCTCCTCAAAGCCTACGAGCCACCATGGCACGCTGGAAATCGCAGTATTTCCCACCTCTCTTCGAATCCGCTCCCATACGCCGCACATCACGTGCGAAGTCGAGCTCGCAGTGAAACGCCCGCTCGAAGGCCTGCCGCACGAGGGAATTGCTTTCACCCTTCAGGCGTATCGCCTTCAACCGTTTTTCTCTGTCACAACATTGAAGCGGGCGGGAGGGGAGCTGCGGCAGCGCAAGCGCTGGCAGCCGACCGGCTTCGAGAAATTCGAGTATTTACCGGACGAAGGCACGCTGGTCCTCGCCCGACCATCCGGTCGGTTTCAGTTCGCTGCAGACAGTGTCGTTCCAAGCCCTTCGCTGTCCACCGACGCTCTTGGCGAGGCCATTGACCTATCGGCGGTCCGTATTCTTGAGCAAGCTGTCCGTCAAACAGCATTCGTGATGCGAAAGAGCGCGACCAAGCCCCGAGATATCGCCGCCATTTTTCAGAATGGCGAGTGCACGGCGGTCTCCTTGTCCCGCGCCGTAAGCTTCGCATCGACCAAGCTCAACACGCCAGAAATGACAATGCCGCTCGGCACGCCGCTAAAACTAGCAGCCATGCTGCGGAGGCTACGTGATCCGGTTCGCATGTCGGTCAAGGACGGCTTTGCCGTTGTAGACGACGGGTTCCTGCGCTGTGCTTTCCCCGCACAACGATTGGGTATACCGCAGATTGATCCACAAAAACTCAAAGCGGATGGCAGCAATTCCGCCGCTTTTGCGAACCGGGAGGACCTGATCTACCTTTTACGTCTTTTCTCGATTGTTGCCGGTGCCGGAAGCAATATTACACTCACCACCCGCGAGCAGAACAACGACACAATCCTGGACGCCGAGATGCACGAGGCAGGCGACAGCTGCACGCACTCCATCTCAATCCAGGCCTGCGAACGTACGCCCGGTTCCGATACACCCGTCCATCGTCAGGCTCGCATCAGCTTCTCAGACCTGGCCGCGGCACTGGAGCAACTTAATGGAGACCGTCAGAGCATCGCCTTCGGATCAAAAACCCTTCAGATAGTGGATAAAGGCGAAGACTCTGAATGCACTTACTTTATTGGCCGAAACGACATGCACCAGTAGGACAGCTAGAGCGTTCAACCGCGAGCTCGGCACATCGGAGGCGCCGGACGGCGCCACGTTGACTCAATCGGCACCCTGCTACACCAAATGGTGGAGAACATGTGTGCGCAGATAAACCGGCTATAGATGGGGTATTCAGGGAGCCAATGCAGCTTACGACCTATCACGCCAAATATCTGGCGCATGACCTGACCAAACAGGCGCCACCAGGTGCCGAAGACCAGTTGTCAATGTCGCTGTTCGATGCCTCGGTCGACCTTAATCCACATCAGATTGAAGCCGCGATGTTCGCGCTGCAATCGCCGCTGTCCGAAGGGGCTATCCTTGCCGACGAGGTGGGCCTCGGCAAAACCATCGAAGCAGGCATCGTGCTGTGCCAGAAATGGGCGGAGCGTAAACGGCGGCTGGTCATCATCTGCCCCGCATCGATCCGCCAACAGTGGGCCAACGAGCTTTCCGAGAAGTTCAACCTCCCCGCCGTCGTTATCGATGCCAAAACCCACCGCGCCCTGCGGCGTGAGGGCCATGCCTTGCCGCTGGAACAGAAGGCAGTGGTCATCCTCTCGTACCACTACGCGGCGAAGCTCCAGGACGAATTGCGTCATGTCGCCTGGGACCTCGTGGTCATCGACGAAGCACACAAGCTTCGCAACGCCTACCGCCCGAGCAATCGCATCGGCCAGGCGCTGCGCTGGGGGACCGAAGGGCGCAAGAAGCTGCTGCTGACGGCGACGCCGCTGCAGAACAGCCTGATGGAACTCTACGGGCTCACCTCGTTCATCGACGAGAACATCTTCGGCGACCCGAACGCCTTCCGCGCCAAATATGTGAATGCGGGCGGCGACATCCCGGGATTGCGCCAGCGACTGGCAACGTTCTGCAAGCGCACGCTGCGCAAACAGGTCCTTGAATATGTCCGCTACACCCAGCGCCGGGCGGTTACCCAGCCGTTCTGCCCGACCGACGCTGAACAGGCGCTATACGACGCCATTTCGAAATTCCTGCAGCGCGAGGACAGCTATGCCATCCCAGCACGTCAGCGGCACCTTACCGTCCTGATCCTGCGCAAGCTGCTGGCGTCATCGTCGCACGCCATTGCGGGCACACTCGCCACGCTGGGCCAGAGACTGGTCGATCTGCGCGACGGGGCTGAACCCGATGACAACTGGACCGACGAGATCATTACCGCCGAGGAGATCGAGGAAGAACTGCTCGACGAATGGCTGGCCGATGAAGACGAAGCCAATGCGTTGCCCGCCGTAATCGAGCCTGCCCGACTGCGTTCCGAGATCGACGAACTTGCCGCGCTCGCCGCGATGGCGCGCGCCATCGGCACGGACACCAAGTCCAAGGCGCTACTGACCGCACTCGACGTCGGCTTCGCCGAGCAAGCCCGCATGGGCGCTGGTCGCAAGGCGCTGATCTTCACCGAATCCCGCCGCACCCAGGACTACCTGTACGCCTTCCTCGAATCCCATGGCTATGCCGGGCAGATCGTCACCTTCAGCGGCACCAACAACGGGCTGCGCACCGCCGAGATCTACGAACGGTGGGCCAAGGACAATGCCGACAGTGGCCGGGCCACCGGTTCGCGTGCCATCGACCTGCGCAGCGCGCTGATCGATGAATTCCGCGACCACGCCTCGATCATGATCGCCACCGAGGCCGCCGCCGAGGGCGTCAACCTGCAGTTCTGTTCCCAGGTCATCAATTACGACCTCCCCTGGAATCCGCAGCGGATCGAACAGCGCATTGGCCGGTGCCACCGCTACGGGCAGACCCACGACGTTATCGTCATCAACTTCCTGAACGAGCGCAACGATGCCGATCAGCGCGTTCACGCCCTGCTGACTGAGAAGTTCAACCTGTTCAACGGGGTGTTTGGCGCTTCCGATGACGTGCTGGGCTCCATCGAATCCGGCGTCGATTTCGAGAAGCGCATCCTGGCAATCTACCAGGACTGCCGCACGCCCGACGAGATCATCGCGGCGTTCGACGCCCTGCAGGCCGAGCTGGACGAGCAGATCAAGTCCCGCATGGACGAAACCCGTAAGGCGCTGCTGGAGAATTTCGACGAGGATGTGCATGCCCGGCTGCGGCTGCGGCTGGAAAACGCCCGCCAGCAGCTCGACCGCGTTGGCCGCGCCTTCTGGGACCTGACCGAATTCGTGCTGCAGGACCGCGCCCGCTTCGACGAAGAGGCGCTGACCTTCGAACTCACGTCACCGCCCAGCCCCGCCATTCACAAGGGCCGCTACCACCTGATATCGCGCAACGCCGCTGGACAGCGGCCAGCCGGCGAGCATGGCTACTTTCTCTACCGCCTGTCACACCCCCTTGGCGAAGCCGTCATCGAGCAGGCCAAGGCCGGCACTACGCCGATTGCCGAACTGCGCTTTGATATTTCAGCGCATCCCGGTCGCGTTGCGATTGTCGAAGCCCTGAAGGGGCGGAGCGGCTGGCTGACCTTGCGGCGATTGACCGTGACCGCGTTCGAGACCGAGGAATATCTGCTTTTCTCGGCGATTGACGATGCCGGGCGGTCGATCGACCAGGAGGCCTGCACCAAGCTGTTCGGCGTTGCCGCGACGGTTCACGATGCCGCCGCCTTGCCACACGACCTGGCGGCGCGGCTGGACGCCGAGGCCGACCAGCATGTCCGCGCCACGCTCAATCGCTCGCTGGAGGCCAACAACAAGCACTTCGCCATTGCCCGCGAACGGCTGGAGCAATGGGCGGAAGACAAGATCTTCGCCGCTGAAAAGGCGCTGAAGGATACCAAAGAGCAGATCAAGATGCTCCGCCGCGAAGCCCGCCAGGCCACCACGCTGGAGGAGGAGCACGGCTTCCAGACCCGCATTCAGGAGCTGGAACGGCGTCAGCGAAAGCAGCGTCAGGACATCTTCACCCAGGAGGATGAAATCGCCGACAAGCGGGATGAGCTCATCGCCGGCCTGCAAAAGCGGCTGCAGCGCGGGCAGTCGAGCGAAACTTTGTTCACGATCCGCTGGTCCGTCGTATAGGACCGCAACGCATCACCAAGTCCGGGGCATACTAACCAACATGAGCAGTTTTGACGCGCTGGTTTCCAAGCTTCGCGAAATCTTCCAGATCGACCGGCCGGAGCTGGATTTCGGAGTTTACCGCATCCTCAACGCCCGCGCGAGCGAGATCGATGCTTACCTCACTACCCGCCTGAAGCAGCAGGTGGCCGATGCCTTCACCGCTGGCGCCGCCGCCAACACCGATGCGCTGGCCAAGGAACTGACGGACAAGATAGCGCAGTACGAAGCCGACGGCCTCGATCCCGATACCGTTCCCCGCGTCAAGGAACTGCGCGACGCCCTAGCCGCAGCTTCAACGGGCGCCTCGGAGCATGAGAATCAGGTCTTCTCCCACCTGCTGACCTTCTTCTCGCGCTATTACGACAAGGGCGATTTCATCAGCCAGCGCCGGTACAAGGGCGATACCTATGCCATCCCCTACTCCGGGGAAGAGGTGGTGCTGCACTGGGCCAACAAGGATCAATATTACACCAAGTCCGGCGAGGCGTTCAGCAACTACGGTTTCAAGCTGGAAGACGGGCGGTCGGTGCAATTCCGGCTCGTTGCGGCGGACACCGCGAAGGACAACCGCAAGGACAACGATAAGGAACGCCGCTTTGTCCTGGCGGAAGCCCGCACGGTTGAGCGGATCGACGAGGATGGCGAGCCTTACGAGGAAGCTATCGTCCCCATCAGCGAGGAAGACGGCAATCTGGTCATCCGCTTCGATTACAAGGCTATGCCCAAGGGATCGAAGCAGGACATGCTGGTTGACCATGCCGTGGCCACCGTACTGGCGGACGAGGCGGTCAAGGCGCGCTGGCTGGCGCTGACCGAGCGTGCGCCGACCGACAAGAACCCACAGCGCACGCTGCTGGAAAAGTGCCTCACCAACTATACCCAGAAGAACACCGCCGACTATTTCATTCACAAGAACCTGGGCGGGTTCCTGCGGCAGGAGCTGGATTTCTACATCAAGAACGAGGTCATGAACCTCGACGACGTGCAGAACGCTTCGGCGTTCGGCGCGATCGAGAAGAAGCTGCGCATGATCCAGTGCCTGCGCGCCATCGCGCTGCACCTGATCACCTTCCTGGCCAGCATCGAGGATTTCCAGAAGAAGCTTTGGCTGAAGAAGAAGTTTGTCGTGGCGGCGCATTACTGCGTCACGCTCGACCGGGTGCCGGAAGAGCTTTACCCGGCCATCGCCGCCAATCCGGCGCAGTGGGCACAGTGGCATGAGCTGGGGATGCGGGACAGCGCGCAGGCTGGCAGCGTCGATGACCTGACGGCCTCGCCTTACCTGATGGTCGATACTGCACTGTTTGATGCAGCCTTCCGCGCCGACCTGCTGAAGGCCATTCCGGATCTAGAAGCCAGCACAGACGGACTGCTCGTCCATGGAGACAACTTTCAGGCACTGACGCTGTTGACCGAGCGATACAGGGGATGCGTCAAGGCTACCTATATCGACCCGCCATACAACACCGACGCATCGGCTATTAACTACAAAAATGGTTACAAATCCTCTTCATGGGCGTGCTTGTTGCAAAGTCGCCTGGCCGCAGGTGCGCCGCTTTTGCGGAGTGACGGCGTCCTCATGGCAGCTATCGATGATGTGCAATTCCGAGAACTTTCCTTCATCTGCCAGGATGTCTTTGCCGGTAACCTGCTTGGCACCTTCTCCATTCGAGCCAACCCATCTGGTCGACCAACTCAAACAGGTTACTCGATATCTCACGAGTACCTGATCGCCGCTGGCGCTTCAGATCAGGCAACCATTGGCCGGCTTCCCCCGACGCCAGAACAAACGGCTCGTTTCAACCAAATCGATGCGGATGGTCCATTCGAATGGCGAAACTTACGGCGTGAGGGCTCGGACTCAAACCGACGAGATCGCCCTCGGATGTACTACCCCATATATCTCAAATCCGATTGTTATCGCGTACCTCAAATGGAATGGAGCGCGGACCGCAACGAGTGGACCATCTTAGAACAACCCAATGATGATGAGCAGGTAGCGTGGCCTACAAACGATGATGGCCACGAAAAGAGGTGGCGTTGGGAGTCTGAGTCAGTTCGCGCGGCGGGCAATCAAATTCAAGTCCGCGCTGATCGCTCTGGTCGCTTGTATCCTTATCTTAAACGCCGACCGCATGAGCTCGGCGTTGTGTCAGTCTCGACTTGGAATGATGCAAAGTACTCCGCCACCGAGCACGGAACGGCTCTCATTAAATCTCTTTTTGGCACATCGGTATTTTCTTATCCGAAATCTATTCACGCGGTTCGCGATGCAATTTACATATCCGGGTGCAATAAACCAGACGCTGTAGCCCTGGATTATTTTGGGGGCTCCGGCACAACGGCTCACGCGATTATAGAGCTCAACCGGTCAGATGGGGGGCGGCGCAGATACATTACTGTTGAGCAGGGAGAATACTTCGATCCCGTTCTGAAGCCTCGCGTTCAAAAGGCTGTCTATTCGAAAGAATGGGACGGAGGTCTTCCGACGGCTCCCCAAACCGGCATTAGCCACGCCTTCAAGGTTCTTAAGATCGAGAGCTACGAGGACACGCTGAACAACCTGAACCTGCGGCGCGACGACCGGCAGGGTGCGTTACTGGATGCCATGGGCGACCAGGCGCGCGACGATTATCTGATGCGTTACATGCTCAATGTCGAAGCGCGTGGGTCGCTGCTGTCAGTAGAGGATTTCCGCAAGCCGTTCGACTATACGCTCAACATCGCGGTGGACAGCGCGGGCGCCTATGAGCCGCGCAAGGTCGACCTGGTCGAGACCTTCAACTACCTGATCGGTCTCACCGTCCGTCATATCGACATCCAGCTCAAGCAGGGCTTCGTCACGGTTGAAGGCACCTTGCCCAATGGCGAGAAGACCCTCGTCCTATGGCGCGACTGCGACAAGCTCGATTACGAAGGCCTCACCCGCCTCTGCGACAAGCTGGCAATCAACCCGGCGGACAGCGAATACGAGGTTGTCTACATCAACGGGGATCACAACATCCCCACGGTGCTGACCACCAGCGAGGCCGAAGGCGAAGTCACCAAGCACCTGAAGCTGCGGCAGATTGAGCCAGCCTTCCTGGAAGCTATGTTCTCTCACGATGGTGGGGCCTGATATGAACCAGATCCCAGTTCGCCCCACCGATGCCGACGATCGGTCCAATGCCATTATTCTGTCGTTCGGAGCAAAATGGGCCGGACCAATCAAAACTGGTTCGTTGAAGTGGGTCATACGAAAACGCGTCCCATTGGCGATGGGGCCGGAATTCGTCTATTTTCATGTGAATGCTCCGATCAGCGCGATCATCGCCAGGGGCAGGGTCAGAAAGATCGAGCAGGTTTCGCCTGCCTTCGTCGTGGAGCACAGCCAAAACCTTCAGATGTCGAAAAACGATATCCTCTCGTATGCCGGCGATGCTTCCACGATCGGCCTCTTCCGGTTCGACCAGATAGAGTTGGCCAGTAGAGCAGCAACCTTGGCCGATCTCAGACAAGAGCTGGAATATTTTCCGCCCCAGAGCTTTTCGTTTGTTTCAAGGCAGGCGCTGCCAATCATCGACAAGGTGTGTGGTTTCTGATGGCCAGAGCTCCCCGCGCCAAACGCACCTTCCACCAGGAGCTGGTGCTCAATCGCTGGATGCTCAGCCATTTCAAGGGCGGCTCGCTCGCCGCCTTGAAGGAACGGCTGGGCGAAGACCGACACGAAGGCATCGACGATGACGGCCAGACCCGCTTCTTCCACGAGCTGACCCGTAACCTGTTCGACATGGACCGGGTCAGCGAGGCCGAACTGCACCGCTATGACCTGAACATCGTGTGCCACTGGCAGGCCATCACCCATCGCCGCAACGCCGCCGATGGCGTGATCCTGACGCTCAAGTACTTTCAGTACCTGTCGCTGCTGTTCTCCGAAATCTACCTCGACTGGTATTTCAACCGCCCTCAGCAGCTGCTCGACGGCCTGAACGAACAAATGGCAGCATACCGGCTGGAACCTGGGGCGGAGGCTTTCCGCGACTATACGGCGGACGACCTCAACAAGCTGGCTTTCTGGAACGCGACCGGCAGCGGCAAGACGCTGCTGCTGCACGTCAACATCCACCAATACCTGCACTATTTCCAGGCGGGCAAAACCAATGTCTGGCCCGACCGGATCATCCTGCTGACGCCCAACGAAGGCCTTTCGCGCCAGCATCTGGAGGAATTCCGCCTTTCCGGCATCAATGCCCACCTGTTCGACAAGAACCAGTCCGACAGCCTCTACAAGGGCTGGATCGATGTCATCGAAGTGACCAAGCTGGCCGAGGAAATGGGCGACAAGACCGTCGCCACGGGCGCATTCGAGGGCAACAACCTCGTTCTGGTTGATGAAGGCCACCGCGGCGCCGGTACGGCTGGCGGCGTATGGATGGCCCGGCGCGCGGCGCTGGTACGCGGCGGCTTCGCCTTCGAATACAGCGCCACCTTCAGCCAGTCCGTCGCCAAGGGGGCGACCGTCGAGAAGGCCGAGCAGGACATCCTGAAGGCCAAGGCCAAGCGCCAGTTCGACACTACCTATGCGCGGCTAGATGCCAGCCGGAAGGCCCAGATCGCGCTGACGCCAGCCGAACACGCCCGCGCCCGGATCGAAGGCGTGCGCGAAGCATACGCGAAGGCCGTGTTGATCGATTACAGCTACAAGTATTTCTACGCCGATGGCTACGGCAAGGAATCGCTGATCCTGAACCTGGACGACGCCGGGTACGACAAGCATGGCGCGCTCTATTTCACCGCCTGCCTGCTCAGCTTCTACCAGCAGCTCTGGCTGTGGGACACGCACCGCGACCGCATCGCCGAATTCAACATCGACAAGCCGCTGTGGGTGTTCGTCGGCAACACCGTGGCAGGTGAGGACGGCGACGTGCTGGCCGTCCTCAAATTCCTGGCCTCGTTTCTCAACGACGACGCGCAGGCCATCGAATGGATCGCGGACCTGATCGCGGACAAGGCCCGGCTGCTGGACCCGAAGGACAACGACGTGTTCGCGGGGCGGTTTTCGCCGCTCATGCAACGCGATGCCGAAACCATCTATGCCGACATCCTGCGCCGCCTGTTCAACGCCGAAGCGCGGCAACGGCTTAAGCTGGTCAACCTCAAGGGCAGCAAGGGCGAGCTGGCCCTGCGCGTCGGCAATGCGCCGCACTTCGGCGTCATCAACATCGGAGACGATGCCGGGTTCTTCAAAACCGCCGAGGATGTCGAGACGTTCGATACGGAAACCGATGACTTCGGGGGCGGCCTGTTCAGCACGATCAACGTGGAAGGCAGCAAGCTCAACGTCCTGATCGGATCACGCAAGTTCACCGAAGGCTGGTCGAGTTGGCGCGTCTCGACCATGGGCCTGCTCAACATGGGCCAGGGCGAAGGCTCGCAGATCATCCAGCTGTTCGGGCGCGGCGTGCGCCTGAAAGGCAAAGGCATGTCGCTCAAGCGCTCGTTGCCGCACGAACGACCCAAGGGCGTCCATCTGGAACGGTTGGAAACGCTCAACATCTTCGGCGTGCGCGCCAACTACATGGCCGCCTTCAAGGATTACCTCAAGGAAGAGGGCATCACGCCCAGCGACGAGATCATTGAGCTGGACTTCCCAACCAAGTCCAACCTGCCCGCAGGCAACCGGCTCAAGACGCTCAAGCTGAAGGACGGCTACAAGGACAACCAGCTCAAGGGCTTCAAGCGCACCCACTTTCCGTGGCTGTATGAAGTGCCCGCGGATTTCGTCGGCAAGATCAAGCTGCCCCACGCCACGCTTGACCTCTATCCCAGGATCGAGGCGCTGAGCACGAAGGATAATGCCACCGCCAAGGTTGCCCCCGATGCCCGCCACAAGGGCAAGCTCGATCGCGCTGTCATGGCCATGTTCGACTGGGACGCGGTGTTCCTCGCACTGCAGGAATACAAGCTGCTTAAGGCCTGGAGCAATCTGCGGCTGGACCGGCAACGCCTGATCGACTTTTGCACCGGTAACGACGGATGGTACACGCTGTTTGTCCCTCAAGCCGAATTGGTCATCAACGGCTTCGCTGACGTCACCAAGCAACAGGACATTCTGGTTCAGCTGCTGACCGAATATACCGATCGCTTCTATCAGGCGCTGAAAGCCGGGTACGAAGGGCAGTTCTACGACGTCGCCTACATCACCGACGATCACGGATCGATGCTCAAGCTCTATCAGTTCGAGATCGACGGCACGGATGACGGGCTAGAATACAAGGCGAAGTTGGAAGTTCTCAGGGACTTGGTGGCAGCAGGCAAGATCGGCGAAGCGAGCCAGTGGAACGCGCCGCACATGGTCGCGATCAGCTTTGCCCGGCATCTCTACTATCCGCTGATGGCGCCCGTTATCGGCAGCACGTTGCCGCTAAAGATGCGTCCACTCGCCTTCGATTCCCCCAGCGAGGTCCAGTTCGTTAGCGATCTGGAAGCGTTCTACAATTCACCCGCCGCCAAGGACCTGCTCGCCGGGCGGAGCCTGTATCTGCTGCGCAATGCAGACACCCAGGCCAAGGGCCTGGGCTTCGCCCGGGCAGGGAATTTCTATCCCGACTTCCTGCTCTGGCTGGTCGATGACGCGACGGGTCAGCAATGGCTAAGCTTTGTCGACCCGAAAGGCATTCGCAACCTCGACCTCAACGACCCCAAGCTCGGGCTCTATGCCGAAATCAAGGAACGCCAGAAAGAACTGGACGACCCGGACTTGATCCTGAACGCCTTCATTCTGTCCTACACGCCCCACGGCGACCTACTGAACATCGGAACGGCTGGATCGAAAGCCGAGCTGGAGGACCGCCACGTGCTGTTCATGGACGAAGGGCGGGACGCCTATCTACGCAAGCTGTTCGATCGGATAGTAGCATGCGCCGCCTACTAATAGATCGTTTCCGTCTGTCTCCAACAGGGTCTGCAACGGCCTGGCGTCCCGCAACGCTACTATTCCCGAAGTCGCGACTTGCCTAGCCGTCGGAATCGAGAGCATGGTAACATCAGCAAGATGCCGTCGGGTGCGAGGTTATCGTTCTGCGGGATCGGGGCGACTGGCCGCCCGCTTCCGCCATGAGGGCATCTTCCTGGGCAACTGTGCAGGCCCGCCTCGTTCTGCGCTGATCTTTGGGGGGGACGAATGGTAGGCGACAAGGATTTCGAACCCTTCTCATTTTGGAAGGGAGCGCAGGACGTGCTCAAGAACAAGGATGGGACCGCCCTCGATGCGACTGATGCCGTCGACACTGTTCGCGGGCAGCTCGGGGATGCCCTCAATGCCCGCAACCTGTCCTTCCTGTTCGGCTCCGGCTGCTCCTCGTTCCGCGTAGATGGCGCGGAAGTCGGGATCCCGACGATGGGACCGATGGCGAAGTCGTTTCTTAGTACGGTCGGTGCGGACGACGAGGCGCCCAACGTGTCGGCGTCTGAACGGGACACCCTCAAGAGGTGGCTGGGGCTCGACATCGGGGCCGAGCGGTTCGCGAGTAACCTCGAACGGCTGATGGAGGCACTCTACGGCGCCAGGTTCGTCTACGACGGAACCGAAGAGGCCGATCCAAAGGCCGTCGCCGCCGTGGTCGACCGCGTCATCAGCAAGGTCACAAAACACGTTCTGGACAGCTGTACGACCGGAGCGTTCGCTCAAGGCGACGAAAGGGTCCTCGCGCTTTACCAGTCCTTCTACCAGAAGCTCCAGTTTCGGGATCGCTCTCTGCCTCGGCCGTGGGTCTTCACCACGAACTACGACCTGTTCAACGAGCGCGCGATGGACAGGCGCGGAATACCCTACTGCAACGGCTTCTCCGGCGTCATCGAGCGCCGATTCAATCCGGCCATGTTCCGATATTCGCTGGCGGAGCAGCTCGACATCAGCAGCAGGAAATGGTCGGCCGTCGATAGCTTCATCTACTTGGGCAAGCTGCACGGGTCGGTGAACTGGATCGAGGACGGCGAGACGCTGTTCCCGATACGCGAACTGGCGGATGTTCCCGCGTCGCCCGAAGGCCGAGTTCTTATCTACCCGACTCCGGCCAAGCAGAGCGCCAGCTTCGTCAGCCCCTACGCAGACCTCTTTCGCGAGTTTCAGACGCAAGTCGTCCGCGACCAGAGCGTCCTTGTCACCTGCGGCTACAGCTTCGGCGACCAGCACATCAACAACATCATCTTCCAGGCGCTGACCATCCCGAACTTCCGCCTGATCATCTTCGCCGCCGAAGACTCGGGCGGGGTGATCAAGCAGCTGCGCAATCTGGGAGACCCGCGCATTTGGCACATCGGGAGCGACAGCATGCTCTCCATGAGGTCAGCCCACTACTTCGACGCTTTCGTCGAGAGGTTCATGCCGGAGCTACCGGGAACCCGCATCGAGAGCGCGGTCGAGAAGGTCCTGCACGACCTGCTCGCGAAGAAGGCTGGAGGCGCCGGTGGCGACTGACGACGCGCGCCGCGCGATCGGCAAGGTCGTCACGGTCGCGGCCGATCGCTTCGTGGTAGAACTCCACAGGGGCAGTGATAACTTCACCGTCGTCGGCTTCGATGACGTCCACTACGTCGCGGCGCTCGGCTCCTTCGTCGTCATACCCAGCCAGACGGAATACGTGGTCGCTGAAGTAATCGGCCTGTGGGAGAAGGATCCGACCAGCGGGCGGGCGGCGGCCGACACGTCGAACACGCTCGACAAGGCCGGGTCGTCCAAGTTCCTCGAGCTGGTGCCAGTCGGGATGCTTCCACTTGCGCGCGACGGCGCGTTCCGGTTCGGCGTCTCTACATTCCCATCGCTTTACGCCGACGCGCTCTACGTCCTAGACGCCGAGCTAGACCGCATCTTCGAGGTGGCTGACTGGCAGGAGCAATTGCCGCCCGAAGGCGGCCAGAACACGCGTTTCAAGGCCCTCTCCATCGGGACCTCGGTCGTATTCAAAGGCTATGACGTCAAGGCCAAGGTCGACGAGTTCTTCGGCGGCCATCTCGCCGTGCTCGGCAACACCGGCAGCGGTAAGTCGTGCACCGTGGCCAGCATCCTCCAATCGCTCTTCGACAAACGAGACGAGTTGACCGCGCGGGGAGCGACCTTCCTGCTGCTCGACGTGAACGGCGAATACCGTGCCGCTTTCGCCGAGCTGCCAGCGCCGATCACACGGTCTTATCTAGCGATGAGAGCCGACCCCCAGGCGGCGCCACCCGCCCCCCTCGACGCCAATGAGATGCCCTCGGTCTTCCGGCTGCCACACTGGTTCATGTCGATCGAGGAATGGGAGCTGCTGCTCCGCGCCAGCGAGCGGACGCAGCAGCCGGTCCTGCGGACGGCCCTGCAGCTCACCAGCCTGTTCGCAGAGCAGATTGGGAATTCCGCCGCCCTCCGCCGACACATCCTAGCCATGTGCCTCAAGGAGGTCTTCGGCGGCAACGATGCGCCTGTCTCCAAGACCCACCGCATGGTCAGCCTGCTCAACCACTTCGGCGACGACCAGCTGAACATGACGGTGCTGACCGACTACGGCTTCAACATGCAGTTCGGCAACTTCCCGGCCGGCGGCAGCACCGAATCCTTTATCGAGAAGCTCAAGACCTTCATACAGGAAGGCGTCACGATCCCGGCGTACACCGGCAAGCCGTTCAGCTTCGCGACGCTGGAGGGGTGCTTCGAGATCGCGCTCCTCTACGAGGAAGCTCACGGCAACAAGCAAATCCGCGACTACTGCTCGCAGATGCTGACCCGGTTCAAATGGATCAGAGACCGCGAGGAGTTCGCCTTCCTTCGCGTCCAGACCGACGCTCTCCGCGCGGAAGAGCAGTCCACTGAACTCTTCGTCGAACACCTCCTCGGGCTGGTGCGGCAGCACGGTGCCCTTCACAAGAGCTCGCAGATCATCATCCTCGACATGAACGACGCGGGTGACGAGGTGGTCGAGGTGGTCTCGGCGGTGATTACCCGACTACTGTTCGATCGGCTGCGGCGGGCGGATCCCCGGAACCGCCTTCCGGTCCACCTCGTCCTGGAGGAGGCCCACCGCTACGTCGCCGAGCGGCCCTCGCATCACGCCATCGACGCGAGCCGCATCTTCGAACGGGTCGCGAAGGAGGGCCGTAAATACGGAGCCTTCCTCATGGTCGCGTCCCAGCGACCGAGCGAACTCTCGAAGACCGTGCTCTCCCAGTGCTCGAACTTCGTAGTGCACCGCATCCAGAACCCCGACGACCTAGCGCACATCCGCCAGATGACCCCGTACATTTCAGACAGCGTCATGAAGCGACTCCCGTCTTTGCCAAAGCAGCACGCCCTTATTTTCGGAAATGCGGTGAACCTGCCAACCACGTTCAAGGTCCGTGACGTCTCCCCTCGCCCCAGAAGCGACGACGCGAAAATTCGCGAGCTGTGGTTCAAGGCGGCCGGCGACCCGACAGAACTGCCCCTGCCGTCATGAACCGCCTCGGATCGACATACTCCACGTCATCCCGTCTGCCCCCGGCAGCGCCCTCCATTTGCAATCGCATGGCATCCTGGAGAGCCAATGTCTGAACTCAGGGCATTGGCGGTCCACGGAGACGCGTTCATTTATAGGAGTTCCAAGGGCACGGTTCTTGTGGACGGCGGCGGTAGCTCCGCGACGCTCGGGAAGCAGCTGGCCACTGCCCTACCGGCAGTCAGCCATCTGGACATCGTCGTCTGCACACACGCGGACCTCGATCACGCCAATGGCCTCAAGTCGATCCTGACCCATTGGCGTCGTGCAAAGCGAGGCGCGGCGACAATCGGCGAGTTCTGGCTCCCGGGGCGCTGGTTGGATGTCGTCAAGCGGGGCCTCATAGATCCTCAGGAGCTGATGTCAGAGCTCATCAAGGAACTCGACGAGGGCCGGCTCGATCATGCGCGTGCAGTCATGTGGTCCGAGTCCGGGGATGACGCAGGCGGATCATTTGAAGACGACGAAGGCAACGAATCCTTACCCCTGACGCTGTCGGACGTGATCAAGAGGCTGCGCGAAGCCGGATCGACAATCCAGGTAGCAACCATTTCTGGACCCAGTTCGGAGAACGAACGCCCCAGGACGGTCACGCTGAAACTCCACGCGGAACCCCGACCCGCCCCGGGACCGATCGACGACAGCGATCAACTGCAGGACTACGCGAACCCTTTCGAGCCGGAGTGGCTTGGTGAACTACGCCAGCGACTGGCCAACGAACCGGACGACGGCAGAGCCGCCCGCGCCTTCGAGAACGCGCGGCGCCGAGTGGACTATCGAACCGCACGCTATCAGCACATGGTCGCGCGGGGGTTACCGAGGAGAGTATGGACGACCCAGCCGACCGCCCGATACTGCCTCGCCTTGATCGATGCTGCGGAGGCCATTGTGAAGATCGCAAAGCATGCGATCAGCCATAACGTTTCGATCCGCTGGTTCGACCAAGACCTTTATGTGGATAAGGGGCGCGCTGAGGGCGGAAGGCCGGGCCTCCTGCTGCCGATGAACTCCGTCGAGCTTCGGTCAGTGCCTACGGCCGTTTCCTCGCCACTGGTCGTGCGCATGCTTAGTAAGGCAAACCGTGAAAGCCTAGCGTTCTACGCGCCCGCAGATCCGGGCTGTCGTGGGTTGGTGTTCTGCGCGGACAGCAGACTTGGCACCGGGCTCGCGGGCGTCACACCCTTTCAGACATACCGCAGCATGGCGACCTCTAAGCAGATCGCGACGGCGCCTCACCACGGGGCGGAAAGCGCGGCCAGCGCCTACGCATTCGCGCAGCGGTTCGGAATCGTCGACTGGGTTTGCGCAGCCAACGGACGGACGTCCCCTGGACCCTCGTTCCGAAAAATCGCGACGAAACACCGATGCTGCACAGGCTGTCCGCGACTCCCCAAGACCATAGCGGCCGTCAACATTGACCTTAAAGCGATCGGATACGCGCTGCCCAAAGGGTGCACCTGCACCTAGGGGCGTTCCGCCGGGCCGCCACAGACAGAGCAGGTTAGCCAGACCTCTGCTGCTGAGCGCACTCGATGACTGACATCGTCTTGACGTGTTGCACCAGTTCTCTGCTACAGAGGGGCATCGAGCGGCGCCGCTTGAGACGCTGAAGCCCGCGGATTTGCTGGGGCGCACGTCAGCGGAAATCTGATTAAGGCTCCTGCCGCCCCAGTATAGCGCTGTCGCCGTGGACGCGGTCCGTCCCGGATCGAACTGAGCGAGTTCTAGCAGGCGACATTCCTCCGTCGATTCCCCGTTAGGTCATGGAACGACGGCTCGCTGCCGTCGCGGCACCCCTAGGTCTCACGCGTCCAATGTCGGCCCGCAATCCCTGCCTAACAATCACTGAGTTCATCACCATATACGAACAAAGCGCGGCCGGCTTGAATCTTGCTAGAGATTTCCGCTGAGGAAAAACTGCTCGCATCCGTCGCGGTCCGTATGCGACGAGGAGAGCTCGATGATCGACTTCAACGCAATGAGCGATGGCACTCCAGGGCTCTTCCAGTTTGAGGTTTACCGCGATGAGGAAATCCGGGTCTCTTCGACCCAGTTTTGTGGGGGCGCTTGGTCGTGGCGGCTTTGCACCCCGTCGGGGCAGATTCTAGCGCAGAGCCGGGCTTATGAGCGAGAGGAAGATTGTCGGGCAGCCCTGTCGCACGTCCGGCGCCACGCCGCCGATGCACAATCGGATGTTGTGACAGGGAGTTTAGCCAATGAAGCAAGTTGAGATTATCGCACGATTTTTATGCCGGTTCTCTGGCGAGGATCCGGATGCCCCGATGCACCCCTCAATGGGTTTCCAACTGTCCGAAGCGAAGGAGCGCACAGCCGAGGATGATTCTCCACGATGGCGTGGCTTTAGCCAGTCAGCGGAAGAGCTGTGGAGCCTGCTCCAGTCAGAGAAGTAAAGGGGGGCCGGGGGACCTGCCCGAGGAACCACAGTCCCCAGGAGGCCTATATGAGCCGAGCTGTAAACCTCCGCATGACCGAAGCGGAGGTGCGTGATCGGTGCCGTGAGAGCGGAGTTTCGATCAGCGCCATTGAACCGCTGAGGTCGGGCGGCACCCATCTGGTCTGCAAGACGAGCGAAGGCGCCGACGAGATTCGCTTGAGATTGATGAACCACATCATCCATGGCGCTGTTCAACGCTATCGCTTTTATCGGCCTGGTGCGTTGACCTAAGCGCGTCCTCGCTCCACGGAACAGATTGCCTGCACATCGCGATGTCACTTCCCGGGCGCTGATCCGCCCACCATTGGAGCGACGCCGTCGGACCTGGCCAATTGGCTGCTGAGAAATCGTACGGCCTCGGTCAGGGCCAAAACTTCCTTTTCTCTCAAGGCGTCGAGCTTCTCATGCAGCAGCTCGATTTCGAGTTCGGCCTTGATGTTGATCTGATAATCGGCCGCCGCATCGGCGCGGTCAATGTCCTGTTGCCGGTTCTGGCTCATCATGATGAAGGGTGCCGTATAGGCAGCCTGGAAGGATAGCGCGAGGTTCAACAGGATGAATGGATACGGGTCCCACCGCTGCACATAGGCCGTGACGTTCAAGGCAACCCAGAAGATCAGAATAGTCGTCTGAATGATGATGAACCGCCATGATCCCATCGTGGCGGCAACCATGTCGGCAACGCGCTGCCCACTGGTCAATTTGCCTGCCGTGTCCGGCGAGC
>Ga0105240_10003467_pt1 | contig 24468 bp, 27 predicted proteins | sample KBSC54metaG_FD_80426 | JGI IMG/M metagenome (GOLD analysis project Ga0105240, IMG submission 80426) | Corn rhizosphere microbial communities from Kellogg Biological Station, Michigan, USA - KBS C5-4 metaG | ecosystem: Host-associated > Plants > Roots > Rhizosphere > Soil | place: Michigan, USA...
GTTGATCGCCTGGCGTACGCGCTTGTCGGCGAACGGCTTGAAGGCGGGGTTCATCGGCATCGAGCGGGTGAACATCTCGGCGACCTCGAGGATGCCCTTCGACAGCACCGGATCGGCGCGATAGGCCACGTACTGGGCCGGGCCCAGGATCGAGGTGTCGATCTCCTTGTTGCGGAAGGCCACGTCGCGCGCGGCGGCCTCGGCCATGATCAGCACCTGCAGCGTGTCGGCATAGGGCTTGCCGGGCTTGTAGAACTTGTCGAAACGCTCGGCCACGACGCGGCTGCCGGGGATGTGCTCCTTGAACTTGAACGGGCCGAGGCCGATCGGATGGGCGGCGAAGTTCGGCTTCTCGACCTCTTCCCTGGGCAGGATCGCCGTCGAGCCGTTGAAGAAATAGTAACCCGGGTCGACCTTGTCGGTGATCGTCATCTCGAGCGTGTAGTCGTCGATCTTCCTCAGGCCGGAGATCTCCTTGGCCTGGCCCTTCTCGACCTCGGTCGCGCCCTTGATCAGGCGGACGTAGCGCGCGCCGGGGTAGCCTTTGCTGCCGTCCATGATGCGCGTGTACGAATAGATGAGATCGTCGGCCGTCATCTTGCGGCCGTTGTGGAAGTAGGCGTCGTCGCGCAGCTTGTAGGTGTAGACCAGCCCGTCGTCGGACACCGAGACCGACTTGGCGAGCTCGAGCACCAGCTTGGCGTTCGCGGTGTCCCAGTTATAGAGCGTGCGATGGATCGCCTTGTTGACGATGTCGTCCTGGGCGCGCGGCGTGACGTGCGGGTCGAGGCTGCCGAAGCTCGCGGCGTAGGGCGCGGTCATGCGGATCGTGCCGCCCTTGCGCGGAGTCTGGGCGCTCGCGGTGACGACGGCCAGCGCCGCCGCGGCGGAAACGGCCAGCCAAATCAGTCTGCGCATCGGCAACCCCTTTTTGATGATTTCGTTGCGGCCATTCCAGCGTGCCGGAGCGTTCCGTGCAAGCGGAATGCCGAACCGCCGGACGCAACCACCGGCCGACAAGTGCATTGTTCCTGTATGCAGATTTGCGAGATCATGACCCGCGAGGTCGAAACCGTGCCGCCGGATGCGTCACTGCAGAAGGCGGCGGCTGCCATGGAGGCGGTGGGCGTTGGCTCGCTGCCGGTCTGCCAGGGCCGGCGGCTGGTGGGTGCCATCACCGACCGCGACATCGTCGTGCGCGGCGTGGCCACCGGCGCCTCGCCGGTCGACATGCTGGTGCGCGACTGCATGAGCGCGGAGATTTCCTACGCCTTCGAGGACGAGGATGTGGATGCCGCGCTGAAGCGCATGGAAGCGCTGCAGATTCGCCGGCTCGCCGTGCTCGACCGTCAGAAGAACCTGGTCGGCATCGTCTCCCTGGGCGACATCGCCGCCGAGCCGCGCGCGACCAATGCCGAGCATCTCGGCGAGGCGATCGCCGAGATCTCGCAGCCCTCGCTGCCGTTCAAATAGACTAGGCCGGCACCACGTAGCCGTCGCGGCGCGGGTCGCAGCCGCCCGTGTAGACGCGGGTTTCGGGATCGATCGCGACGCCCTGCATGCCACCCACTTTCATCGTCCAGTCGGGACCGCTGGTCAGGTCGTGGCCGCGTTCGCGCAGCTCGGCATGGACCCTGGAGTCGACGCGCGATTCGAGAAGCACGGCGCGGCCGTCGGTGAGGCGGGCGCGCGGCGACTCGATCGCCTGCTGCAGCGGCATCGCGTAGTCGACGTACTGCACGAAGGCCTGCGGCTGGGTCTGGAGGATGCCGTAGCTGCCCGGCGTGCCGAGCGCGAGCACCGGCGCGCCGCCCTGCGTCACGATCGAGGGCGCAACGCAGACCGGCATGATCTCGCCGATCTTCGCACGGTTGGGGCTCTTGGGATTGACGTCGGCCCAGTAGAGGAAGTTGTTGCAGCAGACGCCGGTGCCCGGCACCACCACGCCCGAGCCGAAGACGCTGCCCAGGCTCTGCGTCACGCACACCATGTTGCCTTCGGCATCGCCGATCGAGAACGACGTCGTGTGGCCTTCTTCCATAACGTCAGGCGTCCACTGCTCGGTCGGGCCGGTGATCGGCTTCTTGTCGCGCACCCGCGCGCGTAGACCTTCGATGTGGCCATCGGAGAACAGCTCGGCGAGCTTCTGCCTGGAGGGCGTGCCGGTGCGGATGCGCACGCCTGCGGCGACGCGGATGGCGCGCAGCACCGTGTCGATATGCTCGACGCCGTTGCGCGGCATCCTGGCGAGGTCGAAGCCTTCGAGAATGCGCAAGGTGAGAAGATATTGGAACGACTCGCAGGGCGGTGGCGGGACATGCACTGTCCGTCCGCGATAGTCGACTGTGATCGGATCGACCCATTCGATGCGCACGTCGCGCAGATCGTCCATGGTCAACACGCCGCCAAGCTCGGTGAGGCGATCGATCAACTTCTGGCCGAGTGCGCCGCCATAGAGGAGTTTCGGCCCTTCGGCGGCGATCGCCTCGAATGTCCTGGCAAGGTCGGGCTGCTTCAGCACCGCGCCGAGCTTCGGCGTGCCGCCTTCGATGCCGTCGATGTAGTTGCTGCGCCAGGCGGGCGCGAGCGCGGCATGGCGGTTGAGTTCACTGCCGCCGCCGTTGAATTCCTCGACGTTGAATTCGATCATCGAGAAACCGTCGCGCGCCAGCTTGATCGCGGGCGCGAACAGCTCGGGCAGCTTCCTGGTGCCGTAAGTGCTCACCATCTCGCACCAGCCGCCGAGATTGCCCGGCGCGCCGACGGCGATCGGTCCGCGCAGGAGCTGGTCGCGGTTGTCGAGCTTGTCGAGCGGGAACTTGCGCGGGATCGTGCCCATGAAGGAGAGCGAGCGCACGCGCTTTTCCTTCGCCACATAGACCGTGGCGAGGCCCTGGCCCGCCAGGCCCGACATGTAGGGCTCCACGACATTGAGCGCGGCGGCGGTGGCGGCGGCCGCATCGAAGGCATTGCCGCCATTGGAGAGGATGCGCGCGCCGGCAGCGGCGGCGAGGGGATGCGCGGCGGCGACCATGCCGTGTCGCGATGCGATTGTCGGGCGCTTGCCGTGCTGCAGCATGATCGATTGTCCCTCTCTGGTGGCGCGCGATGGTGGCGAGTTCCGCCCGTCGGGACCAGCGCAATTTGCGCATGCCCGTCCGTCCGGGATAATGGACATCATGACCCTCACGCGCCGCACGACGCTCACCGCCCTCGCCACGCTTCCGCTCGGCACCGTTGCTTCGTTCGTTGGCGACCCCGCCGCGAGGGCCGATACCTGGCCCGCCAAGCCGCTGACCATCGTCGTGCCCTATGCGGCCGGCAGCGCCACCGACACGCTGTCGCGCATCATGGCCGAGCAACTGGCGCCCAAGCTCGGCCAGCCGGTGATCGTCGACAACAAGGGCGGCGGCAACGGTTCGATCGCCGGCGGCTACGTGGCCCATGCGCCGGCCGACGGCTACACGATCATGATGGCGACAGCCGCGACCACCGCCGGCAATCCCAACCTGATGAAGTCGCTGCCCTACGATCCGCTGGTCGACTTCACGCCCGTCGGCTTCTACGGCTTCCTGCAGTTCGTGCTGCTGGTGCGCAACGAGCCGGGCATGGCTACGCTCGAGGACTTCATCAAGCGCGCCAAGTCGGCCCAGCCGCCGCTCACCTCGGGCGCCGGCACGCCGTCGGCGCGCCTGATGACGGCGACGCTGGCCGAAAGGCTCAAGACCGAGCTGGTCTACGTGCCGTACAAGGCAGCCCCCCAGGCGCTGGCCGATCTGCTGTCCGGTCAGGTCGACATGACGTTCGCCGACGTGGCCATCGCCGTGCCCCAGGTCAAGGCGGGCAAGGTGAAGGCGCTGGCGATGGCGTCCGATGCCCGCGCCGGCCAACTTCCCGGCGTGCCGACCTTCCAGGAGGCAGGGCTGGGCCAGTTCGCCCTGGACGCCTGGTTCGTCCTGATGGTGCCGGCCAAGACACCGCCCGAGGTCGTGGCCAAGATCGACAAGGCGGTGCAGGAGGTCGTGGTCGATCCCAAGGTGGTCGAGCGCCTGCACGGCATCTCCTTCGAGCCCAAGCGCCTGACCGGGCCGGAGGTACGGACCTTCATCACGTCGGAGATCGACAAGTGGGGCCGGCTGGTCAGGGCCGCCGGCATCGAGAAAGAATGAGCGGCATGAGCGATCCCCATCTTCCTGAACCCAGGCGCCTCGAGTTCGGCTGGTTCCTGCCGACCGCCGGCGACACCACTGCCTATGGGCTGGCCTCGGCACAGATCGCCTCGTCGCTGCCGCTGTTCGACAAGGTCGTCGCGGCGGCCGAGGCAGCGGGCTTCGAATACATGCTTGTGCCGGTGCAGACCGCGTGCTGGGAGGCGTGGATCACCAGCGCCATGATGGTGGCACGCTCGAAGTCGATGCGCATGCTGGTGGCGGCGCGGCCCTCGTACATCAATCCCGTGCTGCTGGCCAAGATGGTGACGACCTTCGACCAGCTCTCGGGCGGGCGCATCTGCATCAACCTGATTGCGGGCCAGAGTGAAGCCGAGAACGCCTCCGAAGGTGTGAAGTGGGGCAAGGAAGAGCGCTACGAGATCATGGAAGAAGAGGTGACGATCCTGAAGCGCCTGTGGACGGCGCGCGGACCGGTCACCTTCGACGGCAAGTTCTACCAGTTGAAGGGCGCGCAGATCCGGCCTTACCCGTTCCAGAGCCCGCACCCGCGCTTCTATCTCGGCGGCGGCTCGCGCCAGGCCTGGGAGATTTCGGCCAAGCACTCCGACGTCCATCTGTTCTGGGGTGACACCTACGAGCGCATCCGCGCCAACATGGCCGAGATCAAGACGATGGCGGCGGCGCACGGCCGCCAGGACCAGATCGGCTTCGGCATGCGCCTGCAGATCGTCTGCCGCGAGACCGAGAAAGAGGCGTGGGACTTCGCCCACGGGCTGATTGCCCATGCCAGCGACGCGCAGAAGGCCTTCGTGCGCGAGCGTTTCGCCACCTCCGAGGCCAACCGCCGCGTGCGCGAGCTCGCCGCCGGCGGCGAGGTGATCGAGCGCAACCTGTGGACCGGCATCACCCAGGTGCGGCCGGGCGCCGGCATCGCCATCGTCGGCGATCCCGAGCAGTGCGCGGCCACGCTGCAGGACTTCATCGACCTCGGCTGCCACTCCTTCTGCCTGTCGGGCTACCTGCACGACGAGGAGGCGGAGCGCTTCGGCAAATGGGTCATGCCGATCCTGCGCGCGCGCAACAAGGGACGCATGCCGGCCGCACCGACGGCGGCCTGACGCTTACGCGTCGCGCCAGTCGAAGGCGAGCGGCGCCTCGCGAAAGGCGAAGCGGTCGAGATGGCGCGCGACGGCGCCCTTGAGTGCCTCGAGCTGGCCGGGCGCACTCGCCGCGAGGCGGCATTCGAGCGTCGTCTCGCCGGCTTGCATCTCCAGCGTCGCATCGCCCGGCCACTCCGCCCCGCGGGCGTTGCGCGGGAAGATCACCATGCCCCTGGTTTCGTCGAATGTGACCGCGAGGTTGTGGCTCCAGTGCTTGCAGAGCTGCTGGAGATAGCGGCTGGCCCGGGTGGTCTGCACCGCGGCGATGCTGGCGGTGCTCATAGGCGCTCGATCTTCTGCGCGGCGTCGTCGAGGATCGCGGCCACCGCGTGAAGCGTCTCGGGCTTGAGGTCGTCGCGGTCGAAGCGGCCGCGCAGGACGGTCTTCAGGTTCTGCATGGCCCGGCGAACCGGGCCGCCGTCGCCGCGCTCGCGCGCGGTGCCGAGCTGCGCCAGGCGGGCGAACAGCTCCTCGACTTCCGGCTTCTTGGCCGCGAGATGGGCCGCGCCGTCGGCGGTGACGGCGAACGCGCGGCGCGCGCCTTCGGACGCGGCTTCCTCGCTGTGGCCCATCTCCTGGAGCAGGGTCAGGGTCGGATAGACGACGCCCGGGCTCGGCACGTAGGCGCCACCGGTGAGATCCTCGATCGCGCGGATGAGGTCGTAGCCGTGGCGTGGCTGGTCGGCGATCAATTTGAGCAGGACAAGACGCAGCTCGCTCGAATCGAAGATCCGGCGGCGGCGGCCGCCCCGGTCCTCGTCGGACCGGTCCCAGCCGTCGCGCGAGAACCCGTGCCGTCCGCCGTGGCGTCCGAAAGGGCCACCGAAGTGGCGACCGTGCGGCGCATGGCCGTGAGAAGAAGAGTGGAAACGCATTGAGTGCCTTTGTGGGTTTTCAGACATGTCTAAGATATATCTTATAGTATCTAATATTCAAGAGCGAATTCGAAGGAGTGAATGGCCCGACCGCAATCCTCGCTTGACATTGAGTGCGAAAATCGCAATAATGCGCAAGCCATCAAATCCCGCCGGAATGGCGCGAGCCATTTTCCGTCCATTTATTAAATGGAAGACCCCCTTCCGGACTCCTGAATGCGCGCCACCCTTCCTGATTTGAGCGCCCGCCAGCTCGAGGCGGTCCTGGCGCTGGCCGAGTACGGCAGCTTCGTCGCCGCCGCCGCGCGCCTGCGGATTTCACAGCCGGCGCTCACGCGGTCGCTGAAGCGGCTGGAGACGGCGCTGGGCGTGCGCCTGTTCGAGCGCAGCACGCGGCGGGTGCAGATCACGGCGGCGGGCCGCGAATTCGCCGCCGTCGCCGAGCGCATGCTGAACGATCTCGGCATCACCGTGCAGAGCGTGCGCGAGGTCGCCGAGGAGCGGCGCGGGCTGGTCGTGATCTCGAGCGTGATGTCGGTCGCGGGCGGACGGCTGCCCGGCATCGTCGCGGCCTATCGCGCCGACAGGCCGGGCGTCGAGATCCACATCCGCGAGGGCGTGCAGGCGACGGTTCTGGAGGACGTGCGCAGCGGCGTCGCCGACTTCGGCATCGGCTACGTCGACGAACTGCCGGAGTTCGTGGTCGGAACGGCGCTCGGCCGCGAGACCTTCTGCGTGGTCATGCCGGTGCGCCACAGGCTGGCGTCGCGGCGCAGCGTGTCGCTGGCCGACCTGCGCGACGAGCCGGTGATCGGCCTGCCGACCGAATCGCGTACGCGGCGCACGCTCGACGTCGCCGCGGCGACGGCGGGCGTCGTGCTGCGCCAGAGGGTGATGGTCGGCCAGTTCGCCACCCTGATGGCGCTGGTCGGAGCCGGGGTGGGCATCGGCATCGTGCCGCGCGGCGCCACGCGCGGGCCGATGGCGCGTGGCCTGCGCAGCGTGCCGCTGGGCGAACCCAGGATCACCCGCCGGCTCGGCCTCATGGCCCTGCGCGAGCGCGAACCGACGCCGGCCGCGGCCGGCTTCATTGTCCTGCTGCGGCGCGAATGGCCGCGTGGCGATTGATAACTGGAATGCAATAATTCTGCTTATCAGGTTGACCTTGGCATAAGGAGGCCGAGGTCTATGCTGGACGTGGAGGTAGCCCGTGCAACTCGCATCCCGGACCTACGACGCCGACGGCATTTCGGCCGTTCAGGAACTTTATCACAGCAACGGCTGGACCGACGGCCTGCCGATCGTGCCGCCGACGGCCGAGGCCGTGCAGGCCTGCCTCGAGTGGGCGATGATGCCGCCCGACCAGCTGATCGGCATCGAGCCGGTGCGCGGCCTGGCCGTCACCGCCGAGAAGCTCGCCATCAACGCGGTCATGGCGGGCTGCCTGCCGATGCATTTCCCGGTCGTGCTGACGGCATGGACCGCCATGATGCAGGACGAGTTCCTGATGCATGGCGCCACCGCCAGCACCGGCGGCTGCGCCGTTCTGGTCGTGCTGAACGGCCCGATCCGCCTTGAGCTGGGCGCCACGGGATCGTTCAATGCGCTGGGCAACAGCGATCGCGCGACCGCCGTGATCGGCCGGGCCGTGCGCCTCTGCCTGATCAACCTGATGGACGTGCGGCCGGGCGTGATCGACCGCTCGACGCTCGGCCATCCCGGCAAATTCAGCTACTGCATCGCCGAGGACGAGGAAGACACGACCTGGAAGTCGCTGTCCGAGCAGCGCGGCGTCGAGCGCGCGGCCTCGGCCGTGACGGTGATGGCCGCGGGCGCGCCGCGCCAGATCATGAACGAGTGGACGACCAAGCCCGAGGAGATCCTCGAGACCTTCGCCGCCGAGATGCGCGCCAACCTGCGGCACTATTCGATCCATCCCGGCAACTATGCCATCGTCATCCCCAAGCAGCTGCGCGAGCACCTGCAGGCCGCCAAGTGGACCAAGAGCGACATCGCCGAGTTCATCCACCAGCGCGCGCGCATCCATCGCCGCGAGTGGGCCGACGTCGGCAAGGGCGCCGTCGTGCGCGATCGCGGCGACAGCGTCTATCCGGCGATGGAATCGCCCGACCAGCTCCTCGTCATCGCCGCGGGCGGACCGGCCGGCGGCTTCGGCGCGGTGATCCCGCCGTGGCTCGGCCACAAGAGCCACGCCGTCACGGTGCCGGTCGGCGTCTGCGTCGACTGCGAGCCGCCGAAGAAATAGCAAAGAAGAGGTAGACCATGATTTTCCAGGTTCTCGATCCCACTCCGGGCACTGCGCCACCGGCCGGCAAGCTGGCGCCGCGCCTCGACACGCTGAAGGGCAAGACCGTGGGCTTCGTGTCCAACGGCAAGGAAGGCACCAAGGGCTTCTTCAAGCACCTCGAGAAGATGCTGAAGGACGACTACGGCGTGGCCAATGTCGTGATGCGGGCCAAGTCGAACTACAGCGCGCCGGCCGACGCCTACATCGCCGACGAGATGAAGGCCTGGGATGCCGTCATCTCGGGTCTCGGGGATTGAGGCTCCTGCTCTTCGTGCAGTCTGCACGACTCTGTTACCGCTGAACGCCAGTCCATTCCCGCCTTCAGCGTCATGACGGCCCGCTTCGTCAGCGCCGCCGAGATGATGAGCAGCGTGCTCGGCATGCCGGGCTACGCCTTCGCCACGATCGGCCATCCGGTCAGCAGCGCCACCGACGACGAGTTGAAGGCGATGGCGCGCACGGCGATAGAGCAGGGCGCCAAGCTGCTGCTCAAGCCGTGAGGTCCGTGCTGTGAGGCCGCTGCCATGAGACCACTGGACGGCATCCGCGTCGTCGACCTGACGCGGGTGGTGGCGGGACCTTACTGCACGATGATGCTGGGCGATTTAGGCGCCGAGATCATCAAGATCGAGCAGCCGGGCAGGGGCGATGACTCCCGCGCCTTCGCGCCGCCGTATCAAGGCGACGAGGCGGCGTACTTCCTGTCGGTCAACCGCAACAAGAAGAGCATCACGCTCGACCTCAAGAGTGCGGCCGGCCGCGAGGTGCTGGGCCGGTTGATCGATTCGGCCGACGTGCTGGTCGAGAACTTCCGCACCGGCGTCATGGACCGCCTGGGCTTCGGCTACGAGGCCGTGAACGCGCGGCGGCCGTCTCTGGTCTATTGCGCGATCTCGGGCTTCGGCGCGACGGGCCCCTACAAGGATCGCGGCGGCTACGACGCCATCGCCCAGGGCGAGACCGGCCTCATGGACCTCACGGGCGCGGCCGACGGCACGCCCTACAAGCTGGGCACGCCGATTTCCGACATCGCAAGCGGCACGGCTGCCGCGCAGGGCATCCTGGCGGCGCTCTACGTGCGCAAGGACACCGGTCTCGGGCAGTTCGTCGAGATCTCGATGTACGAGGCGACGGCGGCGCTGCTCGTCTACAACGCCAGTGCCTACTTCGCGACCGGGACCTCGCCGCGCCGCCGAGGCAACGCCCACGCCAGCATCGTGCCTTACGAGACGTTCGAGGCGGCCGACGGCTGGATCAACCTCGGTGTCGCCAACGACGAGCAGTGGTGCAAGTTCTGCGGCGTGATCGGCAGACCCGAGCTCGGAGGCGATCCGCGCTTCGCCGCGCAGCCCGACCGCGTGCGCAACCGCGAGCCGCTGCTGGCGCTGGTGCGCGCGGTGCTGAAGCGGAAGCCGCGCGACGCCTGGCTGGCGCTGCTCGATCCCCAGGGGATTCCCTGCGGCGCGATCCGCACGGTGGGCGAGGTCTGCGACGGCGACATCCTGCGCGCACGCGACATGATCGCGGAGATGCCGCACGCCTCGGCGGGCATGGTGAGAGGCATCAAGAACCCGATCCGCCTCGATCGCACACCGCTCGACCGCTACGTGGCACCACCACGGCTGGGCGAGCACACGCACGAGGTCCTGCGCGGCCTGGGCTACGGCGACGCCGAGATCGCCGGACTGGAGAAGGCCGGGAGTCCCTGAAGTTTCCGCAATTCGGGAACCTTCCCCGGGGGCAGGACGTTGTCCGGCGCGCTTCTGCGCACTGGGAGAGAAGAGATGAAGCCTATCGCCCTCGTGGGTGTCGTCCTGATCGTGGTGGGAATCATCGGCCTGGCCGTGACCAACATCTCGTTCACCGAGAAGAAGACCGTGATCGATGCCGGTCCGCTCAAGGTGACGGCCAACGAACAGCACAACATCCCGATCCCGACCGTCGCCGGCGTCGCCGCGATCGTGGTTGGCCTCGGCCTGGTGTTCATGGGCCGCAAGGCCTAGCCCGGACCAGGTCTAGGGCAGCTCCAGCTTCACTTCGACGGCGGCACTCGCGATCACGGCGGGATCGTTGTTCTCGGGATCGAGCACGTCGAGACCGCCCTTGACCGCCTTCACCGTGACGATGCCGTGCGGCAGCGAGGCGCGCACCTTCTCGAGATCGACCTTGTCGGGCTGCTGCACGCCGATCGTGACGTTCACGAACATCCCGGTCTTGGCGTCGACCTTGAGCGCGCGCAGCATGGTGAGCGAGGAGTGGTGGAGCGCGTCCTGTACCGCGCGCAACGCGGCCTTGGTGTAGTCGCCGCCGTGCAGGTCGTTGCCGGTGCCGAGCTCGAGGATGACGCGTTTGCGGGCCATGTCCGTCTCCCCTAGAGGTCGAGCCGCACGATGGCGGCCGCCTGGGCGATCACCGTCCGGTCGGTGCCCGCCTCGTTCATGATCTCGAGTCCGCCCTCGAATACCTTCACCGTGCCGGTGCCGTGCGGCAGCACCGCCAGGACCTGCGCGGTGTCGACCTTGTCGGGCTGTGGCACGCCGATCTGGACCTCGACCTGCATGTCGTCGCTCGACTTGCCCAGCGCCGTGGCCACCGTGAGCGAGTTGTGCCACAGCGCATCTTTCAGGGCGCGCACGGCGGCCTTGGTGTAGTCGCCGCCGCGGATGTCGGTGCCCATCCCGATCTCGAGGGCGACGCGCTTCAATGCCATGGCGGCTCCTTGGCCCCGGTCAGGGTCCTGCTGAGGCCCGCCTCGATGAGTAGCGGCTTCAGGTCGACGAAGCACTCACTTCTTCAGGGCTGCGTCGACGCTCCACGGGCCGGGACCGGCGACGCAGATGTAGAGGAAGACGAAGCAGAACATGATCGCCAGCTCGCCGCCATTCAGGATCGGGAAGAAGCCCTTGACGGCATGGGCCATGAAATAGGCCACGGCCATCTCGCCGGCCAGAATGAAGGCCGCGGGCCGCGTGAACAGGCCGATGATCAGCAACGCGCCGCCCACCATCTCGAGCACGCCGGCCAGGCCCAGCAGGCTCATCAGCTCGACCTTGGCGAATATCGGCACGGGCGGAAACTTGAGCAGTTTCGCCATGCCATGCTGGACATAGCAAAGACCCGTCACGAAGCGCAGGACACTCAGCAGGCGCGGCGACCAGGACAGCGGAATGATCGTGATATCCATCGGAAGCTCTCCCCATTGAAGAGCCTCGATGATGCCGATCGCGCGGTTTTCCGACAAGCGATGCGTCGGGATGAGCGGTTCACTGTTTCGTTAGGGCGCGCTCGACCGCGACTAAGCCGTCGGGGCCGGCGGTTCGGAGGGATGACTCGGCGGTGCTGGCGGCACGACCTCGGGAATCGGCGTCGACGGCATCTCGGGCGGCAAGGGCTGCGTCCTGCCCGGCGGCGGCGGCGCCGTCGGCACGGGATCGCCGGCCGGCATCGGTCTGTCGCTCATGATGTTCTCCTCCGTACGTTGAAACAATCGCAAGACAGGAATGCCCGCCGTCTCCGGCGGGCATTCCCCTTGCGCGACCATGGACCTCGGCCTCTAGCGGCTCATGCTTCCGTCGTCCTTGGCGCTGTCCTTGCCCTTGTTCGCATTCTGGCCACCGGGCTTCTGCGCGGGCTTCTGGCCCTGGTTCTGCTGGTTCTGCTGCTCGCGCTGCTGCTGCTCGCGCTGCTGCTGCGACGGGTTCTGGTTGTTCTGCTGGTTCATGGCCTCAGCTCCTCTCCTCGTTCGCTCGCGACGGCCGACATGGCCGCTGCATAAGGAAAACGTCCCCCGGGAGGAGGGGGTTGCGCGGCCAGAAATCGCCCATTTGGCGCGCAACCCGCCGCGCCTGCGGCTATTTCAGCACTGGGCTATTTCAACACTGGGCCCGCGAGTGCCGATCCGGGCCGCGTGCCGGCGTAGGTCGCCGTCAGGCCGAGAATCTTGTACAGCGCGTCGGCTTCCAGCAGGGCATGCAGGCCGTCGATGTTCGTGCCCCGGGGGCCGTGGATGCCAATCGTGAGCGGTCCCTTGGGCGCCTGCCAGTCGGTGATGAACGACGCGATCGCATCGAGGGCGCGCACCGTCTCGGGACGCTGCTGGGCGGCGATGCCGGAGAGCGTCATCAAGCCGAGGGCGACCAGTCCGTCAGGTGAGTTGCCACGGCTGCGCGAAAACGTCTCGAGCACCTTGGCCAGCAGGCCCTTGTCGTCGATGACCATCGTGCCGCGCTCAAAGGCAACGTTCTGGCGGGCGCTGGCGACGTCGCTCAGTCCCACGATCTCGACCGTGGCCGTGATGCGGCCCTCGCCGCGCATGGAGATTTCCAGCTTGTGCACCGTCGCCCGCATGGCCGCGCGATCGAACGTGTAGTCGACTGCGATGTCGATCGGCACCTTTGGAAAGCCGTAGGTCGAGAGCGTGCTGGTCGCCGCGGCGTCGCCCGTCAGCCCCTCGACCTTGAGCTTCACGACGCGCGGCCACTCGTTCTTGCTCTCCTTGCGGAGATGGTCGAAGTCGAGCGCATCGACCACCACCCTGTCGATCCTGAACGTGCCCGGCTGATTGGCCGTGGGCGCGGTGGGCGGCGTTACCACCACCACGTCGTTCAGGATGAAGCCGGTGTCACCCACGGCCTCGCCGGAGCGGTAGGTGAGCTTCTCGACATCCAGCTGGGGCCTGATCTCGCGCTCGAAGCGCTCGAGCCCATTGTCGGCCATTGCCGCCGTGGCCAGCACGGCCGACGCCAGCAGCACGGCGCCTGCTCCCCAGATCGATCGCATCGACACTCCCGTTGGCGACACTATGCCTCCGCCATTGCCCGGCGGGCGAGGTCGGTGTCGACGCAGGTCTCGAATGGAATGTCCCGGCCGAGCGTTCCCATGGCGCGCATCGCGGCGTGCAGCCGGTCGTAGCCTTCGCGGCGGACGACGGGATCGGCGCCCCACAGGCCGAGCGCGCGATAGCGGTCGATGGCGGCGGCGAACAGCGTGGTCTCGACATCGGGGAAGAAATCCCCCAGCAGCCGCGCGATCTCGGGTGCCGGCGTTCTGGCGAACCACTGCAGCGTGCGATTCATGCCGCGCGTCATCGCCAGGAAATCGTCGCGCCGGCGGACGAGGGTCTCGCGCCGCGCCACCAGCGTCGTGTAGGCGGTGAGCCCGCGCGTCGCGGCGGCGTTCCAGACGTGACCCGCGCCCGAGGCGATCAGCCGCTCGGCAAAGGGCTGGAAGACCTGGATGGCGTCGACGGTGCCGGCCCGCAGCGCCGCCTCGTTCTCCGCCATCGTGCGGTCGGCGACACGGTCGATCGCGGCGGGATCGACCCCGGCGCGGCGCAGGTCGTCGGCGAGGCAGATCCACGGCGTCGGCACCTCGGACACCGAGGCGAACTTCAGGGACGCGAGATCGGCGAGGCGGAAACCGGGGCGTGGCTTGGCGCCGATGATGAAGAACGGGTCGCGCGCCACCACGTCGCAGAAGCACACGACATCGGCATCGGGCTCGCGATCGTGCACGATCATGACGCGCAGGGGGCCGCCCCACATCGCGTCGACCTCGCCGGCTCGCAGCGCCTTGGCAGCAGCCTCCGGACTGGGCGAGGCCTTCAGCACGACCTCGACGCCGGCATCGGCGAACGCGCCGGTCGCCTGGGCGGCGTAGAACGGCGCGTAGAACAGCGCGCGGAAATTCTCGGACAGCGTGAGCGGCATCGTCGGCGACCTCATCCTGCGTGAGTTTATGGCCAAAAGCCGGCGCCCGTCCCGATTTTCGGTGCAACGCTTTCCGACCAAGGCGCGTTAGGCGCACAGGGAGAGATTTCATGCAGGAGGATGCGATGAAGGTGAACAAGAATTTGATCGTGCTTTCGTTCGCTCTGGCCAGCGTGGCCGGCGTCGCCCAGGCGCAGTCCTACGACCAGGGTTACGACAGGACCGGCCCGCGCCACGAGACGATGCGCGAGGAGCATCGCCTGAACGACCGCCATCCCGTGGCGTTCAAGGACGAATATGGCTTCCGCTACGACGCCCAGGGTGATCGTCTCGATGCCAGCGGCCATGTCATGCCGCCGCCGGTCACACCGCCGGGCACGCCCGCCCTGCGTTAGAGCGGGTTCCGGTCAATTGGAACCGCTTGCGGTTCCCAATTGACCGGAAACGCATGACTCGAAGCGCCTCGACCCAAGCACATTCCGTCCGGCTGATTCCAGCCGAACGGAATATGCTCTAGCGGCGACAAGGAGTGCGAAAAGGGGCCCGGTGGTCGAAAGTGATCACCGGGCCCTTTCCGTCCGTACTGCAATCTCGTTGCCCGCGTGGCGGATGACTTCTACAGTTTGGTGGGGAATCCGAAACAAGGGGGACGACATGGACATCAGGAATTTGCGCCGCCGTCAGGCGATCGGACTGGCGGGTGCGGCGGTCGTGACCGGCGCGGCGCCTGCGTTCGGACAGGAGCCGCCGAAGCCCGCGCAGATCGTCGTCAACCATTCCGGCGGGTCGATGGGCGCGGCGATGCGCAAGGCGTTCTTCAACACCTTCGAGAAGAAGTACGGCATTCGGGTCGTCGAGACGAGTCCGGCCGACTTCGGCAAGCTGCGGGCCATGGTCGAGTCCGGCAACGTCGAATGGGACGTCACCGAGATCGGCGGCCAGGACGCGATCCGCGCCACGCAGATGAAGCTGGTCGAGAAGATCGACGACAAGATCGTCGATCGTTCCAAGTACCCCGAGAAGGCGCGCAGTCCGTACGTCTTCGCCTCGTCGGTCTACACCACGATCATCGGTTACCGCACCGACGTGTTCAAGGACGGCTCGCAGCCCAAGAGCTGGGCCGACTGGTGGGACGTCAAGAAGTTCCCGGGCGCGCGCTCGATGCGCAACCATCCGACCGACAATCTCGAGTTCGCGCTGATCGCCGACGGCGTGCCGATGGACAAGATCTATCCGATCGACTTCGACCGCGCCTTCAAGAAGCTCGACCAGATCAAACCGCACGTGAACGTGTGGTGGAGCACCGGTCAGCAGCCGGCCCAGCTCCTGCTCGACAAGGAAGTGGTGCTGGCGACCGGCTGGAACGGCCGCTTCTACGACCTGATCAAGAAGGGCGGGCCGCTCGGCATCGAATGGAACCAGGGCGCGCTCAAGCAGGGCAGCTTCGTCATCCCGCGCGGCGCCAAGAACGTCCACTGGGCCCAGAAGATGCTGGCCGAGATGTCGATCCCGCAGGAGCAGGCGATCTACGCCACCGAGCTCGGCTATCCCGGCCTCAACCTCGAGTCGCTGAACTACGTCGACGCCAAGGTGAAGCCCTTCCTGCCGACGCAGTACATCGACAAGCAGTTCTGGATCGACGATTCCTGGTATGCCGAGAACGGCAACAAGGCATTGGAGCTGTGGAACGCCTGGCTGCTGAAGAAGGGCTAGGGAGTGCCGGCGAAAGAGGCGAAACACTCGGCCAATCTCTCGGTCGAAGGGCTGCAGAAGCGCTTCGGCGACGTCGTGGCGCTCGACGGCGTCTCGCTCGACATCGCGTCGGGCGAGCTGCTGACCATCCTGGGGCCCAGCGGCTCGGGAAAGACGACCTTGCTCAAGATCGTCGCCGGCTTCGAGAAGCCCGATGCGGGCGTCGTGCGGATCGACGGCACCGACATCACGGCGCTGCCGCCGGCACGGCGCGACATCGGCATGGTGTTCCAGAACTACGCGCTGTTCCCGCACCTCACGGTGCGGGCCAACGTGGCGTTCCCGCTGGAGATGCGCAACATCGGCAAGGCCGAGATCGACCGCCGCGTCGGCGAGGCGCTGCAGCTCGTCGAACTGGCCGGCTACGACCAGCGGCTGCCCAGGCAGCTCTCCGGCGGCCAGCAGCAGCGCGTGGCCCTGGCGCGTGCCATCGTCTTCAATCCGCGCCTGCTGCTGCTCGACGAGCCGTTCGGCGCGCTCGACCGCAAGCTGCGCGAGACCATGCAGCTCGAGGTGCGCCGCCTGCAGCGCCGGCTCGGGCTGACGACGATCTTCATCACCCATGACCAGGAAGAGGCGCTGGTGCTGTCCGACCGCGTCGCGGTGATGAACAGGGGCTGCATCCAGCAGGTCGCCACGACCACCGAGATCTACGAGCGGCCGGCCAACGACTTCGTCGCCGACTTCGTGGGCGAGAGCAACATCTTCCACGGCACGGTGACCGAGCCGGGCGTGGTCTCGCTCGAGGGTGGCCGGCGGCTGCTGGTCAACTCCTCCGTCCGCACTGTGGGCCAGCGGCTGGGCGTGCTGATTCGTCCAGAGCGTTTCGGCCGTGGCACCAACGTCTTCGCCGGCGAGGTCAAGGAGGCGGTCTATCTCGGCGTCTCGTTCAAGCTCAGGATCGCCTGCGATGACGGGCTGGAGCTGATCGTGCGCCAGCCGGCGCGCGGCGCGCTTCCGGCGCCCGGCACGCGGATGAACGTCGCCGTCGATCCGGGGGAGATCCATGTCTTCTAGGCTGGGCGGCGTCCTGCCGGCCCTGCCGGCACTCCTCCTGCTGTTCTTCTTCTTCCTGTTTCCCGTCGTGCGCATGCTGGGCTACAGCGTCGAGGGCGGGTCGTTCGAATGGTACGCCAAGGCCCTGGGCCAGGGGCTCTATCTCCAGGTCTTCTGGAACACGTTCGAGATCGCGCTGATCGTGACGGCGATCTGCCTGCTGCTCGGTTATCCGCTGGGCTTCCTGCTGGCCACGACGACGCCGGGCTGGGCAACCCTGGGCTTCATCTTCGTGCTGCTGCCGCTGTGGACGTCGGTGCTGGTGCGAACCTACGCCTGGATGGTGCTGCTCGGCCGCAACGGCGTTTTCAACCGCCTGCTGGTGCAGGGCGGCGTGATCTCCGATCCGCTGCCGCTGCTCAACAACTTCACCGGCGTGCTGATCGGCATGGTCCACGTGCTGCTGCCGTACATGGTCCTGCCGATCTACGGCGCGGTGCGCCGCGTCGACCCCGCGCTGATTTCGGCGGCACAGGGGCTGGGTGCTTCCAACGCGCGCATCTTCCGGCGGGTCTATCTGCCGCTCACGCTGCCTGGCATCTTCGCCGGTGCGGTGATCGTCTTCGTGCTCTCGCTCGGCTTCTACATCACCCCGGCGCTGCTGGGCGGCGGACGGGTGATGATGCTGGCCGTGATGATCGAACAGGAGGTGCACCAGACGCTCAACTGGCCGTTTGCCGCGGCGCTCTCGGCGTCGCTGCTGGTGGTGACTCTCGCGGTCTACGCCGCGGCTCAGCGATTCATGCGCGCGGGGGCCGGCTCGTGAGCCGCCGCGTCCTCGTCGTTGCCTGTACGGCCATCTATACCTTCCTGATGCTGCCGCTGCTGGTCGTGTTCCCGATTTCGTTCAGCTCGGCGGCCTACATGCAGTTCCCGCCGCCGGGCCTCAGTTGGCAGTGGTACGAGCGCTACCTCGACGACCCGCAGTGGATCGATGCCACGGTGCGCTCGCTCTATGTCGGTGTGGCGACCGCGATTCTGGCGGTCGTGCTGGGCGTGCCGCTCGCCTTCAGCCTGGTGCGCGGGCGGTTTCCCGGCCGCTGGCTGCTCGACCGCATCGCGCTCGCGCCGCTGATCGTGCCGACCATCATCCTGTCGATCTCGGTCTACGGACTGTTCGCCAAGCTGAAGCTGATCGGCGAATGGTATGGGCTGGTCATCGCCCACACGGTGCTCGCGCTGCCGTTCGTGGTCCTGGTGATGGCCGCCGGCCTGCGCGACTTCGATCGCGCGCTCGAGCAGGCGGCCGAGGGGCTCGGCGCCAGTCGGCTGCGGACGCTGCTCAAGATCACCCTGCCGCTGCTGCGGCCGAGCCTGGTCTCGGCGGGGCTGCTCGCCTTCATTTCGTCGTTCGACGAGCTGGTCGTCGCGCTGTTCCTGGCGGGCCCCAACATGACCCTGCCCAAGAAGATGTTCGACAACATCATGATGGAGATCGATCCCACCATCGCCGCCGTGTCGGTGATGCAGATCCTGCTGGTATCGGTGGTGCTGGTGCTGATCGACCGCTTCGGGCGTGGCCTGCGCGGCAGCGCGCGTTGAGGAGAGTACGATGGCCAACAGCATCTTCCACAAGGACTTCAAGACCACGCCGTGGTGGTGGGAGTGGTGGCACCCCAACAACGAGCTGTCGCAGGATCCGCCGCGCAAGACCGACGTCCTGGTGATCGGCGCGGGTTACGGCGGCCTGTCGACGGCGCTCGAGCTGGCGCGGTCGGGCATCGACGTGACCGTGCTCGAGCGTGGCGACTTCGGCGTCGGCGCCTCGACGCGCAACGGCGGCGGCGTGAGCGGCGGCACGACGATGGGCAAGGGCTTCTCCGGCAAGGGCGTCGGCGGCGATTCCGAGGCCTGGAAGAAGATCATGCAGCGCATGCTGTCCGACGCCGCCGATTCGCTGGCCCAGGTCGAGACCGTGATCCAGCGCGAGGGCATCGAGTGCCATTGGCGCATGAACGGCCGCTTCAGCGGCGCCTACACGCCGCGCCACTTCGCCGAGCAATCGGCCAAGGTCGCCACCTACAACGCCACCGCGAGCCTCGGCACCCGCATGATTCCGCGCGAGCAGCAGCGCGAGGAGATCGCGTCGGACTACTACTACGGCGGCATGGTGGTCGAACGCACCGGCCAGCTCCATCCGGCGCTCTACTACGGCGGCCTGCTGAAGGCGGCATCGCGTGCTGGCGCCAGGCTCTGCTCGCAGTGCGACGCCGAGAAGATCGAGCGCAAGACCAACGGCTTCACGGTGCTCACCAACAAGGGACCGATCGAGGCGCGCGAGGTGGTGATCGCCACCAACGGCTACACCGGCGACGTGACGCCGACCCTGAAGCGCCGGCTCGTTCCCGTGGCCAGCCACATCATCGCCACCGAGGAGTTGCCCGAGGATCTGGTGCGCAGCCTGATCCCGAAGAACCGCGTGGTGAGCGATACCAAGCGCGTGCTTTGCTACTACCGGCAGTCGCCCGACAACAAGCGCGTGATCTTCGGCGGCCGCGCGCGCTTCACCCAGGTGACGCCCGAGGTGAGCGCTCCGGTGCTGCACGGCTACATGCTGGAGCGCTGGCCGCAGCTCAAGGGTGTGAAGGTGACGCACGCCTGGACCGGCAACGTGGCCTTCGCCTTCGACTTCCTGCCGCACATGGGCAAGGAGCAGGGCATGCATTACCTGATGGCGTGCAACGGATCGGGCGTCGCCATGATGTCGTATCTCGGCTTCCAGACGGCGCGGAAGATCGCCGGCGGATCCAACACGCCGATCAACGCCTTCGACGAGCAGGATTTTCCCACGGTGCCGTTCTACAACGGCAACCCGGAATGGATCCTGCCGCTGGTCGGCGCCTGGTACCGCACGCGGGACTGGATCGATCGCACGATGGCCTGAATGGCTTCAGCGGTCGGAGATCAGGCGTTCCCGTCCGAGCGGCGTGACCGCAATGCGGCCATCGATTTCGGCCACGAGTTCGAGGTCGAACAGGCGGGCGCGGTGCTCTACCGGAAGGGCGAGCAGCTTGCCGTCCTGCAGGTCGCGCAGTGACGCAAGTTCAGTCTGTTTCAGGGGCGCGATCAGGCCGCGCGGCGACGTTCGAATATCGCGAACCATCGAGAGCCTCCGTTGTGTCGCGATAGAACGCGGCCCATCGGCGGAAGTTGGCTGTGTTATTACCGCGGCAGCGGGAACTGCCCTTGAATCGGCAAAAAGCCGATTTCACACGCGCTGCGCCACCTGCAGAACCGTCTGCGGATCGATCAGCGACACCAGCACCTTTTCCAGCGCATCGGCTTCGACCGGCTTCTGCAACAGCGGCACGTTGGCGTAGCGCCGGTCGATGCTGTCGCGCTGATAGCCCGTGAGGAAGGCAAACGGCACGCCGCGGGAGATCAGGAGATCGGCCAACGGCTCGGCAAGCTCGCCGGCGAGATTGAAGTCGAGCAGGGCGCCGTCGAAGCTCCCGGTGCGGGCCGCGGCGAGACCGTCGGCCAGCCTTGCATAAGGTCCGGAGACGCGCGCGCCCAGGCGCTCGAGGATGCTCTTGGCCATCATGCCGACCAGGAATTCGTCCTCGACCATCAGCAGGTGCTTGCCGGCCAGGCAGCGCGGGGCTGCGTCGGCGTGGGCGGCGGCATCGGGCTTGGCCGGCTGCGCCGCGGGTTCGGGCGTGACGATCTGTGCGCTCGGGATCGACAGCCGGCAGCACAGCCCCTCCGGCCGCCAGTCGTAGGCGACGCCGCCGCGGAACTGCGCCTCGATGCTCGACCGCACGATGCTGAGGCCGAAGCCCAGCGAGGATGGCGGTTTTGCCGCCGGGCCGCCGGTCTCGAGCCACTCGAGTTCCAGCGCCTCCTTGCCGATCGCCCAGGTCAGCGAGAGCCGTCCACTGTCGACCGACAGCGCGCCGTACTTGGCGGCGTTGGTCGCCAGCTCGTGCAGCGCCAGCGCCACGGCCTGCGCCGTCGCCGGCAGCAGCATGGCCGGCGGTCCCTCGGTGTGGACGCGGTCGCGACCGGTGGTGCGATAGGGCGCCAGCTCCTCGTCGACGATCTGGCGCAGGTTGGCGCCTTCCCAGCGCGTCGCCGACAGCAGGTTGTGCGTGGCCGCCAGCGCGTGGATGCGGCCTTCCACCGTGGTGACGAACTCCGGCATCGTCTTGGCCTTGGTCAGGCGCAGCACCGATAGAACGACCGCCAGCATGTTCTTGGCGCGATGATCGACCTCGCGGGCGAGCAGGAGCTGGCGTTCCTCGGCGCGCTTGCGGTCGGTCAGGTCGACCATGACGCCGTTGAGGCGCAGCGGCTTGCCGTCGAGGTCGCGCGAGATCATGCCGGCGCCGTAGCACCAGCGCAGCTCGCCACTCGGGCGCACGACGCGGAACTCGACCTGGAAGCGCTCCGAGGACGATTGCGCGATCGCCGCGACGGTGTTCTTGCCGCGGTCGTCGGGATGCAGCATCGCCTCGACGCCGGCCAGCGTGGGCGAGAAATTCGCAGGATCGACGCCGAAAATACGGTATGGCCCGTCGTCCCATTCGAGTGCGCCGGTGACGAGGTCGACTTCCCAGGCCCCCATGTCGCCCGACGACAAGGCCAGCGAGCGGCGTTCCTCACTGCGCTGCAGGCGTTCGGTCTGCGCCTCGAGCTCGGCGGTGCGGGCGGTGACCCGCTGCTCGAGCTCGGCGTTCAGCGCCTCGAGCTGCCGCGTCTTGCGATAGAGTTCGACGAAGACCTTGACCTTGGCGCGCAGCACTTCTGGCACGACCGGCACGGTCACGTAGTCGACGGCGCCGATCTCGTAGCCGCGCAGATGGTCGGTCTCGGCGATCTGCACGCCCGAGACGAAGATCATCGCCAGCTTCTGGAACCGCGGATGCTCCCGGATCATGGCGGCGAGCTGGAAGCCGTCGATCTGGGGCATCACCACGTCGATCAGGACGACAGCGACGTCGGTCTTGAGCAGGATGCCCAGCGCCTCGTGCGGCGAGTTGGCCTTGATCAGGTTCTCGCCGAGCTCGCCCAGGATCACCTCGTAGCTGAGCAGCTTGGCCGGCTGGTCGTCGACCAGCAGGATGTTCACCTTGTCCATGGGCGCTGGCGCGCGGGCGGGGCTTTGGGCCATCTAGCGGTGCAGCCAGAGGCGCAGCGCGCTGAAGAGCTGTTCGGTGTTGACCGGCTTGGCAAGATAGTCGGAGGCGCCGGCCTCGAGGCACTTCTCGCGGTCGCCCTTCATCGCCTTGGCGGTGAGCGCGATGATCGGCAGGCGCCGCAGGCTGGGCTTGCCGCGGATCTGCGCGATCGTCTCGTAGCCGTCCATCTCCGGCATCATGATGTCCATCAGGACGATCGCGACCTCAGGCGACGCCTCGAGGATCGAGATCGCCTCCTGGCCGGTCGTCGCCGTCAGCACGTTCATGTTGCGCCGCTCGAGTGCGCTCGAGAGCGCGAAGATGTTGCGCGTGTCGTCGTCGACCACCAGCACGGTGCGACCGGCCAGCATCTCGTCCGACGCGTGCAGCTTCTCGAGCATGCGCTGCTTCTCGGTCGGCAGGTCGGAGGCGACCTGGTGGAGGAACAGCGCCGTTTCGTCGAACAGGCGCTCGGGGGACGCCGCGCCCTTGACGACGATGCTGCGGGCCATGGTGTGCAGCCGCGCGTCCTCCTCGGGCGACAGGTCGCGGCCGGTGAAGACGACGACCGGCAGGTCCGACAGGCCAGGATCCTTCTGCATCTCCTCGAGCACCTCGAAGCCCGACATGTCGGGCAGCCGCAGGTCGAGCACCATGCAGTCGAAACGGTCGGCTCGGAGCTTGTCAAGCGCGCCGCGGCCGGTGTCGGCGGAGTCGATCTCGATGTCGGGATGGGCCAGCAGTTCGGTGACGCCGAAGCGCTCGGCCTCGTTGTCCTCGGCGATCAGCAGTCGCTTGCGCCGCGGCTTCAGATAGTCGCTGATGCGCGACAGCGCCTGGTTGAGGCCTTCCGTCGTCGTCGGCTTGTTGAGATAGGAGAAGGCGCCGCGCGCCAGCCCCTGCTGGCGGTCCTCGTCCATGCTCAGGATCTGCACCGGGATGTGACGGGTCTCGAGCGTGCGCTTGAACTGGCTGAGCACGTTCCAGCCCAGCATGTCGGGCAGGAAGATGTCGAGGGACATGGCGACCGGCTTGTATTCGAGCGCCAGATCCAGCGCCTCCGCGCCGCGCGAGGTCACCAGCGCCTTGAGGCCGGCGGCGTGCGCGGCGTCGACGAGGATGCCGGCGTAGTTGGGATCGTCCTCGACGATCAGCAGCGAGCGCTCGCCCGGCTGCAGGTTGTGGCGGTCGTCGGGGAACTGGTCGGAGAGGGCGTCGGGCAGGACGGCCTGCGGCACCGGCAGCGTGCCCGGCGCGGGCGCGCGCACGGCGGTGCGCGGACCGGTGTACATGGTGGGCAGGAAGAGGGTGAAGGTGCTGCCCATGCCCGGCGTGCTGCGCAGCGCCAGCTCGCCGCCCAGCAGCGTGGCGAGCTCACGGCTGATGGCGAGGCCGAGGCCGGTGCCGCCGTACTTGCGGCTGGTCGAGGCGTCGGCCTGCTGGAAGGCCTCGAACACGATCTTCTGCTTCTCGATCGGGATGCCGACGCCGGTGTCGGTGACCTCGAAGGCCACCACCGAGCTCGCCTGGTTGAGCGTGGTGTTGTCGGGCCGCCAGCCCGACCGAACCGGCAGCACGCGCAGGCGGACGCTGCCCTGGGCGGTGAACTTGAGCGCGTTGGACAGCAGGTTCTTGAGGATCTGCTGAAGGCGCTTGGAATCGGTCACCAGGCTGCGGCTGAGGGCCGGATCGACCTGGACCTCGAGGCTGAGGCCCTGCGACTCGGCCTGGTGGCGGAACGGTCGAGCCACCGTCTCGGCGACGTTGGTGAAGAAGATCTCCTCGGCATCGACGGTGACAGTGCCCGATTCGATCTTCGACAGGTCGAGGATGTCGGAGATCAAGTTCAACAGGTCAGTACCGGCGCCGTGGATGGTGCGCGCGAACTCGACCTGCTTGGGTTCGAGATTGCCCTGCGGATTGTCGGCCAACTGCTGGCCCAGGATCAGGATGGAGTTGAGCGGCGTGCGCAACTCGTGGCTCATGTTGGCCAGGAACTCCGACTTGTAGCGCGAGGTGAGCGCCAGCTCGGTCGCCTTCTCTTCCACGGCGCGGCGGGCCTGCTCGATCTCCTGGTTGGCGCGCTCGACCTCGTCGTTGCGCTCAGCGAGCTGCTGGGCCTTCTGCTCGAGCTGCTCGTTGGTCTGCTGCAGCTCGCCCTGCTGGGTTTGCAGCTCGGAGGCGAGTTTCTGGCTCTGCTGCAGCAGATCCTCGGTCTGCATGGTGGCTTCGATCGAGTTCAGCACGATGCCGATCGAGGCGGTGAGCTGCTCGAGGAAGGCGATCTGCAGCTCGGTGAAATGGCTGAGCGAGGCGA